>Ga0326597_10005639_pt1 | contig 17323 bp, 39 predicted proteins | sample RVTome_12_FD_203789 | JGI IMG/M metagenome (GOLD analysis project Ga0326597, IMG submission 203789) | Soil microbial communities from uranium-contaminated site in the Upper Colorado River Basin, Wyoming, United States - RVT100D185 | ecosystem: Environmental > Terrestrial > Soil > Contaminated >...
GTGGCGAGACTCGAACTCGCAAGCCGCTATCAACGACCTAATAGTTTTCAAGACTATCTCCTTATCCAGCCGGATCACTTCCTTAAATATTCTTCAATACTAATAATTGACAATTTACCTAAAGTATCTTCTTCCCTAGAAGGTAGGTACTTTGTTTTAATCGTGTCAAAGGTTGCTTGACTAGGTTTTCGCATCCAACTATGGACTACCTCTTTAGCTCCATCAATGATACAAACCCATTTTGCTTTAGCTAAAGTATTGCATTTATTAGTGGAGGCTTTTGGTGTAGCTCCTAATCTAGCTGCTACGTTCTTCCAAATTATATCATGGTTATGTCCTGGTCCAACAATTGCATGAGCAATCTCATGCTTAATTGTATCACAAACTAACTCTTCTGTATCATGCTCAATGTGAAGGTTGGAAAGTTCAATAATCTTAGCAGAGTAAATACACCGACCTAAAGTTGTGGATAGCCTTTTGTTAATAGAAAATTTCCACCCTACAAGGTTCTCTTGTTCCATCAACATCAGTGCGTAGTTCGTGTAGTCCATAACCCTCCTCAATTGTTTATAAGTAATTATACCGCAATTTGAGGAAGAAGTCAAGAACTTTTGGCGTCACTGGTAGGGATCGAACCTACAACCGTTAGCTTAGAAGGCTAATGCTCTAATCCTATTGAGCTACAGTGACATTTAACAGGTTACAGTTTTTCGCGCTCTACCAGCTGAGCTACCTAAAAATATTAAAGTATTTTTAGGGCAGGACTTGAACCTGCGACAACGCCTTTATCAGAGGAAGTTTAGTTGCTGTATGTAACCTTATTATTCTTTATATAGTAAATGTAATACTATTTCTATTGCTTTATCGACATCTGTGGCAAGTCTAACATCTTCTGACCAAGGAGACCCGTGCATTGCTCGTTCCCAGCGACACACCATATTCTCAGCTATAAAGTGGCCTCTTGGAAAACCAAATTTCTTTCGCAATACTTCTTCAGTTATTCGCTTAGCTTCCTGTTCAGAAATATATATATCCTGTTCAATCCTTCCAGATACTTTCAATAGCTTCTCCAAATATGGACTTAATCAACTTTAAAAGCTCATGTTTAGTAACATGTATTAGTTTTTCACTTAATATAATTGGCACGTTATCAGTAGCAAAATGACCTAAACAAGTAATATTAACTTTAAAGAAATGGTTTAAGTTTTCTCTTCTAGACATTGTAATAGCATATGCTAATAAATCTATATTTAGTGGAGCTTTTCTAAACTTACCTTGGAATTGATTCGTCTGGTTAGTCTCAATTAAATCAGGAATTAAATTGAGATCTTCATATTCATCCGATAAAGGACCATTACCGTGTCTAGTGTGATACGCTCTAGTAACATAAAGTACTTGTACAGCGTTAAGCCTACATATATCTTTTAGTATTGATAATGCATTAATAGGGGAACATTTCGACCTAGTTACATGAGGGAAAAAGCCGAAATCTTGATCTAGCAATAATCCCTGTGCTCCCTCAAAAATTAAGTCTTTTTCAATTAATTCTTCGGGAAAAGCGATAGTAATATTAGGGGTATCATTAAGCCAGTCAACTAGATCAAGAAACTCAGATACCCACGAATAATCTCTCCCATGAAAATAATTATTAATAATTAGATCAAGTTTATTTTTTAATACAAAAGGAAATTGCAGATCCATAGCGTATAGCTTATAAAAAAATTCATTTCGTTCAATTGTATCTCCAAATCCTACCCCTACTGTACCGTGGTCATTAAAACTCTCATTAGTTATATTAGCTTGTTTATCTAAAGGTAATGTTACCAATGCCATTGGATCAATATATAACCTTGGGGTTACTCCTAAAGAGATTAGTTTATCATACTCTTTTTTCATGCCATATAAATCAATAGTACAATAGTTACTCCAATAGGTAGGAACCCCTTGTAAGGTCCCTGATCCAAAATTAGAAAAAACGTGCCGAATACCATCATAAACTACGGTATGGCCTGCTTGGTGTCCTCCGTTAAATCTTACTACTAGTCCAGGGCTTTTTTCTTTAATTAGATTAGAAACTGTTTGCCCTTTTCCCTCGTCACCAAATCCGGCACCTACTACAATCGTGGAGGACATTAATATCTCCTATTAAAGAAAAAGTTGAGATTCTTCTGTATTAGACCCTACACTAGTAGTGTAGTCTTCATTAATATTTACATATTTAATAATAGTTTCCGCAATTAGAGCCGGAATTTCTTCATGAGATTTAACTACTAGTAGATGTTGTCCTAGTAGATCCTCCCATCCTTCCTTTCCATTGCGACGATCAATGTGAATATGGAAAACATGATTGCGTTCACATGCAGCCTTACAAAGCTCTTCAGCTTTGTAACTCTGTTTTTCCATATTTAGTGCATCCCCCATAAGCGCAGCTAGGGCAGATTTAGGATATGTCTTCAAACAAGGTTCATCACCAATAGTAAATACAAAACCTTTTTGTTTTCGTTTATCCCAGGCATCCGTCTCGATATGATTAGCTGCATAATACCAAGCTAGAGCATAACTTTCTCCTTGGTTACCTCCACCTCCACCTTCCAGGTAGGTTCTTGTAAGCCACATATCTAGTTCAGCGTCTCCTGACTCAAATTGAGCTACTTGTAAAGGATAGTTATCACACTCATGATCCCCAATAGCCCCAAACATCAAAGCTACGTCAGGTACTCCTCGTTGAATAAGGGTGGAGATTATTTTTGGTAGCCCATCTTTAATCAACATCTGAGGAATAATACCCATCGAGCCTGTAACATCCAACCATAGTTGAACCGGAGTAGAGTTAGGATGTAGCTCACTATCTCTAGCTTCTCGAAAGGCTACTCCAGTAGGGAGCATATCTTTATGAGCTTTTCGTTCTCTCTGTTGGGTAAAAATTTCATTAATGGATTTAGTCGCATAGCCGACAGTTTTGGCACGATGCAAACGATCTACACCAGAGTAAGTAGAACAGCCCATTACAGTTCACCCCCAAACAAGAAGTTATACCTATTGGTAGCAATATCAAGCGTAATTTCCATATTACGAATGTCAATCCCAAGTCTGATATCTTTTTTAACAAAATCTTCGCTGTTAAAGTCAGTAGCAAGAACCAATGATTTGGCATCAGTAGGGGACATATCAAGCATTGCTTCACGTTCCCTACGCATACGTTTAATCTTATATTGCAAGTCCTCTACTTCACGCTTGTAATGAAGCTGAGCGTCCTCACCGATTGCTTCTGCACGATCCCTACGGATTTGTTTGTTATTACGAACTAACGAATCCATAAAAGCACCAACAACAACTTTTTCCTCTGTCATTTCTTATCCTTTTTTATTTGTAGGTTTCTCACTCGATTTTATATATTATATGATTTTTTAAGGATTTTGTCAACAAAAATCTTTTATTTATTAAATCCATCTTTGCAAGTAAGATAAATCGTATTAGAGAACTCATTAATAGATTCAATTTTACCAGCTTTAGAGTGCATTAGTGGCATTGAATAAGCTACATTAATAATGTCTTCTGATAACCCAGAGGACCCCGTCAGTAACTGTTTAATAGGTACTGAGTTCTGCCTACACTTCATAACTGTTCTAGAGAGTTCATATAACACATCACAAAGACCTGCGTCATTAGCCGCTACAGCATTAGTAGAACATAATAGCAGAAATAATATAAATAGTTTTTTCACAGCGTATACCTTTCAATCATAACAGCTTCTAACATAACCGATTCAGGGGTAAAGGAGTCCAAGGTAGAAGATAACACAGATTTAAGGATAGCAGGACTAAACCCGGATACTAGTGCTACACCTTCTTGGTTGAATTTTACAGGTACATTTTCGTAACTGTTAAGGTTCCAAAATACTATATTAGGCATTATATACCCGTATATTTCATACTTGCGCTTAATCATTTCAAGCGCACTATCATCAAATCTAACGCATCTATCAAACTGCATATCAGAAAGAATTAAGATAGTTTTAGGCATTTCACTAGAATCAACATGCCCCTTAATTGCAATATCCAGTACTCTATTAAAAGCGTTATGAAGGTTAGTATTCATTCCCCAATATGCATCAAAAAGTTGTTGGTATCGTTGAAATACTGAACCTTTTAAAGTTATCAGCTCAGCACGGTCAGAAAAAGTAAGGAACATATCTTTAAACTTACCAATATTTTTCTCTGAACAGTACATGCCAAGAGAAATTGCTACGTCTAAACAAGTTACCTTACTATTACCTGCGTTGCAAGTCATGCTACCGGAAACGTCTACCATTGGTAAAATACTAGCATCACCAATATAATTAGGGAGAGCATCCCACTGAGCCTGTACAAGATCTAATTGTACTTCACTTAGATTAAACAAGCCTTTAACTACATCATAAGGATATACAGCAGAAGCATTAACCTTTACAGATTTATCTCCTGAAATAAGTTTATCAATATATGCAGTATATGCCTCTTCTGCATTACGATAAAACGCAGACTTATAACGAGCAGATGCTAAAGACGGAACATGAGAAAAGTTAATCTTGTTCCACTCTTTTGCACACATCAGAGTTTCAACTACATTAGTATTAGCTACAATAAACTTGCGGTATTGTTTGGCAGTAAGACCCCAAGCTTTAGCTAACTTAGATGATTTAGGCCCTTTACGAGGAGCCCATTTTGCTGCTAATTTATTACCATTCATAACTGCTTGAAAGTAGAAAGCATAAACGTAACTTTCCAACTCTTTATTAGTAAAGTCAATAAGCAAGTCATCCCAACGACCAATTTCAGGGATTTTCTCTACCAATTTAAAAGACGTACTAGCATCATACTTATCAAGGTAAGCAAAAATATCACGAAAAAGCTGACGTTCACCCGCTCCACCACGAATATCTCTAGCCCATTGTGCAATACGAATGGCTACATCTTTATTTTCCACATACGCGGCAACGAAATCCGCAGTGATATCATTGCCCCGGCTTGCTGCTATCTTATAAAACAGGTCAACACAAGCACTAGAAGTAGTTTTTCTAGCCTTCATATCATTTTTGGTACGTGCTACTTGGTTAAATACTGCACTAGCAAATGTGTTCATTTTAATACTCCCGGAATTGTTGTTGAGTATTTCCTATTATTTAAATTTATATTTCCTAACTCTTGTAAGTGTTTTTACCTCTCAGAATTACAGGCTACTTTATATGCAGTATAAGTTTTTGGTTGCGGAAATAATTCTTAGGCATTACAGAGTAATCTAGAGCTTACTAAGGCTCAATTTGAGTCCAAGGACTCGATAGTAGCTTTTGGTTGCGGAAATTACTCTATTCAGATTGTTGTTATTATTAGATTAAAAGTCTAAAGTTAGTTGCTGCGAACAATCTTGACCAGCTAAACTCTCTAAATCTACAGGTTTATACTTAGTTCTCTCTACACAAACATTAACATAATTATTATCATTCATTGATCGTTCATGAATATGCCCATGAACATTTAAGCAGTTTTTCCTTGAATTTGTATCCATCGGAACATGACTAAGAATAATATTAAACTCTCTAAATACGCGAAACAACTGAATTTTTGAAAAACACCCTAATTTAATTATTTTCTTTAAGTCATCATGATTACCAAGAATCAGTCTTTTTCTTCCAGGTAATTTATTGATAAAATTAGGATCGCCTGTCATAAACACATCACCAAGATGATATACAATATCACCATCTTTTACTGTGTCAGCCCAATTATCAGCAATACATTCGTTCATTTGTTCAATTGTATCAAATTCCGGTCTAATTAATTGTCCATTTTGGTTTTTAAATGTAAGAATATTAGAATGATTAAAATGAGTATCACTGATTACATAAATATTTCGCATAATACTCCAGATTGTTATTTAGATTCCGTATCTAAGTTAGTTGCTGAAAACAATCTTTTTTAAAAATGGAGCCTTAGAGAGGAATCGAACCCCCAACAGGCTGCTTACAAGGCAGCTACTCTACCAATTGAGTTACTAAGGCTAATATGTTTTCTACTGAATAGCCCGCTTATTGCTATTATACTTTGACGGCCTAAAATAGGAGGTCAGTAGAAATAAGTGAGATTTCGGAGCTTTATTCAGAAAGAGTTCTTGTGGCCTACAAGGTTCTCTTAATCTCTGAAATAGGCAGGATACTGCCCCTATAATATCGCATGTATAAGCTACCTACATCACTGCCTGTGTACTGTAGCGTACTTATCTTCTGGATATTATGCTTTCACTTATAAATGGTGGAGCGTGATGGATTCGAACCACCAACCACAAGGAGTAACTAGGTTCCATCCAAGGGCACTACCAGTTGTGCAAACGCTCCTAGTCATTACTTAATTTCAGTTGCCCAATGTAAGGTTAGAAAATCTTGAATGCAATTTTCTTCTGTGATTAAACTATCTCTTTCTAATCTAGACATTTCACTATTCCAATAAGGCATGTAATTATCTAAAATATACTTTTCAGTAACTACTATATTTATTGGTCTACCATATTCATCAGGTTCAATGTAACAAAAACGTCTCATTTCTATTCCTTAAAAATTAACTAAATTTATCTCTCAATAAATTTGGTGAGTGGTGAAGGACTCGAACCTCCACTGTCTTAACAGTCTACTGGGTTACAGCCAGGAGCACTACCAATTATGCGAACCACTCTAAAGTATTCGAGTTTAACGACCTCTACCCGGAACGCGTAACAACAATACATTGGCTAGCTTTTATTGTTGTAGACCTTAAATACCTCGCGTAATACTCTCCAACCAAGTCATGATATAGGTACGAGGGGTCCCTCTATTATAAATACACCCTGGGAATATCTACTAAACTAGTATTCAAAGTATGCACAAACATAGGTTGTGCAGTTGGTTAATAGTCCTCTTAGTAGTATTTATACTACTAAGAGGCGGGCTTCGGCCAGTTTAAAGAGTTAACCGGCTGGCTCTTTGGAGATTAAAAATACCTTAGTGGGTATTTAACTCCTAGGGATCGAGTAGTTACTACTCAAGATAGTCTACTGCGCCCTAATTAGGTGGGAATGAGACAGGAATCGAACCTGCATGGACTTACATGGTTATTGCTCTATAGCGCGCCAACCATTGCCGGCATTTCTACTGTGTATACCGTTCCACCACTCATTCCATACAAGTTTAACAACCTCTTATCCTTAACCTGTATTTTCCATTTGTTTATAGATAATTATAACCTTTTCCAGATGAATTGTCAAGTAAAAAATATAGGGAATCTTAAGATTTTACAAGGAGAGTACTGAGGTGTCTTTATCCTTAACCTATATTTTTCATTTGTTTATAGATAATTATAACCTTTTCCAGATGAATTGTCAAATACTTTTTTCAATCTTCCATATCATAATCAGCGTTATTGATATAATAGCCAACACCTCGTAGAAATTGCAAGAATCTACGAACAAGTTCGCTATGGGTTGTTCCTTCTTCCAAAGTAAACTCCGTAATATAAACAGAGTCTTCAGTTTCATACTCAAATTTCATTATTGTCTCTAACATTGTTGTCTCCTTAAATGTTAATAGAACTCGGCTTGCAAAGCTCGTAAGAGCTAATGTACAATTAGTATGCCTCTGGGATAGATCTAAATGGTTGCGGAGGTGGGAATCGAACCCATGCAGTTTGGCTTATGAGGCCAAGTGGAGTAACCAACTCTCTCCGCAATAATTATTCATCTAATTTTTTCTCTAGTTCTTTAATAAAATTGATAGGATCAAAATCATCTAGATCAAACATAACGAGATCCAAAGTACTATCTACTAAGTTATTTAATTCTTTGACTAAAGAATTGTAAGTTTTTATATTAGATACGCGCCGAACCTTACCATCCATACCTATTTCATACCCGGTTAAGTATTTAGCTGAGTATTTATCTAGTATTGCTACTCTTAATTTATTTAATCTGAAAATAAAATATTCTTTTTGTTGCTGATACATTATACCTCCTAATTATTGGTAGCACTCCTGAGATTCGAACTCAGACTTTACGGCTTCTAAGACCGCTCCCTCTGCCGTTGGGGTAGAGTGCTAAAAACTGGTGGGCTAAATAGGACTTGAACCTATAACCTAGCGGTTATCATCCGCTTGCTCTGCCATTGAGCTATTAGCCCGAACATGTCAGTTAAGGAACCACCCTCTCAAAGCTCACTGACAGGAACTTGCTCTTTAATCTCAAAAAGATACAAATGGTATTGATACACGGGATCAATAAATCCGACAGGTTGGTTACTCGGGCCTATGCCGGGTCTTATTTTCACTGGTAAGAAAGGTCAGCACTTAGTAGTTGCTGCGCTCTATACACTATAGCAGTATACGCTGGTTTATCTTGGAGAGTCTGATCTGAATCGAACAGATGTTGGAGGGGTTGCAATCCTCCGCCTTACCACTTGGCTACAGACTCAAAAAAATTAGTTTAATGGTACCGGGAACGAGACTTGAACTCGTACGGTCTAGGACCGAGGGATTTTAAGTCCCTTGTGTCTGCCTTTCCACCACCCCGGCTCGATTGTTTTTAAATTATAACTCTTTTCACTTAAGAAGTCAAGATATATTTTTTACTTTGTAGCTACAGGGACCTCTTCCCAATTTCCATCAATATACTGCATAACGTCAGTATATCGCAATTTAGTTGCGAATTTATATTCTGAGCTGTCCAATAAACTTTCATCTGTAGTTCGAATTACTGTACCATCTGTGTCTACAATAATATAAAGCATACAGTCTTCCTCATTTGTTTATAGATAATTATACCGCGTTCTAGTTAAATTGTCAAGTGAAATATTTACTAAAGATAGTTGGGCATACTGCTGAAAGTTCTATTGCGGCTTCTTTAGCTATACTTCTATGCTCTTTCTGTGTGTCGCTAGCCAATCTAATATCTAAGAAGTGAATCCAAGATCTAATGGTACCATTCATATAGATAACTGTTTTAGTTAATCCTTCGGGCAATACCCCTCTAGCACATTCTTTTGCAATATTATTGTATAATGCCCATTCATATGCTTTCTTAGTCATATCAATAATATATTGCTGAGTATCTACCCATTCCTGTTGTAGACTAGGATTGTCAATCTCTATTGAATTCTGTCTATTTTTTATGTCCTGTAGCCTAGCTTCCCTAGGTTCTGCTATAAAACTTGGTGAAGCGTATCTTTGTGAAAATTCTTGGAATTGGAATGACCTATGCCGAAGTAGTTGCCTTCCTATATCCCTAGTTGTTTCAATTTTAAGGCATACAGAACCCATTTCAAAAGGAGACCAATGCTTATGGTTAATAAGGTAGTTAATCAACCCTAAAGCAGTTTCATTATTATCCTGGTTTTCGGGGTTTGATACTCTAGCACAATGAATTATAAACTCTTCCATTGTGTAATTACCTACAGGTTTAGTATATGATTCTAATTTTACCATTTCTCACCTATAAAATATATGGTTTCCGGCTTGTAGCACTTTTGTTTTCTGACTTGCCCAGTTAGGACTTACTGAGGTATTATGATAATACATTATTTTAGAATTAATCGGTTCTAAAAATAATTTGGCTCGGTTATATATCTTACTCCAGGACTTCTTATCTTTTATACTTAATTTTCTATTAAAACAGCTAAATTGATATGGTTGCTTGACTACCTCACAAATAGTATTTGGATATTTTGAACTCCTAACTCTATTTATTATTACAGTAGCTACTAATTGTTGCCCTTTTAATGTTTCTCCCCTAGCCTCATGATAAATACTTTCTACTAGACATAGCACTTCTGCTTCAGACCAAAAGCCTTCAGCGTGTGCTATACCAGGAAAAAGTAATACCAGTAGTACTATTGTACGGTACATACGGTACACTTAGGAGTAAAAAGGCTATCTATAAGCTCGCTTAGCCCCTCGTCATCTTCTGAAAAAATCCATTCAGTAATCTCATTTTTAGTATCGATTAAAGTCTTTTCCAGGTTATTAAGTGTAGAAGCTAACAATAGTTCTAAAGGAGAAAGATACTTCATCCCTTTACAATGCAGAATTGTTAAAATCTGAGCAGCACACTTAGCATTTCCCAATAAAACTATAGCTTCATCTTCTCTCATTATTTGTCTCCAATTCTAAATTCACAGTTTTTATACTCCTTAGCTTGTATAGACTTTAGAGATTTAAACATTTCTTTTTCAGTTTTATATGTGCCCAGTAAAGTCCATTCAGAGTGATAAGGACAATTAGTAAGCCTATATTCTAAGAAATATTTATAGATCATATGCACCACACACCGAGCACATATGCGCAGAGCTTAAGGTAGCATTATAAAAAAATTCTCTGTCATCAGTAATACCTTCATTAAGTAATTCTTCACAACTCTCACATACCGTAATTTCTTCATCGAAATCATTATACAGAGTTTTCATTTTTCTTCCTAACTTCATAATGAATCCAGGACTCAACTTCTTCATAGTAGGCTTCATATGCTTCACTATCTAGAAGATCTTCTTCCTCGGCAATTTCTTCCAAGGTTTTCAATCCATGAAGTCCTTCATATGACTGGTATACTTCTATTGCTTTTTGATAAGCATCTTCCATGGCTTCATAGGGGTCCTCAGCGTCAGTATCTTCCCAGTCACTGATATCATTAACGCCACCACCAACTCCATATTTGATCTGATACATTAGAACTCCTCCAGTTTAAGTAAGCGGTTTTTCACATAAGTAAAATGAACTAACTCCTCTATATAAATATTAGCTAATTTTTCAGGAGCCTTTGATTTGTCCATTTGCTTTAGAATAATAGTAATACTATTAATTTGATCTGTTAAATAATCTATAAATTCTAATCTTTGATTATAGTCTAGCATCCGGCATCCTCTCTGGCCCAAACGTATATCGAAGCGAAAATCAAGGCTGCTCCAAAAAACGCAAATAATTTAATACCTATTAAAAATATTTGCTGTAAGTTGCTAAGGGCTTGAATTGAATTAAAAGCTACTACACTTACTAAAAGTATACCCGTAGCTACAAATAAAACTACTGGAACTAGAACTATTCCACCAACTATTTGCTTCCAAATTGAACGACTATCTGTTAGTTTAAACCACTTCATGTAATCTCTCTCCTAATTTTAGGATTCGTTCATAAAGTACTCTATATTTATTATTAAATGTTTTGTCCTCATGCATATGAGCAAAATACCAGTGTTTGAAAGTAACAGTATTAATAAGAGCCCCCAAATATAAGCAGGTTTTATCATCTATATAAGGATATAGAGGAGAAGGAAAAGTGTGAGTTAAAATATAATCTACCTTGTAGTCAACCTCCGCTAAATTCCCATGCATTGCTAAGATTTCTGCTTCGTTAGGTACTTCTTCAGGCCACCAGGAAGTACCCTCAGTTCTATACTGTTTATCAATAGACCTAGCTCCGCCCATCACAAGTAGGGTGTTATTCTCAATAGTATAAATTTGTCCACGTCTTAGATGAAAAATATTATTTGAGACTTTACCAACAGTTCCATCAAACTTCTCTACTATCGGGAAAGTCTTTAGGAGATCAAAATTTTCATGATTGCCATCTAAAAATAAGATTGTAGGATCTTGAGCATCTAATACAGCTAAACTATCTGTCCAAGGTTTATCCCAAAGAAATCCAAAGTCGCCTAATATGATTAGGTAGTCTTCGGGGGTCAGATATTTAATATCTGACAACAAAGGGTACAATTGCCCATGAGTATCTCCAGTAATATAGATCATACTAAATCCTTAAAGAATTGTTTTACACAACTCTAAAGCCTGTTTTTCGTCGAAACCTTCATTACGGAGACTAATATACTTAGCCCTGTGCAGCTTTGCCATTGTAATATACAGTTCCAGTAACAATGGCAAATCTTTTTTCAGTTGTCTAACTTTTTCTGCAGAAGGGTTTTTCTTGTCTCCTCCATCTATCGGAGTTAAGCTCATTATGTCCTCGCTGTAATTTTTCCTTGATCGACTGTAACGGTACAAGGTACTGTTCCTCTCACTCCAAGAAGAGCATTAGCTTCATAGGAACCATAAGGAGTTGTAAAACTAACTATATAAGCACTCCAAATACCTTGAAATTCTCCATCAGGTATATACTCGTCATACGTCATTATTCTACGTACATTATTAATACTACAATGCATTAATTAACCTCTTCAAAATTACTTACCGTTTCAGGCTTAAATGAACGCCAACCCTCCGCTTCAATATCCCAAACTGCAATAGGACCAGAAGTATTAGGAGCCTTAACTGGAGCATCTGCAATAAGTTCGGGCAGAAACACCGGATTAAGAGAACAGAGCATATTTCTAGTAGAACCATCAGTTTTAGTAAAAGTGACTGAGTAGACCCCTTCTTTAAGTTTTTCTACCATTTCTGCTCGATCCATTTTTTATCTCCTTTGTCTCAATTGTTTATATACTATTATAACTCTTTGTAGCAAGAAAGTCAAGAAAATAATTTAGATATAAAGATTAAGAAAAACTACCTGTTTAGCTGATTTACGCATGTCAGAGGTTACTTCACTAATAGGTACATTAAACATCCGACTCGCTGTTTCAGCATAGATATCTTTAGATTCTTTGAATAGATTTTCTAAATAGACTGTTCCCAAATAGGCTGCTTCTGCCTGAACTACAAAATTTAAAGTTGAGTGTCTGTTCATCTATATATCCTTTTGTAAGAGAAAATAATTTAATCATAATCCCAAGGGTTAGAAGACTCTCTTCTGATAGGCACGGGTACTTCATACCAGTACTCTAAGTTATCAAACACTCTCCTTAAATAGATTCTTACATGAAATCTAATTAATTTATTATCTGATTTCAATGCTTTATTAAAAGATGTTTTCCAGTTCCTCCTGCCTTTGCAGCTATTCTTTGATCTGCTCATAATAGTTACCTTTTAAATAACTTGCTGAGGTACCCTACTCCTGCTCAATAGCATATACATGGTACTCTGAATCATAAATGTAGGCGGGCTTATCACCTTCTACAAGGGTCTCCGCCAAATCCATAGCAGCTTCTTCGTCCTCTGCTTCATCGATATTAACTGCATAAGTTTCAATATTTTTAATAATAACTCTATACTTAGGCATTATTTCCTCCTCGGGCAATTTTTATGAATAGAAATAAAAATATCATTGTCTAATTCCCGCAAGATTACATTATCCGCGTCATAATGCCCACAAAAATAATCTCCACTACATATAATTACATCAGGACAAGTTGCACAAGACTTACAGGTATAGTGAACTTCAAAACAAAAATTATCCATGCGCCCTCCTCATTTGTTTATAAATAATTATACCTTATACTAGAAAGGAAGTCAAATGAAAAATTCAAGCTCTTCCCCCTAATAAATATTTTATAGCTTATACACAGGGGTTGTTCCTTCATATTCTGTTAGAAATAACCTGATCCTATTAATATTAGTATATTCATATAATTTAATAAAAGGTGGCGGTATAGCAATTTCAATACTACAGCCAGGTTTAGGAATATCCAACTCCTTTCTAAACCCGTCAATATCTAGAATTACGCGCACCCTAACACCTCATTTGCAAACTGTTCCTCCACATCTACTTCTACAATTTCCCCTACCGAAGGGTGAAATCTGTCGATAATTCCTTGAACATATTCTCCTTCTCCACGAAACTTGAAATAGACCACTAGGTGGTTAGTTCCTACTTCTCTAATCCATACATCCTGATTTAATGCAAAACTGTGGGTTTTTGCTGTTGCTTTAAACATTTTTAATTTCATTCAACTCTCCAACAAGGATCATTAGTGTTTCTAACTTTTGGTGTAACAAAAAATCTTACCTCTAGATCTAGCTGAGTGTTACAATGTGGGCACCATAGATCTCCTTGTCTACTATACCTATTAATGGAAGCAATTATGCTTAGAGGGGCACTACTTAAGGTATAATCGTCTAAATTACAAGGCCCTGCCTTGCTCTGTTCTGCAACATTCTTACCACATGCAGGGCATGCAAAATTTAAAGTATCATAGCATCCCATAATTAACCCCTTTTTTAAGATTATGCGCTTTATTAAACTCTTTCGCCCATCCAAGTTCAAAATCCTTATATTCTCTAGTATCTGTGCCTACATAAGGATTAATTGCATCGAGACCATTTTTAAGATATGCCTCTTGACCTTCTTTAAATGCGTTCATTAATAGCCCCTTTTCTTTTTAAGAGCAGTTTTCTTTTGGTGGTGTTTCTTTATTTGTTCCTTTTTATACTCTGGTCTTGGGTAGCTTTTAATACTAGTATCCCATTTCCAGGTTTTGCAGGTTTTGATTTCTCTAGTAATAGGTACTCCCAAAGCTTCTAGCATTTCTTGAAACATTTTTACCCACTAACATAGAAATGTTTAGTACCCTTAGAATAGTAACTAACAGAAGCCATTAACCTAATATGTTCGTTATCATAATAGTCCTGGTATGAAATGCCCTCATCAGAGTAATCTACCTCAAATTCCCCTAACATGTACTTTTCAAGATATTCATTAAATTCTTCCAGTGTAACTTCTTTCATTTTTTCCTCCTCGTCAATTGTTTATAAATTATTATAACGTTTTCCAAGTAAGAAGTCAAATTAAAAATTTAAGTAGTTTTCATAACCAGTCTTTATATTTTTCCTGTAATTCTTTCAAAAGAGCAAATTCCCTGGCTCTTTTATCCTTATCCGCTAATTCCTTAGCTAGTTTCTTAGCATGTAGTTCTCTAGCAGTCTCAGGTCTTTCATAATAAACTTTAAAAGTTACCTCTTCATAGCAATTTGAACTAATTTCTAAGTTGGCGTTTTTATAGTATTCTTCTGGTACGCTCTCTAGTTTCCAATTAAGCCAATCTATAAAATCTAATAGATTTTTTGGTGGTTGTACAACACCCTGTTCCTCTGAATCATATACTGTAATTACTTTATTCATTGCTGTTCCTTATTTAATGTATCACACATCCAATCAAGTACTTCTTCCTGAAAATTAGGACAAGTATCAAAAGCTACAATAGCAATTCTTATTGTACCACAAGAAATTATCCCATTATCATGACTCCAATTTCCATGTAAAGGTGAGGGATCATTGTTAGGAATAGCTCTATCTAAATCAAAATACATGTAGTTCTCCAAAGTTAATATAACAGAAATTTATTTCCCTTTATTTTCCTTAATATCTTCTAGCACATCCTTTAAAATAACTTCTCGAAATTTAATATAAATGCTTTTTATACTATTAACAACCCAGGTAGCAAACTTACCAATAATATCTTCAAACAAATAAATAACTACACTAAGAGGCCAGAATAATAGCCAAGTGCTAATTTCATCTTTAAAACCTTTAAAAGTGGGGGTGTATTCAGCTATAGCATAATCCGTAAGATGCGCAAAGTAATCTTTTTTACTAAGATAAAGTTTACCTTTTCCAACATTTCTATCTAGATCAAAATAGTATTGTTTTCTAGCCTTTTTAAGACATAAAGTAAACCGGTAAGTTGAATAGATAATACCTATAATTATGTATACTAGAGAATACCAGACTAATTCTTCCCAGCTAAGGATAGTTAATAGGTTAACTTCTGCAAATAGTTTAAACCCTAAAATAAATAATACTGTAATAAGTATTGCGCCTCCTACACTATTTAACGTCACGAAAATACCTGTTAAAAATAAATATAAAAATAAGAAAAAGATAGTCATTTTTGGTCCTTTGTTAGTTGTTTTATAATATTATTACGCTCAATGGTCAACTGATCAATGATTGCTATCAGCCGGTCAATCTGCTGAGTTTGCACCGCAGGCCAGCCATCCGGCATATGGTCAAGTCGGTAAGTTCTCATGTCGTCAATAAATTCCTTATCGGTCATTATCTCTCTACCCCTTAATGTTGATAATAGGGCGAATATGATGTTTAATTTCCACCATATCAGCTTGTTGCCTCATCACGTCAAAAATATCCTTGTACACGAACGGTGATTCATCCAGCGTTTCAGTGTCAACTTTTGCAACAACACCCCGCATGGTTTCGGTGAATTGCTCCACGGAAAGGCTACGTTGTGCTGCTTTACGCCCTAGCACTCTACCTGCGCCATGAGAACTTGACCAAAGAGCGGCAGTGTTGCCCTTGCCCTCCACGATGAAAGACCCGTCCCGCATATTGCCAGGGATAACACCCATCATCCCCGCTTCAGCATGAGTTGCACCCTTGCGGTGAATCCACAGACCGTCTTTCAGTTCAGCATGGTTGTGGTTTCGGTTTATCAACCGGCCCCAATCTGCGGAGCCTTCGCAGTAATGCGCCATTTCCCGTACTACTCGCTGAATGATCTGGTGGCGGTTCTCTAAGGCAAAAGCAAGGCAGAAAGCAAGATCGGCGGTGTAGTTTCGGCCTTCAGCCGAATCAACAGCAAAACCGAAATGACCTTCACGGGCTTTGCCGTCACCGGATGCCAGCTTCATGTAATGAGTTGCTACGGCGTGCCCAACCCCCCGAGATCCAGAGTGAATGACGATCCAGATTGCATCCTCTTCGTCATAACCGATTTCAATGAAGTGGTTGCCGCCGCCCAATGAAGCGAGTTGCCGCAGTCCGTTCTTTGCGAAAATAGCAGCAAGCGCGGTTGTATGTGCCAGTGTGGAAAAATCCCAATCAGAATCTTTCTGGTTGTGGCTGAATCCGACAGGTATAGCACTGTAAATGCTGTTAAAAATCCCCACGGCATATTTTGCCACAGCATCACGCTTAAATGTGGTAGGCACAGCACACATACCACACCCAATATCGTACCCTACCCATGCGGGAAGAATCACACCATCGGTCGCTATAACTGCGCCAATAGGTAGAGAATACCCCGCATGTGCATCAGGCATCAAAGCACCTTTGATGGCAAATGGTTGCGACATAGCGCTTTCAAACTGTTCTAATGCAACAGGCTCAAGAACTTCAGCAAAAATGTGTATATCTTTCATACTCCTCCCATTATTTGTGTTTATCAAGAAGAATTCCATAATAATTTACTAAAGGTAGTTTAAGATTCTACTATTTTGGGACAGGTGGAGGCGGTGGTACTGAGGGCCTTAATAACGTTATAGGGTAATTTACTAAATATTCATTTGCTCTTTCCTTTGTTGGTGTGCACTCAGCACAAAAGTATTTCCAATTGCCAACCCCGTTGCAAAAAGGACCAACGAGAGCCCGCCATCCTTTTCCCAGCGGAAATCTTTTTTACAGACACAGCAGTTGTACCAGCGTAACAGGGA
>Ga0326597_10005640_pt1 | contig 17321 bp, 8 predicted proteins | sample RVTome_12_FD_203789 | JGI IMG/M metagenome (GOLD analysis project Ga0326597, IMG submission 203789) | Soil microbial communities from uranium-contaminated site in the Upper Colorado River Basin, Wyoming, United States - RVT100D185 | ecosystem: Environmental > Terrestrial > Soil > Contaminated >...
CGCTTCGGCCGGCCGCAGCTTCACATCTGGATGCGCCCCCGGTGAGCGCCACGGCACTGGACGATGTCGTCGACCGGTACTGCGTGCGGTGCCACAACGCCCGACGCCTGACGGGCAATCTCTCCCTTGAGGACTTCAGGGTCGAATCGGCCCATGCGATGGCCGAGACCAGCGAGAAGATGATTGTGAAGCTCCGGGCGGAGATGATGCCGCCGGCCGGGGCCCGACGACCGCCCGCAGACACGCTGCTCGCGCTGGTCGAGACCCTCGAGAACACGATCGACGCGGCTTATCGTGCCGACCCGGATCCTGGATCCCGAATGTTCCAGCGATTGAACCGTGCTGAATACGCGGCCTCGATCAAGGATTTGCTTGGGCTCGAGATCGACGCGGGGGACTACCTTCCCGTGGACCCGAAGAGCGCGAACTTCGACAACATCGCAGACGCGCAGAACATGTCGCCGACGCTCCTGGACTCATACCTACGGGCGGCGATCTCAGTGACCCGTATTGCGCTGGGCGTGCCAGAAGCAGCGCCTACGTCCGTCACGTATACGAATACCGGCTTCTTATCGCAGTGGGAGCGCGTCCCCGGGGCGCCGCGCGGCACCAGGGGCGGCCTCTCAGTCGTACATGACTTCCCTGCCGACGGCGACTACTCCTTCCGCGCGTGGTTCGAGCATACAACGACGGGCGGGTTCATGGGGGCCACGACGCCCGGCGAGCAGCTCGAGATCTCGGTCGACGGTGAGCGCGTCGTGCTGCTCGAAGTGGACCGCTGGATGCACCCGCAGGACCCGAACGGCGCCAGCATGGCGATTGATCCGGTCTTCGTGACGGCCGGCCCGCACCGCGTCACGGCCGCTTTTCTCCAGCTCGGAGCGGGGCCGCAAGAGGCGCTCATCTCCCCGCACGATTGGTCGCTCGCCGATCGGCATGTCGGCGCCAGCGGCTACGGCACACCGGCATTGGCGCACCTCAAGGACCTCGTGATCCTGGGGCCCGAGAACCCCCGGGGCGTCTCGGAGACCCCGACGCGACGCTTCATCTTCAGCTGCTATCCAAGCTCGCCGGAGGAAGCCCGCCCGTGCGCGCAGGAGATCGTGGAGCGGCTCGCGCCGCGCGCCTTCCGGCGCCCGCTCACCATAGACGACCGCCGGCTTCTCATGTCGCTCTACGACGAGACCGCGGCCGACGGTGACTTCGAGTCCGGGGTACGGACGGTGATCCAGGGCATCCTGTCGATGCCGGACTTCGTCTTCCGGATCGAGCGGACGCCCGTCGACGTCGAGCCTGGAGACACTTACCGCATCTCGGACCTCGACCTCGCATCGCGCTTGTCGTTCTTCCTTTGGGGCGCCCCGCCGGACGACGAGCTCATCGAGCTGGCGAGCCGCACGCGCCTCTCCGATCCCGGTGAGCTCAGGCGGCAGGTGCAGCGGATGCTGCAGGATCCGCGTGCGGAGGCCCTCGGTCCCCGCTTCGCCGGTCAATGGTTGAGGCTCGCGGACATCAGCAAGGTCGATCCGGACCGGCAGATGTTCCCGGACTTTCACCAGCAGCTCGCGGACGCCATGGTGCTCGAGACGGAGCTTTTCTTCAACTATCTGGTGCGGCAAGACCGGAGCGTCTTGGACCTGTACCGGGCCGACTACACTTTGGTCAACGAGAGGCTCGCAAAGCATTACGGCATCCTCGGTGTCTCGGGAGAGGAGTTCCGGCGCGTCCAGTATCCCGACGCGACGCGACGGGGGCTCTTCGGTCACGGCAGCATCCTGGTGCTCACTTCGCACGCGAATCGGACATCGCCGGTATTGAGGGGGAAGTGGGTGATGGAGGTGCTGATGGGAACGCCGCCGCCGCCCCCTCCTCCTGGCGTGCCCACACTCGAGGAGACGGAGGGCGCGAAGGACGGTCGGCTCCTCACGACACGCGAGCGCATGGAGGTGCACCGGGCCAACCCCACGTGCGCTTCGTGCCATAATCTGATCGACCCGATCGGGTTGGCGCTCGACAACTTCGATGTGACCGGGAAGTGGCGCATCCGAGAGAACGGGACGGCGCTCGATACCCAGGGCGAGCTCTACGAGGGGACGCCCGTCTCGAGCCCCGCCGAGCTCCAACAGGCGCTCCTCGAGCGACCGATTCCGCTCGTCCGCACGTTCACGACGAACTTGATGGCGTACGCCCTCGGCCGACGCGTGGAGTACACGGACATGCCGGAGATCCGCCGGATCGCCGCTGAGGCAGCAGATGAGGGTTACCGCATCTCGGCCTTCATCCGGGCCATCGTCGAGAGCGACACGTTCCGGATGAAGCGCGCGACCGCCGTGACTCAGGAGCAGCGAAGCCCCTGATCCCGCGCGGGCCGGCTGAGAGTCTCGAATCAGCAGAGGAGAGAGGATGATGAACTTCGTTACCGGAAAGCAGCTTCCACGGCGCACTTTTCTGAAGGGTGCGGGTGTCACGCTCGGGCTCCCCTACCTGGACGCCATGATGCCTGCCGGGGCGTCGAGAGAAGGGTCCGAGCAGGTCGACAGCACCCGGCTGATCGCGATCGAAAACGCGCACGGGTGCGCGGGATCGACGGCGTGGGGCCGGACGCAGAACCTCTGGTCGCCCGCTGAGGTGGGCGCGGACTTCGACCTGGGCCCGACCTCGTTGAGTCCGATGGAGGCTTTCCGCGACACGATGACGATCGTGAGCAACACCGATGTTCGCATGGCCGACGCGTTCGCACCGCCGGAGATCGGCGGCGACCACTTCCGGTCGGCGGCCGCGTTCCTGACGCAGTCGAACCCTAAACAGACCGAGGGATCGGACATCTACGCGGGGACGTCGTTGGACCAGCTCTTTGCGCATCGCTTCGGTCAGGACACGCCCATCCCCTCGATGCAGCTCTGCATCGAGAATGTCCAGGCCGGTGGATGCGCGTACGGCTACACATGCGTGTACACGGACGCCATCAGCTGGGCGTCCCCAACCGAGCCGCTTCCGGCGATCCGTAATCCCCGGGTCGCCTTCGAGCAGCTCTTCGGAGCCGGGGCGACGGCCGCGGAACGGACGGAGCTCCGCATAGCGAGCCGCAGCATCTTGGACAAGATCGTTGGCCGGGTCGCCCAGCTCAGGCGGGAGCTCGATGCTCAGGACGGCGCCCGTATGGATCAGTATCTTCAGAACGTGCGCGAGCTCGAGCGCCGTATCCAGCAGGTCGAGGCACGTAACACCAGCGGCGAGGAGCGCGAGCTGCCGGACGCTCCGGCAGGCGTGCCCGACTCTTTCAGCGAGCACATGAAGCTCATGTTCGACCTGCAGGTGATCGGGTTCGAGACCGACATGACACGTGCATTCTCGTTGAAGATGTCGCGCGACTCGTCCGCGCGCGTGTACCCCGAGAGCGGGTCGGAGACACCCTTCCACCCCGCCTCGCACCATGGGAACGTGGAGGAGAACATCCTCGATTTCGCGAAAATCAATGAATACCACGCGAGCATGCTGCCGCATCTGCTCGAGAAGCTGCAGGGCGTGCAGGACGGAGATGGCACCCTGCTGGACAAGACGATGGTGATCTTCGGCTCACCGATGGGCGACCCGAACGTGCACAACCACAAGCGTTGCCCGCTCTTGGTCATGGGGGGCGCCAACGGCAGGCACGTGGGTGGATTGCATCTCATGGCGCCCGACGGAACGCCGATGGCGAACGTGATGCTGACCTTGCTGCACAAGTTGGGTCTCGACGACCTCGAGCACTTCGGCGACAGCACGGGCGATTTCGTCTTGGACTACGACCCTTTCCATGGACGCGGGGCTCTGAGCGAAGGGCCCCCGCGTCGGTGAGGAGCGCATGGAGGTGATGCGCATGAGACCCGGCCCGCGCACGAGGGTGTTGAACGCCCTCCTGGCTGGAGTTCTGTTGATCGCTGCTGCTACGCCGAACGCTCCGCTCGCCGATGCGGCCATGCGGGGCGACCTGGACGAGGTCCGCGAGCTGCTCGCCGCCGGGGCCGACGTGGACGCGGCCCAGGGCGACGGTATGACCGCCCTGCACTGGGCAGCGGAATTGGGTGCCGAGGAGATGGTGAAGGTGCTCCTGGAGGCCGGAGCTCGTGTGGACGCCGGAACCCGTCTCGGGGACTTCACACCTCTTCACGTCGCCGCTGAACGCACCCACCCCGGTGTTGTGCGGGCGTTGTTGGATGCCGGAGCGAACCCGAACGCTGTGTCGAGCCTGAGCGGGGAGGCTCCGCTGCACCACGCGGCCAAGACGGGCAATGTCGAAATCATCGAGGCATTGCTCGACCACGGAGCGGACGTGGACGCGCGCGAGTCGGCGTGGCTACAAACGCCGCTCATGTTCGCGGCGGCGTGGAACCGCCCGGAGGCCGCCCGGCTGCTCGTGGATCGTGGCGCCGACTTCGGCGCGACGTCAGACGTCTTGGACGTGGCGCATCGTGCCGAGCGGGATGCGCTGGCCCAGGCCGCACGCGACTCCGTGCTGGCTGAGTTCCGGGCGGCCTCGGCTGATCCCGTGCTCTGGCAGCCGACTCCTGAGCAGGTCCAGGAGGCGGTCAGGGCCGCACGGAAGTTCGAGGCGCTCGAGCCCGCGCCGATCGAGCGCCCAGACTGGGAGCGGCTCCAGGCTGAGGAGGCGACCAGCCCCGACTACGCGGAGCAGGTGGGGCTCCAGGGCGGCTTTACGCCGCTCCTCCACGCGGTGCGAGAGGGCAACGTCGAGGTGACACGCGTGCTGCTGGAGTTGGGTGCGACCATCAACCAGGTGAGCACCGGTGATCGCACGAGTCCCCTGCTGGTCGCCATGATCAACGGTCATTACGACCTGGGGCTCGAGCTGTTGGCTCGCGGAGCTGATCCCAATATCGTGAGCGACGCAGGCACGGGTCCGCTGTGGGCCGTCATCAATACGTATTGGGCTCCCAAGGCCCGCAATCCCCAACGGCAAGATTACCGGCAACAGCAGGCGACGCACCTGGACGCGATGAAAGCTTTGCTCGACGCCGGCGCCGAGCCGAATGCGCGCCTGTCGAAGCACCTTTACTACGTCGAATTCACCTTTGCAAGGCTGGGCATCGACACGTGGGGTGCGACCCCTTTCTGGCGCGCCGCGCACGCTCTCGACGTCGACGCCATGAAGCTCCTTGTGAGCTATGGGGCCGATCCCGACATCCCCAGCAAGGCCCCGCCCGGGGACATGCGATTCGGGGACAGCTTCGTGAACCCCGAGAAGGACCCATCCGGTCTGCGGCCATCGGAGCCGGGAGGGCCGGGGGTCTACCCGATCCACGTAGCCACCGGCTTTGGCACCGGACGGGCGCCCAACTCGCACCGGCACGTGCCGGACGGGTGGATCCCCGCGGTACGTTACCTGGTTGAAGACCTGGGAGCCGACGTGAATCGGCGCGACTTCCGGGGTGCGACGCCGCTCCACCACGCCGCCGGGCGTGGGAATAACGAGCTCATCGAGTTCCTGCTCGAAAAGGGTGCGACGCTCTTTGACGAGAACGGCGAGGCCATCGTCAGTCGTTCCGGCCAGAACGCGGCCGACATGGCGAACGGTCCCGATACCGCCGTGCCGCCGTATCCGGAGACGCTCGCGCTGCTCGATGAGCTGGGCGTGCAACCCAACTTCGCGTGTGCCTACTGCGGTGAGCTTCAGCGAGGGGGCGGGTAGGGAGGACCCGCGCCAGCCGTTCTCGCATTTCGGGGAAACAAGACGCGGACCTGTCTTGCTCCACGTGGCCGCAAAGGTTGGATTGCTCAAACGCGTGTTGCGGTGTTCAGTCTGGCCTTATACCATTAAATGGGCGTTTCCGCGACGATAGGCGGCTTCGTGCTCCACTCGTTAATCTAGGTCACATCTCCGATTATCGATCGCATCCTGGGTGCCGGGATCGACTCGCATATATAGATGCTGGAGGACCGCCGTGTTCGGTCCGACGCTTGGGTCCTGCGCGAAGAGGACTCGCCACGGGCGATGCAACGTGTGCGCGCATTGCCTCTGCTGATCGAGGATGAGAGTGTATGCAGCACCCAGCTTTCGGTGCCCTTATTGTCGCGATGACCGCGGTGACCGTCGCAGTGGCATCCCCCGAGTCGCATCGCGCAGCGCCAGATGATCCCAACAGCGACGCGGCGGCGGGTGCTGAGCGCGGGTCTGAGGCCCGGGAGCTAGCCGATCTCGACGATGTCGTCAGCCAATACTGCGTCCGCTGCCACAGCGAACGCAGGCGCACCGGCAATCTCAGCTTGGAGAGCTTCAAGGTCCCTGATGCGCCTGATGAGGCAGAGCTCAGCGAGCGCATGATTCGGAAGCTCCGAGCGGGCATGATGCCGCCTCCTGGCGCGTCTCGGCCGGCGGGAGATACGCTCCAGGCGTTGGCGCAGATGCTGGAAACACTCGTCGACGAGCGCTGGCTGGAGAACCCGAACCCCGGGAGTCGATCGTTCCAACGCCTCAATCGCGCTGAATACGAGCGTTCCATCGAGGAGCTGCTCACGTTGAAGATCAACGCGGGTGACTACCTGCCTCTGGACATGAAGAGCGCGAACTTCGATAACATCGCGGACGCGCAGTTGCTCTCGCCGACTCTGATGGACGCGTATTTGCGGGCGGCCGACGAGGTGAGCCGCCTCGCAGTAGGGGCTCCCGACGCGATGCCGACGTCGGTCACGTTCACGAATTCCGGCTATGCGTCGCAGTGGGAGCGAGTTCCGGGCGCACCCAGAGGCACACGGGGTGGCATTTCGGTCGTTCATAACTTTCCGGCCGATGGTGATTACAATCTTCGCCTCTGGTTTGAACACACCACCACCGGTGAGTTCTATGGTGACGTGACGCCGGGGGAGCAGATCGAGATATCGATCGACGGTGAGCGTGTCGCGCTCCTGGAAGTCGACCGGTGGATGTATACCGGCGATCCGAACGGCGCCAGCCAGGATGTCCCTCCCGTCTTCATACGTGCGGGACCCCGTCGCATCACGGCGGCGTTCATCCGCGTCACGGACGGGCCTGCCGAGGATCTGTTGTCCCCTCATGACTGGTCACTCGTGGATCGGCGCGTGGGCGCTGGTGGATACGGAGTGACGGCCTGGGCCCATTTGAAGGATCTCGTGATCGTTGGCCCCTACAACGTCACCGGGGTGTCGGACACACCGAGTCGCCAGGAGATCTTCACTTGCAGGCCCGTCGCGGACGAGGAGGCACGACCCTGCGCCAGGTCGATCGTATCACGCTTGGCATCGAAGGCGTTCCGGCGGCCGGTTTCGGACGATGTCGTAGAAGCGTATATGTCCCTCTACGACCAGGGAGCCGCCGCGGAAGGGTTCGAGCTCGGAGTCCGCATCGCCCTCCAGGGCATTCTCGCCAGCCCGGATTTCGTCTTCCGTCTCGAGGACGCGCCTCCGGGGGGGGTTGAGCCAGGAGAGGTCTATCGCATCTCTCCGCACGACTTGGCGGCACGGCTTTCGTTCTTCCTCTGGGCCGCTCCACCCGACGAGGAATTGCGTTCTCTGGCACGGTCGGGGGAGTTGCTCGAGACCGAAGTCCTTCGGCGACAGGTTCGGCGAATGCTCGGAGACCCAAAGGCCGCGGCGCTCGGCTCGCGTTTCGCCGCCCAATGGTTACGGCTGGAGGACCTCGAGCGGGTGCAGCCGGACCGACTCATGTTCCCCGACTATCATCAGCAGTTGGCCGACGCGTTGGTCCAGGAAACCGAGATGTTCTTCAACCATCTCGTGTCGGAAGACCGACCTGTTTTCGAGTTGTTCACGGCCGATTACTCGTTCATGAACGAGCGCGTCGCCCGTCACTACGGCATTCCCGGCGTGGGAGGAGACGAATTCCGCCAGGTTCAGTACACGGATGCGCGCCGCCAGGGGATTCTCGGTCACGCCAGTGTGCTGACGCTCACGTCGCACGCCGGCCGGACGTCTCCCGTGTTGCGCGGGAAGTGGGTCATGGAAGTCATCATGGGCACGCCTCCTCCACCCCCTCCGCCGAACGTTCCCACGCTCGAGGAATCCACGAATCCCGCTGAGGAAGGACGATTCCTCACGACGGGAGAGCGCATGGCGAAGCACCGGGCCAATCCGACCTGCAACTCCTGCCACAGCCTCATCGACCCGATCGGCCTGGCCCTGGACAACTTCGACGTGACTGGACGGTGGAGGATCCGGGAGCATGGTCAGCCGATCGATACGCGCACGGAGTTCTACGACGGGACTCCGATGGAGACATTGCCGGACCTGGTGAATGCATTGCTTGAACGGCGCGAGGTTTTGGTGCGGAACTTCACGCAGAACCTCATGGCGTACGGACTGGGCCGCCGGATCGAGTCCCACGACATGCCCGCGATACGACGGATCGTGAGAGACGCCGAGCAGGAGGACTACTCCATCTCCTCCTTCGTATGGGGTGTCGTGAGCAGCGAGGCGTTCAGGATGAGAAGGGCTGTGACGACGGACGATCAGGCCAGCAACGAACGGCGGTAAGGTCGAGATACGGGCAGAAGCGCTATAGGCACACTTACGGAGGCACCTGAGATGAATTTTCTCACCGGACACCACCTTCCACGTCGTACGTTCCTGCGCGGTATGGGCGCGACCGTCGCCTTACCGCTATTGGATGCGATGGTACCCGCGGGGCACCGTCGCTTTCACACGAGCGCCGCGGCTGAGGATCCGACGAGACTGATCGCCATCGAGAACTCGCACGGGGATGCCGGATGTACCGCGTGGGGACAAGAGCAGAACCTCTGGGCACCTCCTACGACCGGGCGCGATTTCGATCTTGGTGGCACGTCAATGAGATCGCTGACCCCCTTCCAAGATTACTTGACGGTAGTCAGCAACACGGATGTCCGTATGGCTGATGCGTACCAGCCGTTCGAGATCGGAGGAGACCACTTCCGTTCGACGGCCACGTTTCTGACGCAGGCGCATCCGAAACAGACCGAAGGGTCGGACGTCTTCGTCGGGACATCGTTCGATCAGTTGTACGCCCAGCGATTCGGACAGGATACGCCGATTCCGTCGATGCAGCTCTGCATCGAGAACATCAACCAGGCGGGCGGCTGCGCTTACGGTTACACCTGCGTGTACACGGACTCGCTCAGCTGGGCGTCGCCGACCGAACCGCTACCGGTGATCCGGGATCCCCGGGTCGCGTTCGAACAGCTCTTTGGAGCCGGCTCCACCCCCGAGGAGCGAATCGCCCGTCGCAGGGCGAACAAGAGCATCCTCGACGTGATCAACGGACGCGTGGCGGCGTTGCGCGGGCAGTTGGCGCCTGAAGACGCGCAGCGCATGGGACGGTACCTGGAGAACATCCGGGAGATCGAACGGCGCATCGAGGCCGTGGAAGCGCGTAACATGAGTGGTGATCCCAGGGAGCTCCCCGAGGCCCCCGCGGGCGTGCCGGACTCGTTCAGCGAGCACATGCACCTGATGTTCGACCTACAGGTCCTCGCCTTCGAGTCGGACATGACCCGGGTCTTCAGCTTCAAGCTGTCCCGCGACTCGAACGCGCGGGTCTTCCCGGAGAGCGGGTCAACCACACCGTTCCATCCGGCTTCCCACCACGGGAACAGCGAAGAGGCCATCCTCGACTTCTCCAAGATCAGCCAGTACCACTACAGCATGTTGCCCTACCTGCTCGAACGTCTCAAGGAGCGTACTGAGGGTGACTCGACGCTCCTGGACAAGACGATGGTGATGTGGGGTTCTCCGATGGGCGATCCGAACGTGCACAATCATGTGCGTGTGCCGTTCCTTGTCGCGGGCGGGGCCAACGGTAAGCTCGATGGCAATCTCCACCTGAAGGCCCCGGACGGCACCCCGCTGGCGAATGTGATGTTGACGCTCCTCCACAGCCTGGGCCTGGATGATCTGAACGGATTCGGAGACAGCACCGGAGAGTTCGCCTTGAGCACGCCGAAACTCGTCTCCACCGCGGCCAGCAACAGATGACGTGAGGACCTTCGCGAACGGACGGGAGCCCAGTATGAAGAGATACCTGCCCCTTGGGGCGATTCTTGGCCTTTGCGCGGTGCTGTCACTTGCGGGCGCCGTACAGTTGGATACTCCGATCGCGGATGCCGCGATGCGAGGAGATGTGGCCGAGATCGAGACGCTCATCGCTCGGGGTGCCGATGTGAACGCCGCCCAAGGAGACGGTATGACCGCGCTTCACTGGGCTGGTGAGTCGGGCACGCGAGAGATGGCAGAATTGCTTGTGTCCGCCGGAGCGAACCTCGAAGCGGTGACGCGGATCGGAGACCTGACGCCACTCTTGATCGCGGCAGAAGCGGGGAATGGTCCGGTTGTCGACGTGCTGCTGCAGTCCGGTGCCAATTTGAAGGCGCGATCCAGCGTGGGCGGGGCTACCGCCCTTCATTACGCGGCCCGCGCTGGCAGCGTCGAGGCAGTGGAGGCGCTCTTGGCTCATGGATCGGACCCCAACGAGCTCCAACTCGAATGGGAGCAGACGCCCCTTACGTTCGCCGTGTCCGAGAACCGTGTGGACGTCGTGCGGCTGTTGCTCGACAATGGCGCCGACCCGTCATTGGCGTCGAAGGTGTTGAACGTATCCATGAGCGCGATTCAGGACCGCCGTGCGAAGGCCGTGCGTGATAGTGTGATGAATGCCTTTCGCGAGGCGTCTCCTGATCCTGTGACCTGGCGTCCCACTCCGGAGCAGGTCCAGGCCGCGGTAAAGGCTGCGCGGCCACACGAATCGTTCAGGGACGAGCCCACTCGTATCGACTGGGAGTCGTGGCAGCTCGAGGGACACGAGCCGCGATACGCGGATCTCGTGGAGCACATGGGGGGATTGACACCCCTGTTGCATGCTGTGCGCGAGGGTTATCGCGAGTCGGCGTTGGCCCTCGTGCGCGGGGGTGCCGACGTCAATCAAGTCAGCGCCGGAGACCATACCAGCCCGCTGCTCATGGCAATGGTCAACGGCTACTACGACCTGGGACTGGAGTTGCTCGCTCTCGGGGCGGACCCGAATGTCGCAAGCGATGCAGGGTCCACGCCGCTCTACGCCGCGATCAATCAGCGTTGGATCCCAAAGGCTCGTTTCGCGCAGCAGTTGGCGTATCAGCAGCAGCAGGCCACTCACATCGACGTCATGAGGGCGCTTCTCGATGCGGGGGCCGATCCGAACGTCCGGCTGACCAAGCACCTCTGGTATATGGAGTACAACTTCAGCCAGTTGGGCGTGGACACGTGGGGGGCGACCCCGTTCTGGAGGGCCGCTCATGGCCTGGACGTCGAGGCTATGAGGCTTCTGATCGAATATGGGGCGGATCCCAACATTCCCACCAAGGCGCCGCCCAATCCGCCGACGTACGCGAATCTGGGAATCAATGACGTTTCGGGTCTGCCGCCCGTGCCGGACGGCGGCCCTGGCGTCTACCCGATCCATGTCGTGACGGGCTTCGGCGGAACTGGCGCTGCAAGAGCCGGGAATTCGCATCAACACGTTCCGGACGGCTGGATGCCGGCCGTCCGTTACCTGGTCGAGGAACTCGGCGCGAACGTGAATCAGAGAGACTTCATGGGGTATACGCCTGTTCACCACGCGGCTGGACGCGGCATGAACGAGGTGATTCTCTATCTGGTTGAGAAGGGGGCCGATGTGATGGCGGTGGCACGGACGGGGCAGACAACCGTCGATATGGCCAATGGCCCAGCCCAGGGTGTGACGCCGTTCCCGCTGACCATCGCTCTCCTGGAAGGAATGGGGGCGATCAACAACAATGCGTGCATCTTCTGTTAGTGAAGCATAGGCAGATGGGAAGGGGCCCGGCGCAGCAGCGCCGGGCCCCTCGCATTTCATGCGGGCTGGCGTTCTTGCGACAGCCGTGGGCATACCGTACGGTTGCTGAAGTGCAGGGATAGAGAACTCCAAGCTCTCAGAGAGGTGAAGGGTATGAGAATCACAGGCGCAGGGACCGCCGCCGCGCTCGCGGCCGCGACTGCCTTCATGGTGGCCCTACCGGCCGCCGCTCAGCAGTCGCCCGCCCACGCCCACATGGGACACGTGGCGGATGGATTCGGCAATACTCCGGAGGGTGCCGGGCTGCTACCGACGGCGCTGTCGGAAGCAGCCGTCGCTCGTCAGCATGCCATGTTGGCCCTTCGGAACACCGAAGATCTGGACGCGATGAAGCGGCACGCGGGCCATGTGCTGCACGCGGTCGATCCGTCGCGCATCGAACAAGGGCCTGGAGCAGGCTACGGGGTCCTGCGGGCCGCAGCCGGCGTCGTGCAGCACATCGAGATGGCGGGTGCGCACGAGACGGCTTCCGATAACATCGCCACTCACGCCACCCACGTGGCTACATCGGCCAAGAATGTGATTCAGCGGGCGGAGGGTATCGCAGCGCTGGCAGATCGTGTCATGTCTGCCACCAGCGCGGCCGAGGCCGCGCCTCTCATGGAGGAGATTGCCGAGCTCGCGGACCGGCTCATCGCGGGGCACGACGCGAACGGCGACGAACGGATTGGCTGGCAGGAGGGGGAAGGGGGGCTGGAGCAGGCCGAGCTCCACATCAACCTCATGAAGCGGGGCGAGGGTATGGGCGGGTGATCGCCCGGGGCCCGTTCCCGCCGCGGAAAAGCAGCGGGTGGCCGGCCCGGCGTCCCGCTCGACTGTCAGAGATGAAGAGGGGGCTCCCGCAAACGGGAGCCCCCTCTTTCGATGGTATGGTCCGGCCTGCCTGGGAAGATCAGCCGCCCTCCGCGGCGACCTCCACCGCGACCGTGTCGGATCGCGAGCCCACAGCCGTCTCCAACCGTCCCACGACATCGAAGGCACCGGGAACTTCGTAGACGCGCTTGACGGCCTGGGTCCATTCCACGGTGCTCGAGGACTCGGTCACGAGCGTATCGACCACGCCGTCACCGTAGTTGAGGAGGACGCCGAAAATCGATGTCCCCGTGGCGGTAAACGTGAACGTGATCGAGTCGCCCACAGTGGCGGTCGCCATGTCCGAAGTCAGTGCGAACGAGAGCGGACGCGTTCCGGTGATGTCGTTGTCGAGGCAGGCAGCCGATGCGACGGCGACCAGAAGGGCGGCGAATGCGGTAGCGGGTCTTCTCATCGGTCTCGTGCGTCCCTGGGATCAGTTCGTGGATCATCAATACATAATGTACCGCCGATGGCCCCGACAGGGTTCCTTCTGATGTTATGAAAAAGGAAACGGCCACCAGAGCAGCTTCGCTCTGATGGCCGTTGAGCCGCCGGGGCGTCCTGATGCCCGGTAGCTTCCGTCTAGCGGATCATCCCGCCTGTGCCGAGGGCACGTTGGGGTTCGAGTCCCGCTCACTGTCCGGGACATCCGAGCAGATCGAGCGGGGCGTAGCAGGATTGCGGAACAACGAGGTCGTGGCCTCGAAGTCCGGTAGCCGCACGTCTCCACCCAGGCCCTGACCCTCGCCACCTTCTGCCTCGGGCAGCCAACGGCGCAGGTCACCCCAACGACGGGCTTCTCCCCAAAGCTCGATTCCCCGCTCGCGCATGAGATACGACATGGCCGTAGCCACGTCGGACGCCGCTGGCAAACCCGCTTCGGGGAAGTCGACCATGAGGTTGTTGAGGCCATACGAGGCACGGAGCCCGTCGATGATGGCCATGGCGCCTGGCCAATTATTGTCCTGCAACAGGGCCTCGGCCTCGATCAGCCGCATCTCGGCGCCACTCGCGAGCCGGATGTCGTCGTCCCCTGTCGTGTATTTGTCCTGATTCAGGAAGGGCACCTGCCCGAATCCCTGGACCGCGAACGAAGCGAACTCGGTGTCGGTCGTGACGACCGGGATCCGAGGATCTGCGACCTCGAGGCTGTAGCCCGGGAACTGCGGCAGCGTTTCACTCTCCGAGTTCTGCGCGATGATGCCGTCGTTGCCCCCGTAGAAGGTGAACAGCATCGAGTACGCGCGGTACGGCTCGTCAGCGTTCGCGAACCAAAGCTGGTTGCGCGTCTGCGTATCGAGGTCGTCCATATTCAGGTTGTATGCCCACGCGTTGTCCGTGATCTGGCCAGCGTCGGACACCGCGCCCACCCAGTTGTCAAGCCACACCCGAACCTGAGCGCGGCCCGCGTACGCGGCCAGACGGATATCATCCGACGTTGCCAGCGCGATGGCGTCGGTGAAGTGCTGCTCCGCGACGTCGAGACGCTGCGTGCTCGGCTCCAGCGAACCGAGCTCCTCTGACGTGGACACGACCGTCTCACACCAGTTCTCGGCGATGACGCGGTACGAAAAGCCCGCGTAGAGGTGCGCCAGCGCTTCAACGTCGGGATCGGCCGGCTCTTCGGCCTCAGCGAAGATGCCGAGCGCCTCCTCCGAGATGAAACGGGCCTGGATCATGTCGTTGTAGAAAGACCCCTGACCCGGGTCTCCGCCGGGCTCGATGTACCCGGCCTGCTGGAGCGGTGAATGCCCGAGAGATCCGGTGGTGCCACCGGGGTAGATTTCCCGGCTCATGAGGGCACCGGTGTAAGCGAGGCTGTTGACCCCCTCGGCCAAGCGCCGACCGGCGCCGGCCACCAGCGCCGCGTGGGAGGACGGGCTCGCCAGGAATTGCTGCTGGACCGGTCCGGGGTTGGTGACATCACAGCCGGCCAGCAGCAAGGCTCCTGCCGCGGCCGTGACGAATGCTCTAGATGTATTCTTCATGAATCTCATTGTCTCCATTCCCTTAGAACGTGACTCGGAGGGCGATCCGGAAGGTGACCGGCGCCGGCGTGCGCTCACTCGCACCGAGACCGGGCTCGTTCGCACCGTCGTTGCCGAGAATCTCCGGGTCCATCCACGGGACGTCCTTCATCCAGAGCCACGAGTTGTTCAGCGATAGCGTCAGGGACGCGTTGCTGACACGATCCGGGAACGCGAAGTCCACCGGGACGTTGGCCGAGACGCTGCGGAGCTTGAAGTAGTCACCGTCATACGAGTAACCGTCGCCCAAGCTGGGCGTGCAGCGGGCCCGCCACAGTGCGGGGGTCTCGGGCACCAGGGACACGGACGTCTCCGGGTTCTGATAGAAAGGCCGGCAGAGCGGCGACCTCACGGAACGACTGATCGCGATCGGGTTGGTCGAGACAACGTGCCCACCCCGGTACTCTCCGTTCGCCGACAGGACGATGCCCTTGGGAAGTCGCACGCTCGTGTTCAGGCTGACGGATCGCGTCGGAATCTGGGGTCCGATGTTGACGTCCGTCGCGAACTCCGGATCCGCGATCTCCGTCGGATTGGTGACGACGTCATCACGCTCCACGGGGACGGGCTGCCCTTCCTCGATCCAGCCATTCAGGGCCGAGAACGGGGCGGCACCGCCGAGTGACACGACTTCGGAGTCGTTGGTCGTGAGGTTCACTCCGAGATCCCACCCGTAGTTGGCGGTCTGGACGACGCCGAAGTTGAGGCCCAGCTCGATACCCTGATTCTTGATCTCTCCCACGTTCTCGAGCTGGGAGCCGGTGAAGCCCGTCGACGGGCTCTGCGTCACCTCCATCAGAGCATCGGTCGTGCGCTGATTGAAGTACGTGAAGACGGCGTTGACGCGATCTCCCGCCCAGGAACCGTCGAAGCCGACCTCGAACTCTCCGGTGATCTCCGGACCGAGGTCCGGGTTGCCGACGTTCTGGGGCACAAATGCCGGACTACCCGCCCAGCCGACCGGATCCCAGGTCCGCACGGCGTCGAACGCACCAGGGGCACGACCGGACTGACCATAGGCCGTGCGCAGCTTGACCTGTCCGAAGCTCTCCGGCCAGAACTCCTCGTCCGAGAGGACCCAGCTCAGGCTTCCCTTCGGATAGACCTGGAGCCCGAATCCCTCACCGAAGGCGCTATTACCGTCGACCCGGACGCCGAGGGTCATGAAATACTTGTTGGTGATGTCGAAGACGTTCTGGAAGAAGAACCCGGCGTTCCAGACCTTTTCTCTGCTCTCTTCGGCAATCTTGATGGAGGCAGAGCTGACGGTCGGCTCGGCGGCACCGGGGAAGTCCTCACCCCAACCTTCGAGCTCCCGGATCTCGTTCCCCACGGCCTGTCCGCCCCAGGAGAAGTTGGACCGCAGTGCCTCCGTGATCACGAACTGGTAGGACCCCACGTAATCGAACGTGAGGAGGCGGTTCTGCCACTGGTTGTTCTGGATAGCACCCAGCGGCCTCTGGTTGAATCCGAACGGACGAAGGTTACGGGCCTCCTGCTGTGAGAAGTCGTACCCGATCGTCAAGCGATTCGTCAGATTCGCGAGCGGAGAATAGGTGACCGTACCCCCCGTCGTGAATCGCTCGATCCGCTGCTGGATATCGAACGGAAGGACCTGACCGACCTTATCGAAGTCGGTCGACGCGAAGTAGTTCCGCTCACGGCGGAACGTATTCAGCGTGATGCCCTGCGCGTTGTTCCCGGTAGAGGTGTTCTTCTGCCACTGGTTGGTATAGCCGGTATTCCACTGGAGCTGGAGCGCCTCGTGTGGGGTGAACGTGAAGTTCCCCCGTACGGCCCACTTCTCCAAAGCATCGTTTGGAAGCGCGCCGAGCTGATCGTCATATCCGCCAGAGGCGAAGTATTGCAGGTTCTCTCCGCCACCCCGCACGGAGAGAGAGTAGTTCTGGGACCACATCGAGCCGCCTTCACGTCCCTCGTAGTAGCCGTTCGGCTCACCCTCGATGGTCTCACCCCAGTCGCCGCCGCCGATCCCGAACCATCCGTCCCGAAGGAACCGCTCGGTGAACATATAGTTCGACTCGGGATTGTCCTCGCAGGTGAAGCCTGCCGGGAAGTCGGCGTCGCCCCGACCGCAGGGATTACCGAAGACCGGCGTCCAGCCAGTCCCCTGCTGCACTTCCGCGGTCCACACCGGGGCACCTGAGGCACCTCGCTTCGTGAAGACCTGGATCACGCCAGCCGAGGCTTCGGTGCCATACAGGGTCGTCGCGGCAGACCCCTTGATGACCTCGATGCGCTCGATGTCGTTGGGGTTGAGCGCGTCGAGCGGGCTCGCGGTGACGTTCGCGCCGCGACCGGCCCGGTAATCACGCCCGGCGGTCTGGGGGAACGATCCACTCATGATACGCACGCCGTCGATGTAGATGATCGGCTGATTGCTCATGCTGACGCTGGAGTTGCCGCGCAGCACGATACGCTTGCCCTGACCGACCTCACCGCTACTACCGGTGATCTCGATGCCTGGCTGCGACGACTGCAGGATGTCGGTCGCGGCCGTGGGGCGGTTGGAGATGTTGGACATGTCGATCTGGGCGATCGAGTTGCCCACCTCGCGT
>Ga0326597_10005641_pt1 | contig 17318 bp, 10 predicted proteins | sample RVTome_12_FD_203789 | JGI IMG/M metagenome (GOLD analysis project Ga0326597, IMG submission 203789) | Soil microbial communities from uranium-contaminated site in the Upper Colorado River Basin, Wyoming, United States - RVT100D185 | ecosystem: Environmental > Terrestrial > Soil > Contaminated >...
TTTCGAGACGAATCTCTACAGCACGCTGCTGACCGCCAATCTGGAGCGGCTGACGTCCCTCCTGTATGAGCTGGGCAAGGCGTATTTCCACGCGGGGAACGACTCCCGGCTGATTTCGTTCCTTCACAAGAAGGCGGTCGCCATCGAACGATCCCAGGCCGAAGGTCGCCGGTTGGTGAAGGAAACCGCCGGGCTGGCGGGCAAGGCGGGCCGGGCGCCACGCAAGGTCAGCCAGTCTATTCGGCGATCGGATCAGCTCTTCCGGGGCCGGCGGGCCGGCCGCATCGGCAGCCGAACGGGCCGCGGTCCGCTCGACAATGCCCGTCGATATCTGGAAGAATGCCTGATCCTCCAGCCGGAGCATCCTCAGGCGCGGATCTACCTCGGGTACTACTTCGTGCGCGTGGACCGCCCCGAAGAAGGCTTGTCCGAATATCGAAAACTTCTTTCCAACGAAGACTTGTCGATTTCCATGCGGGTCATGGGGCTGCAGGCGATGGGCAACGCCCACGCCTATCGGCTCGATTATGACCGGGCCATCGAGTGCTTCGAGGAGATCCTCACCCTGGGCGTCCTGTCTGGCACAAATGGCACGGAGGCCGACCCTCGATTCTTCACGGTGCTCCTGAGCTTGGCCATGTTCCATGCCAAACAGGGGCGTTTTTCCCGGTCGGCCGAGACATTCGGTGAGCTCGTCGAGCGCTTTCCCCAGATGCTGGAGCGCGCCAGGACGATGCTCGAACAGGCCGGCGTTTTTCGCACCCTGCTGAGCCAGCAGGAAGGCTTCCGTTCCGAATTGCTGCGGCGTTACCCCATGCTATTCGCGAGCTAGAACGGTCAGATTCGAACGCAGAACGAGATTACAGACATGTCCGCTCAAACCATGAAGACAAAAACTGGACGGGGAAGCCGAGGCTCGCTGCCCGAGTTGGCAGGGCTGGCGATCGCCTTCATGGCCATGTCCGTGACGTCATTGCTGGCAGCCGGCGGTGACAACGACTCCCCCTACAACATGCCGGGTCGAGGCGGCGGCCCGACCTCCGAGTCCCATGGCGGGGGCAGCCTCCAGACGCCGGGAACGATGATGGTTCGGCTGGGTGCGGGAAGCGAAGTCACCGATGGAAGTCAGAACGTCGAGGCGGCCGCCGTGACGGTCCAGAACATCGATCAGATCGCGACGGTCGATGCCGGCGATGGCAGCCACCTGTATTCAGCTTCCGAGACCCGCTTGTACGTTCCGGTCGCAACGAGCATCGGCATCGAGCACGACGGGAGCGCTGCCCGCGTCCAGGGCGACGCACTGGTCGTCCGGAGTCCTCAGCAGATCCTGTTGACGGCCTCGTCCCTGGTGGGATCCAAGCAGGCCTTCCTGCTGGTCGGGCAGCCTGGCGCCGATGGCGTGAGCCTGGCGCGGGTCGACTACCTCACCGGACTCGCGCTCGAGGACGATGCCCTCGACCTGACCGATCTCGCCGCACGCCTGGCGGCGCGGCCGCAGTTGGCCGGCAAGGCGGCGTCGATCATCTTGCTCAATGTGGTCGACGGCTCGCCTCAGCAGCCCAATCGATTCACCCTGGAAGCTTCCGCGGGCTTCGCCATCGAGGAGCTTCCGGCCATCCGGATTCAGCTCTCGAATCTCTAAGCTCTGTGCAACGTCCGGTCCGTTGGACGGAAAGCGCGCCGACTTCTGAAAGCCGGCGCGTTTTCGTAGGCGGGTGCATCGAACTGCGCGCCCGCACTTGAACGCCCCTTGAACACGTGGATCCGGGAGACGATAGTCAACGACATGGATCCCATCCTCAGTGATCTGAACGACGCTCAGCGGGCAGCCGTCACCCACACCGGCGGGCCTTTGCTGGTGGTCGCGGGAGCCGGCAGCGGCAAGACGCGCACGATCACGCGCCGGATCGCCTGGCGCATTCGCGAAGGCTTGCGGCCCTGGCAGGTTCTGGCGATCACGTTCACCAACAAGGCCGCCGGCGAGATGCGCTCGCGGGTCGAGCAGCTGGTGGATGAGTCGGGTGTCTGGATTTCGACGTTTCATGCGCTGGGCGCCCGGTTCCTGCGCATGGAATCAGAGGCGGTCGGACTCGATCGCAACTTCACCATCTATGACGTCTCCGACCAGATGGTCCTGATCCGCGACCTGCTCAAGGAACGCCGGATGACCGGGTCGGATCACAAGCCCCGGGAATACCTGGCCGCGATCTCGCGCTTCAAGAACCGGCGTGAGCCGCCGCCCTCCGGGGATGAACACGTGGTGGATCCGGAGCAGCGCATCTATCGCGCCTACGAACTGGCCTTGCGCGAGAGCCAGGCGCTCGACTTCGACGATCTGCTGTGCCGGCCGGTCGCCGCCCTGGAACAGGACGACGAACTCCGCGTCCGGTTCGCGAGCCGTTTCCGCACCGTGCTGATCGATGAGTACCAGGACACCAATTCGCTGCAGTATCGGCTGGTGCGGCTGCTCGTCAAGGAGCATGGCGACGTCTGCGCCACCGGCGATCCGGATCAGTCGATCTACCGCTGGCGAGGCGCCGAGGTGCGCAACATCCTCGAGTTCGAGCGCGACTTCCCGGGTACCCGGGTGGTCAAGCTGGAGGAAAACTACCGCTCCACCAACGGCATCCTGCGAGCCGCCTCCGGCCTGATCGCCCACAACCGCTCGCGCATCGAGCGCAATCTGTGGTCGTCCCTCGGTGACGGCGAGAAGGTGCGCCTGCGCGGGGCCGATACCGATCACTTGGAAGTGAGCGGGCTGATTTCCGGCATCCAGGAGGCCCTCGACGAAGGGGTGCGCCACGACGAGATCGGGGTGCTCTACCGCACCAACGCCTGTTCGCGACTGCTGGAACAGGGTCTGCGGCTGGCCAATCTGCCGTACACGATCGTGGGAGCGGTCGAGTTCTACGAACGCCGGGAAATCAAGGACCTGCTGGCCTACCTCAGGGTCATCGCCAACCGGCACGACGCGCTCGATCTGGTGCGCGTGATCAACGTGCCGGCCCGGGGCATCGGGGCCCGCAGCGTGGCGAGGCTGAAGGAACAGGCCCGCGCCACCGGCCAGCCGCTTCGTGACGTGCTGCTCTCCGGAGCGGCCCTGACCGGCCTGCGCAGGGATCGGCAACGCGCGCTGCTGGATTTCTCCGGCCTGCTCGCGGAGTTGCTCGCGGCTTCCGGCCGCTCGGTGTCCGAACTGCTCGACCTGATCCTCTTGCGCACCGGCTATCTGCGCTATCTCGAGCAGGAGGACGACCCGCTGGTGGACGAGCGCCTGGAAAACGTGGAGGAATTGCGCCGGGCGGTGTCGGAGTACGATCAGCTTCATCCAGGCTGCGCGCTGGACGAGTTTCTCAACGAGACCGTGCTGCTGCGCTCGCGGAAGGATCAAGGCGGAGACGACGTCCCCAAACTCACCCTGATGACCCTGCACGCCGCCAAGGGACTCGAGTTTCCGGTGGTTTTCATCACCTCGATGGAAGAAGGCATCCTGCCGCACTCGCGCTCCGGAGATTCGCCCGAGGGGTTGGAGGAGGAGCGGCGCTTGCTGTACGTCGGCATGACCCGGGCAAAGCGGCGGTTGACGCTCTCCTTCTGCCGCAGCCGGAGCGGCGGCCCGCTGTCCTACGCCGGTTCGATCCCATCCCAGTTCCTGCGCGAGATTCCGGAGGAGCAGCTCGACTCCGACCTGACGTGCGCCGGCCTGATCTCGGTGGCGGATGAGGGCGCCTACTTCGAACCGGAGGCGGTCGACGGCGAGCCTCCCTTCAAGGTCGGCGACCGGGTCCACCACCTGCGCTTTGGAGCGGGCAGAGTCTTGCGGCTCTCCGGTCATGGTCCCACCGCGAAGGTGGTGGTCGACTTCCTGTATCACGGCGAGAAGCAGCTGATCCTGGAATACGCGAGACTTCAGAAGGCGCGGGGCGAGGGCTCGTATGGCTAGGGAGTTCGAAGCCGATCTGGAACGGCTGCGGCAACTGGCGAGGGAGCTCGTGGAGCGCCACGGAGAACCGGCCGCCAAGGCTCTGCACACGACCCTGGACGAAGTCCTCGCCTGGGCCGGCGCCGCGCCCGGGCCACCTTCCAAGCTGGACCGCTCCAGGTACTCCGAGATCATCGGCGACTCACCCGTGATGTTGGAAGTCCTGATGCTCGTCGACCGGATCGCCGCCGCCGAGCTGCCGGTGTTGATCCAGGGCGAGTCGGGCACCGGCAAGGAACTGATCGCGCGCGCGATTCACGTGAATTCCAGGCGCAAGTCGAAACCGTTCGTGACCGAGAACTGCGCCGCAATTCCGGAGACGCTGCAGGAGAGCGAGCTGTTCGGTTACAAGCGGGGAGCGTTCACCGGCGCCGACCGGGATCGCAAGGGGCTCTTCGAGGTGGCGGACGGCGGCACCCTGTTTCTCGATGAGGTCGGCGACATGAGCCCGGCCATGCAGACCAAGCTGTTGCGCGTGCTGCAGGACGGCGAGATCCGGCCGGTCGGCGGGAATCGCAGCCTGCACGTGAACGTGCGGGTGGTCTCCGCCTCCAACCGGATCCTGGCCGCGCTGGTGGCCAACCACCAGTTTCGCGAGGATCTCTACTATCGCCTGAATGGCGTGCTGATCCACCTGCCGCCGCTGCGGGAACGAGTGGAGGATATCCCGGCGCTGGCCGAATTCTTCATTCGCAAGGTGGCGCCCGAGGTCGGAATCGAGCCGCCGGTGCTGGGCGAGGCCGCCCGCGCGGCGTTGCTGAACTACCACTGGCCCGGGAATATTCGCGAGCTGGAGAACGAGATGCGCCGCTGCCTGGCTCTGCTCGGGGGCCAGCCGGTGATCGAGCCGGAGCTGCTGGGCGAGGAGGTTCGCGCCGCCAACGCCTGATCGATCATTGCGGGCAGCGGCCTGCTGCGGTTGAATGGGCTTCTGTCCGCACTCCACGAGGAGCTCTCATGTTCGTACTCGTCATTCATGATCAGTCTGATCCGGCTGGGCCGAGCGGGCCGGCCGGAGGGCGCGGCCGGCGGGTCCCGCTGGCCGGCGAGAGACGGACCATCGGCTCGGCGGAAGGCAATTCGATCGTGCTGCGGCGCGCGGGAATCGCCCCCGAGCACTGCGTCATCGAACCGATCGAGGACGGCTACAAGCTGGTCGATCTGCACACCGAGCAGGGTACGCTGGTCAACGGCGCCTTCATCGCCCAGAGGAAGCTCGAGCCGGGCGATCGCATCGAACTGGGCGGCTGCGTGCTGGTGTTCGAACGGCGGTCCCGCGCGCCGTCGCAGCCTGCAGGTGCGCCGAAGACCACGCCCGCGGAGCAGGCCGAACAGGCCCGCCAGGACGCGCGGGCCAAAGCCGCGGGCAAGGCGGCGGGATCCGGATCTCCAGAGCACAGGGAATCCGTGCCGGCCGGCCAGCGCAGCCGGACCAGCGGAGGGCTGCGCGCGGCCCGGACGGCGGTCTATACGCTGACGGCCGTGCTGCTGATCGCGGGCTTCGGCTCGCTGGTGCCGGGCCTCCTGGGCCGCGCGGACGGCGCTACCTACGGAGAGGATCGGCTGAGCCTGGCCGCCATCTACGAAGACGCGGGACACTTCGCGCGCGCCGTGCGCGTGCTCCGGGAACTGGAACAGGAACCGGACTCCGGCGTCAAGGAACAGCGAATCGCCGCCGAGCTCGATCGCCTGCAGAAGCTCCAATTCCGTGAACAACTGGGCCGCGAGGAACTGGCCGCGCTGATCGGCGACCAGAGTCTCGCCGTGGGCGAGAAGCTGGAACGGGTGCGTTCGTTGCAAGGCACCTTCGGTGACCTGCCGCGGATCCGCGAGGAAATCCGGGAGAGGATCAACGAACTCGAGCTGGTGGCCCTCGAGGCTTCACAGTCGACGCGGTTCTCGCTGGTCGACCTGGCGCAGATGAGCGAGGCGCTGCTCGCCCAGCGGGACTTCTCCGGCGCCCGCAACGTCTGGATGAATCTGCGGGAAAGCCGGCTGGCCGTCGATCTCGAGCTGCTGGAGGCGGCCGAGGCCGTGGTCGACGCCGCCGCCGGTGTCGAGGCGCGGGAGCTCCTCGAGCGCGTCGATACCCTGGTTTCGCAGGACGACGACCTCGGCGCGCTGATCGTGCTGGACGACACGGAACTGCGCGCGTTTCGAGGAACCTCCTCCTTCAACGCGCTGAACACCCGCGCCCTGGAACTGGAGGCGCTGGTCGCCGAGCGCAGCCCCTTCGACCTGCTGGGCGGCGCGATGCCCGGAGAGCTGTCCGGGTCCCGCGGCGTGGAGCCGGACGCGCCCGAGGCCCCCGCTCCTCCCGAGGGGACCGTGCGCTCGGAGACGGCTCCGCGCGTGGCGTCGCGCGACCTGGACCAGGCGGTCGAGGCCGGCGACGCGCTGTTCTTCGAAGGCCGCCTGGAGCAGGCGCTGTCGACCTATTCCGAGGGGCTCGACGCGCGGCTCACGTACGGAGAACGCAGTCGCCTGGCCCGCCGGATCGAGCGGGCGCGCCGGGCCGAGTGGTTCCTCGACTCGCTCTGCAACTACGTCGAGGCCGAGCCGATTCGGGTGGCGACCGTCGCCATCGCAGACCGCTCGGGCGAGCGCAAGGGCGTCATCCGAGGCGTCCGCGACGGCGAGTTCCAGGTCGACTCCGAAGGCGAGCGGTACGCGCTGCCTCCCGAGCAGCTCAGTTCCAACTCGGCCCTGGCGCTGGCGCGCAGTTTCCGGCTGGCGCCGGAAGACCAGCTCAACCTGATCTTCTATCGCATGACCGACGGGATTCCGGCGGGCGACTCCGTGCCGCCGGAGTTCAAGGGGCTGATCCGGCAGGCAATGGAGTCGCCTGAGCGGAAAGGCGCGGCCGACTCGGCCATCGCCTTCCTGCGCGGTCTGCCCGAGGTGCCGGAGTGGGGCTTCTTCGAACACGAGGGCGAGTGGCTCTCGTTCCGGGAGCGCGAGCAGGCCCAGAACCACGCGGCGATCCGAGCGGCGGTGGCCAAGCTCGACAAGCAGGGCGGCAAGGCGTATGACGCCGGCCTGGAGGAGCTGAAGAGCCTGATGCCGGTGGCCCGGGCCGAGGTGGTCGAGGTGCTGGCCGCCCGCAGGAGCCGCATGCTGGCGGAACTGCTGCTCCGGTCGGAGCTGGCCGCGATCGAGAAGGTCACCGCCTCCCGGCAGGAACTCGAGCGCCGGCGCGAACACGCCCTGGAGCTGATCTTCGATCAGGTCAAGTACTTCTATCCCTATGCTCACCGGCAAACCGAATACCACAAGGTCCAACAAGAGGTCGATGAGCGGGTCGAACCGGTGCGCGAGATCTGGGGCAACGAATTCCAGCCGGCAGAAGGCGGCGTGCCGATCTCGAGCCGCTTCAATCACCTGCTCGGACTCTTGCGAACGGAGCAGCCGCTCCTGATGCTGGGCGATCCCGACGGTTTCCGGGAGGAGCCGGAGTTTCAGCCGTTCAAGGTGCTGCCTTCGGGGGCCGATCGCATCACGGTGCGCAACCTCGCGCTCGATGTCGAGGAGCGCCTGCAGCTCGACCGGGATCAGCGCGTACTGGCGAAGAATGCCGAGGGCCCCTGGGTGGCCCTCAAGCAGGAGCAGGAGCAGGTCCAGATCACCAATGCCTACCGGTTGATGATGGGGCGCCCCGCGGTGCAGATCCACGACGCCCTGGTCCGCTCCGCGCGCGGGCACTGCGAGTGGATGTCGCGCACCGGCAAGTTCAGCCACTTCAACGACGAGGATCCCGAGCTGTTCGATCCGCGCCTGCGCATGATCGCCGCGGGCTACAAGAGCGGCGGGTCGGGCGAAAACATCGCCAGGATCGGCGGCGCCCTGGCGGCCCACAACGCCTGGCTGCATTCCTCGGGCCATCACCGCAACATCCTGTTCGCCTCGCACCGCGAAATGGGCACCGGCAACATGGGCTCTCTTTGGTGCCAGAACTTCGCCGGCGGACAGGAGTACGAAGGCAATCTGTTGTCGGAAGATCTCTAACGGAACACGACCATGACCAGGCTGATCGTCACGCAAGCAGGCCGCGAGAAGAGCTTCGATCTGATCGATGACGTGATCTTCATCGGCAGCTCCACCGATTGCGCGATTCGCCTCCAAGGCGAGGGTGTGGATGAACGGCACTGCCAGGTGGTCAAGGTGGACGGCAGCTACCGGGTGATGAACCTGGGCAGCTCCGGCACCCGCGTCAACGGCCAACCCATCACCCAACACGAGTTGAGAAACGGCGATGTGATCCAGGTCGGCGCCGTCGCGATCACCTTCAAGGGCGGCGTCGTGCCCGCTCAGATGACGGCGCAACCGGCGCAACCGGCGCAACGGCCGTCCGCCGCGCCGCCGTCGTCAGCCCGCGGGTCCTCCGCCGGGGCGGGGGTGGGGCGGCGTCCCCGGCGCCGCGCAGCGCGGGGGCGTCCGGGGCGCGAGGGGCGCGAGGGGCGCGAGGTGAAAGTGGCCGGCCACATGCAGCAGGCCGCCCACCAGCGCCAGGTGCTGACCCGCCAGCGGGTGCGCCGATCGGGTCTGTCCGGTCCGGCCACGATCGCCATCGCCACCGGCGTCAGCCTGGTGGTGATCATCTTCGGCTACTTCATGATCCGCGGATTCGAACCGGACGAGTACGGCAAGGCCTACGAGCGAGGCATCGAACTGGTCGGACAGTCGAGGTACGAGGAAGCCCGGGCCGCGTTCGAGTCGATTCCGCCCACGGCCTCCAACTACCGGCATGCGCAGGAGGCGCTGCAGAAGATGGAGACCCGGGTCGACGTGGGCACCCAGCTGAAGCAGCATCAGCACGGAGAAAGCGACTACCAGAGCAACATCCTGGAGTTCATCCGCACCAAGATCGAGACCGACAATCCGGACTACAAGGGCGATACGGCGTACGTGCGCGTGATCGTGAAGCGGCTCGAGAACTTCCTGAACGAATTCAAGGGCCACAAGCGCGAGCCGGAGGTCAAGTCGTTCCTGGCCAAGTACAAGCCGATGGTGCCGGACGGGCCCCTGACCTGGCACGACATCGCCGTGGACGCGGACATCGAGCGGGCGCGAGAGATGTACGGCCCGGCCTACAAGACGATCAACGACTGGATCGCCGCGCATCCCAAGGCGGACGAGTACGAACTGCAGCAGGCCGGTCGTCTGCGGGACAAAGTCGTGCGGGGCGCCACCTCGTGGTGGAAGGAGCAGGACGAGCTGGCCCTTTCGAACATTACCAGCGGCAACATCAACTCGGCCTACTCCAGGTACCTGACGGCGCTGCGGCGGCTGAAGGGCATGCCCGACCTCTACAACCAGGCCAAGGTCAAGGCCGATCGGCTCAAGGAACGCGCCGAGAGCCAGATCGTGAACAAGTAATTCCCACCGGTTTCGCTCCCTGAACTGCCGATGGAAGCATCGGCATGACCCGACCGGGAACGCTCTTCATTTCATTGCTGCTCGTGGTTGCAGCGGCCTGGCTGCTGCTCTTGGGCTTGCCGGGCCGGCGGGACCGCCACGCTGAGTTCGGGTTGCCTGCTCTGCTGCATTCGCGTTCCGCCGCGTCCCTGTTGGGAATCGGGAGTCCGGGGAACGGCGACCCCGAGCTGCTCGCGCGCGCCGCCCGCGCCGCGGTCTCGCTGGAATCGGCGCTGGTTCAATTCGCATTCGATGCGCCCTCGGCCGGACACCTGGCGCGAACTGCGGCTCGACTGCTCGAGCCGACCCTGGTCGTGCCGGAATCGGATCCGCCGGCCGTCTCGCGAGGGCTCGGACTCCGGCCGGTCGCGGCGCTGGGCGAGCACGGCCGGGAGCTGCTTCGGCTCTCCGAGCGGAACCTGGACCGCTGGCCGGAGGCCGCCCGCCGGGAGCTTTCGGTCTTGATCGAGACCCAGAACGGCATCTCGCGTCTGCTGCTGGAACAGAGCGCGGCGCGCGGCGGCGAGGCGGCGCGGCGGGCCGCGGCGGATCGGGTGATCGATCGAATCCGATCCGGACGGCTTCGCGACAAGACGGAGGGCGGCACCGATCTCGAGCTTGCCGCTCTCTGCGATGGATTCGAGCGACGTGTGCTGCTCGAGTCGTGGATCACGCTCTCGGACCGCCTGGACCGTTTTCTGCCGATTCTACAGCGGGAGCTGACGCCGGCCGTGGTCCGCGCGATGAAGCCGCTGCCGGAGGGCGGCGGCGTGCCCCGTGACCTGTTGGTGCTGGCCCGGATCGAGGCCGGCCTGCTGCTGATCGGCGGAGTCCACACCACCGTCCTGCCGCAGAACGGCGCGGCCCTGACCATCGACCTCGGCGGCGACGATCGCTGGGTCGGCGGCGTTTCGATTGCAGGGGCGGCCTTCCTGGAACCGCTGACCCGAGTCTGTATCGACCTCTCCGGCAACGACCGCTACGAAGGACGAGGGGGCCAGCTGGCCGCCTGCACCGCGGGCCTTTCGATGCTGCTCGACCTGCAAGGGGACGACACCTATGAGTCGGATGGGCCGGAGTTCGGTGCGGCGCTGTTCGGCGCTGCGGTACTGATCGATCGGGGCGGCCGGGACTCCTACCGCTGCCGCGTGGCCGGGCTGGGGTTTGGTCTGTGCGGCGTGGGCCTGCTGTTCGACGCGGGTGAGGATGATCGCTACCAGACCGAATGCGCGGGACTCGGCTGTGGCCTCGGCGGCGGCGCGGGCGTGCTGGTGGATCACTGGGGCGATGATCTCTATCTGGCGTTGGGTCAGGAAACGGGCGAACCGGGAGGAACCTCGGGCGGGGCCGTGCTGGGCGCCGGATATCCGTTGTCGCCCGGCCAGCTCGCGGGCAGCGGGCTGCTGCTCGATCGACGGGGCTCCGACGTCTACCGGGCCGGGAACGGGTGCCTGGGATCGGCCGAAGGCGGCGGACTGGGCTGCGCGTTGGACGGAGGCGGAGACGACCTGTACTCGTCGGGCGACGACAGCCTGGGCTCGGGCAAGGAAGGCGGCTTCGGCTACTTCCGGGATCTCGACGGCGATGATGAGTACCTCTCGCGCAACCGCACCCTGGGCTTCGGCGCGGCCGGCGTCGGACTGTTCATCGATGACCTCGGCCACGACCGGTTCTTGTGTCTCCCGCCCTCCCAGGGAGTCGGAATCCGCGGCGGTGCCGGCCTGCATGCCGACCTGGGCGGCCATTGAACTGAACCCGGTGTTACGGGTAGCCTCGACGGCGAGACGCGGCCGTCCGGATGGAGTGCTGATGAGGATCCTCGAGCTGTTCGACCGTGGCGAGCCGGTCTTCTCCTTCGAATTCTTCCCGCCCAAGACCGACCAGGGCACCGCGAACCTCTACCGCACGGTGGAGGAATTGAAACGGCTGTCGCCGTCCTTCGTGTCGGTGACCTATGGCGCGGGCGGTTCGACCCGCGACCGCACGGTCGACCTGGTCGGCCGGGTCAAGAGCCAGATCGGGCTGGAGGCGATGGCGCACCTGACCTGCGTGGCCGCCACTCGCGAGGAGACGGCCCGCGTGATCGACTGCCTGTCGGAGGCGGGCATCGAGAACATCCTGGCCTTGCGCGGCGATCCACCGGAGGGGCAGGACACGTTCACCAAGACGCCCGGCGGCTTTCAGTACGCCTCCGAGTTGGTCGAGTTCATCCGAGCCAATTACGACTTCTGCCTGGGCGGGGCGTTCTATCCGGAGGGCCACATCGAGTGCCCCGATCGGGAGCTGGACCTGCGGCATTTGAAGATCAAGGTCGACGCCGGGGTGGACTTCCTGGTCAGCCAGCTGTTCTTCGACAACCTCGACTACTTCGATTTCGTGAAGCGGGCCCGGGCGATCGGCATCGGACTGCCGCTGGTGCCCGGGATCATGCCGATCACCAATGTGTCCCAGGTCAAGCGCTTCACCCAGATGTGCGGGGCGCGCATTCCGGAGGCCTTGCTCGATCGCCTGGAGGCGGTCCAGGAGGACCCTGAGGCCGTGATCCGCGTTGGTGTGGAGCACGCCACGAAGCAGTGCCGGGGCCTGCTCGAGGGAGGCGCCCCGGGCATCCATTTCTACACGCTCAACAAGTCCCCCGTCACGGCGCAGATCTTCCGCAACCTGAAGGCGCTCGACCTGGTCTGATCGCAACCGATCGCAACCGATCGCAACTGGGGACGATTGCGCTATCATGCTCCGCATTGGATACACCAGCGGAGATCTCCATGACCCGGCCGGACATCGAATCGATTCTCAAGGAAGCCCGCCTGTTCCCGCCCCCCGAGGAATTCTCGAAGGCCGCCCGGATCTCCTCCCTGGAAGAGTACCGGAAGCTGTACGCCCGCTCGATCGAGGATCCGGAGGGGTTCTTCGGCGAGCAGGCCGAGGAACTCCACTGGTTCGAGAAGTGGCAACGGGTGCTCGAATGGGACGCGCCCTTCGCGAAGTGGTTCGTGGGCGGCAAGACCAACCTCTCGTACAACTGCCTCGACCGGCACCTCGGCACCTGGCGCCGGAACAAGGCCGCGATCATCTGGGAGGGGGAGCCCGGGGACGTGCGCACCCTGACCTATGCCCAACTCCACGCCGAGGTCTCCCGTTTCGCCAACGTGTTGATCGACCTGGGCCTCGAGACCGGCGACCGGGTGGCGATCTACATGCCGATGATCCCCGAACTGCCGGTGGCGCTCCTGGCCTGTGCCCGGCTGGGGATCGCCCATTCGGTGGTCTTCGGCGGGTTCTCCGCCGACGCGCTGCGCGACCGGATCGAGGACGCCCAGGCCAAGGCGGTGATCACGGCCGACGGCGGCTACCGCAAGGGCGGCGTGCTGGAGTTGAAGCCGCAGGTCGACGCGGCCGTCCTGCAGTGTCCGAGCGTTCGCTCGGTGGTCGTCGTGCGGCGCACCGGCCAGGACGTGGCCTGGGAATCCGGGCGTGACCACTGGTACCACGACCTGATGGAGCAGGCCGGGCGCGAGTGCGAGGCCCGGCCGCTCGACTCGGAGACCCTGCTGTTCACGCTCTACACGTCCGGCACCACCGGCAAGCCCAAAGGCATCGTGCATACGACCGGCGGCTACATGGTCGGCACCTGGCTGACCATGCGCCACGTGTTCGACCTGAAGGACGAAGACACCTACTGGTGCACGGCCGACATCGGCTGGGTCACCGGCCATTCCTACATCGTCTACGGGCCGCTCCTGAACGGCGCGACCAGCCTGATGTACGAGGGCGCGCCGACCACTCCACACGCCGGGCGGCTCTGGGAGATCGTGGAACGGCACGGCGTCAGCATCTTCTACACCGCGCCCACAGCCATCCGGACCTTCATCCGGCTGGGCGACGAGCACCCGGAACGCTTCGACCTCTCCTCGCTGCGGCTGCTGGGCACGGTCGGCGAGCCGATCAATCCGGAGGCCTGGATCTGGTATCACAAAGTGATCGGCCGGGAACGTTGTCCGATCGTGGACACCTGGTGGCAGACCGAGACCGGGGCCATCATGATCACGCCGTTGCCGGGCGCGACGCCCACCAAGCCCGGTTCGGCCACGCTGCCTTTTTTCGGCGTGGACGCCGACGTGGTCGACAATCAGGGGAGGAGCGTCGGATCCGATGAAGGCGGGTTCCTGGTCATCCGCAAGCCGTGGCCGTCCATGCTGCGCACGCTGTTCAACGACGACGAGCGCTATCGCGAGGCCTACTGGTCCCGTTTCCCGGGCGTCTACTTCGCCGGCGACGGCGCGCGGCGGGACGCCGACGGCTACTTCTGGGTCATGGGCCGCGTGGACGACGTGATCAATGTCTCCGGCCACCGGCTGTCGACCATGGAGGTCGAGTCGGCGCTGGTCTCGCACCCGCTGGTGGCCGAAGCGGCCGTGGTCGCCTGCCCGCACGAGGTCAAGGGGCAGGCGATCGCCGCGTTCGTGACTCCCAAGCAGGGCGTCGAGGCCGGGCCGGACCTCGTCAAGGAGCTGCGCGAGCACGTCGTCCGCGAGATCGGCGCGCTGGCCCGTCCGGAGGGCATCCGGTTCACCGAGGCGTTGCCCAAGACCCGTTCAGGCAAGATCATGCGCCGCCTGCTCCGCGAAATCGCCTCGGGCGAGCAGACCGTCGGCGATACGAGCACCCTCGAGGACTACAGCGTGCTGGTCCGCCTGCGGAGCGAAGAGGAGTGAGCGGAGGCGGACCAGGGCGGCCGGCGGCATTCCTGCCCGTGACCAGGGCCGAGGTCGACGCACTCGGTTGGGAGCAGCCGGACGTCGTTTTCGTGACGGGCGACGCCTACGTCGACCATCCCTCGTTCGCCATGGCGATCCTCGGGCGGACGCTGGAAGCCGCGGGCTTCAAGGTCGCGATTCTCGCCCAGCCCGACTGGCGCTCGGTCGAGCCTTTCCGGTCGCTGGGCCGGCCGCGGCTCTTCTTCGCCGTGAGCGCCGGCAACATGGACTCCATGCTGAACCATTACACGGCGCTCAAGCGGCCGCGGTCCGATGACGCCTACTCTCCGGGCGGAGCGGCTGGAAGGCGTCCGGACCGCGCCACCAACGTGTATGTCCAACGCTGCAGGCAGGCCTTTCCAGGCTGTGAGGTCGTGGCCGGCGGCGTCGAGGCCTCGCTGCGCCGACTCAGCCACTACGATTACTGGAGCGACACGGTCAGGCCCTCGATGCTGGTCTCCAGCAAGGCCGACCTGCTGGTGTTCGGCATGGGCGAGGCTCCGATCGTGGAGCTGGCCCGGCGGGTTTCGGCGGGGGAGCGGTTGAGTTCCATTCGGGATCTGCGCGGCAGCGCCTACCTGCTGGGGCGTACGCAAACCTTGCCGCCCCTGGCGGAGCGGTTGCGCGAGGCGGGCCTGCCCGCCGATGACACGGTCGAGCTTCCGTCGTTCGAGGCGACCCGCGATGACAAGGTCGCCTTCGCGCGGGCCACGCGCACGGTGCATCTCGAGTCGAACCCGCGCAACGCGCGCCGGCTCACCCAGCCGCACGGCGACCGCCTGCTGGTGCAGAATCCGCCCGGCCTGCCGTTGTCCGAGGCCGAGATGGACGCGGTCTACGATCTGCCGTATGCCCGCCGGGCGCACCCCTCCTATGACCAGGCGATTCCCGCGCTGGAAATGATGCGGACCTCGGTGACCATGATGCGCGGTTGTTTCGGCGGATGCACCTTCTGTTCGATCACCAATCACCAGGGCCGCATCATCCAGTCGCGATCGGAGCGCTCCGTGTTGGCGGAGGTCGAGAAGATCGCCGCGGACGGCGCCTCCCGCGGCCAGGTGTCCGACCTCGGCGGTCCCACGGCCAACATGTACCGCATGAACTGTTCGCGGCCGGACGTCCAGAAGATCTGCAGGCGACTGTCGTGCGTGCATCCCACGATCTGCAAGCTGCTCGACCGGGATCATGCGCCCTTGACCGGGCTGCTGCGTGCGGCCCGGGCGACGCCGGGCGTGAAGCAGGCGCGGGTGGCCTCGGGTGTGCGGATGGACCTGGCCGCCGAGGCGCCCGAGTATCTCGAGGAATTGGCGGCACATCACGTGGGCGGACATCTCAAGGTGGCCCCCGAGCACGTGGCGCCAGAGGTGCTCGAGAAGATGAAGAAACCCGGACCCGAGAGCTTCGAGCAGTTCGCCGGCAACTTCCGCGCGGCCAGCCAGGCGGCGGGCAAGCAGCAGTACCTGGTGCCGTACTTCATCGCCGGCCATCCTGGATCCACCCGGGCGTCGATGATCGAGCTGGCGGTCTATCTCAAGCGCAACGGCTCCCGTCCCCGCCAGGTCCAGGACGTCATTCCGGCCCCCATGGATCTGGCCACCGCGATGTACTACACCGGACTGGATCCGATGACGTTGGAACCGGTCTACTCGGCCCATGGCGCACGGGAACGGCGGGTGCAGCGCGCGCTGATGCAGTTCTTCCTGGAGGAGAACTGGCAGACCGTCCATGACGTCCTGCTGGAAGAGGGGCGCGAGGATTTGATCGGCGACGGGCCGGAGGCGCTGATTCCGTCGCGGCCCCGAAGCGGCAGGCCGCCTGGTCGGCCGGAGCGGACGGCCCGGTCGGCCCGGTCGGCAAGGAAGGGCGAGCGCTCGGTGGGGTACCGGCCCGGGCGCAAGCGGTTCTAGCGTCTGCCGATCAGGTCAAGAACATCCATACGGCCGCCAGGATGCCGGCCGCCGCCAGGAGCACGTACCAGAGGGGCCGTCCCCGGAACACGAACGACCGGTGGGTGACGTATTCGTTGCACACGGGACAGACCACCGCGTCCTCGTAGACCTCCGCCCCGCAGGAGGGACACGTGGTGGTCTCGGACGGCGAGTCGTCTTCGAAGTCGTCCATCAACACTGCTCGAGTTTCTTCAGGGCCCAGAACGCATGGCTGCGAACGCCCTCGTTGTCGTGAGCCAGATAGCGCTTCACCAGCGGAATCTGTGCATGGGATCCGCTGTTTCCGAGCGCGGTGAGCGCGTTGCGGATCAGCCCGGCCTTGCCCGCACGGGAGAGGGCGAAGCGCTTGAAGTGGCGATTGAAGCCCTGCTCCAGGAGTTCGAGCAGCCGCTCGGGCGTGAGTCCCGCCAGTTCGGAGGCGTCGCGCAGCAACGGATCCGGGGGCCGGGCCCCCGGATCTCCGAACGGGCAGGCCCGCAGGCATTCGTCGCAGCCGAAGAGACGTTCCCCGTTGGCCTCGCGGATCGCCTCGGGCGATGGGCCGCGATGTTCGATGCTCCAGTAGGAGAGGCAGCGCCGGCTGTCGAGGCCGCCCGTTTCGGACAGCGCGTTGGTGGGGCAGGCGTCCAGGCAGGCGGTACAGGTGCCGCAGCGCGCCGCCTGCGGCCGGTCGGGCGGCAGGTCGAGCGACAGGATCAGCACGCCCAGCATGAACCAGGGGCCGTGCTCGGTATTCAGCAGCATGGTGCTCTTGCCGACCCAGCCGAGACCGGCCGCGGCCGCCGCGCGCCGTTCGAGCAGCGGCCGCGTATCCACGCAAACCGTGCCGGTAGCTGCCGGTTCGACGTCCTGGATCCGGAGCAGCAGCCGCGCCAGGCGCTCCGACAGTTCCATGTGATAGTCGCGCAGGAGCGCGTAGGAAGCGATCGCGGAACCCCGGCCCGCGTCGGGATAGGCGGCCAGGGCCACCACGAGCGAGCGCGCCTCCGCGAGCAGACCGCGCGGGTCGGCGCGCCGCGCCGCATGGCGGGCCAGGTAGCCCATGCCGGCGTGTTTTCCCGACGCGATCCAGCGCAGCAGTGTCTGTTCGTCCTCGGGCCAACGATCCGCCGCACAGAAACCGATCTGATCGAATCCGAGCTCGGCGGCCCAGCTCCTGATCTCGCTTTTCATCGCGTCCATCATAGGGCAGGCAGGCAACTCGCCGATAGACTT
>Ga0326597_10005642_pt1 | contig 17312 bp, 16 predicted proteins | sample RVTome_12_FD_203789 | JGI IMG/M metagenome (GOLD analysis project Ga0326597, IMG submission 203789) | Soil microbial communities from uranium-contaminated site in the Upper Colorado River Basin, Wyoming, United States - RVT100D185 | ecosystem: Environmental > Terrestrial > Soil > Contaminated >...
CACCGGCGGCCACGAGGCCGAGGACCACGCCCAATCCCAGGTGATAGACACGACGCGGCCATGCCGTCGCCTCGATCTCGTGCTCACCCTTGTTGGAGCGCGTCGTGAACCACAACCAGACCACCAGACCCACCACCAGGATCGTCGCCGCCAAGACCACATCACCGGGGTCTCCGCCCACGATCTGGGATGTGCCAAATGCGATCGCGGTCAGGATCACGGCCCAAGCGACTGCCACCCCGAGCCCGATCGCAGCCATCACGTACTCGTATGCCCGAACCTGATGGGTGCGCTCCCGGCCCAGGCGAGCCCGGTGCAGCACCCAGACACCAAAGCCGACGAGGAGGAAGGCAATCTCGAAGGGCAGGAGCTCGAAATGCTCGCCGGCCGGCGGAACATCCGATACCAGGTACTGAAGGGCCGAGATCATGATGGCGGTGGCGGAGCCGACGGTCATCGTCAACGAGAACACCGAGAGCATCGAGGTGTAGGTCCAGAAGGGGAGGCCGGGCTCCTGGCGCCATGGCCGCAGCCAGCGATACCACCAGAGCGGAGCCCCAATGATCACCATCGCCAGCCAGGGGTGATAGTCGGGCGTGTTGGCCGAGCTCTCCATCGCTCCATAGACCTCCATGAGGACGCCCGCCCCGAGAAGGCCGATCAGACCCGTCATCGATGTGACCAGACCTATGGCGGAGCCGATGACCCTCGACAGCTCGCCGGCGTCGGACCGCGGTGGCGTTGCCCGCGCGGAGAGCTCGTGGAAGACGACCAAGGCGCCAAACACCACGACCCGTGTCCAGTTGCTGGCGGGCTCTTCGGTGAGGAGGCCATTGACGAAGTCGACCGCGGCAACCACCAGTGCGGTGACGAAGACCACTTCGATGATGGCCAGATAGATCGTCCACCCGGCCGATCCGGGGAACTGGGCGCGGCGAGCGGCTTGACGACGCCAGAAATAGGAGGCAAACGGAGCGGAGACGACCAGAAACGACAGTGAAGTGGCCAGCTCGCTGGCCGGGTCGAATACCAGGCTCTCACCGGGAAAGGCGGTTGATGCCAGCTCAGCCAGGGCGAATCCGGCGACACCCATGGCCAGGGCGAGGATGAGATACGAGACCAGGTCGCCGCCCTCACCATCCGTTTGAGTGCGTCTGTTCGAAGAACGAGAGACAACGGCGATGACCGTCACGATCACGGCGAGGACGAGGAGCGCTCCGAGTCCTCCGAAGAACATCAGCGCCCCCTGCATTCCCAGGTGAAGTAGGGCCACGGGTCGCCGACGATCCACCAGAAGTCGTCGTCGTCCAACAACTCGAACATCGTGTACTCATCCCAGGTCGAGCCGAGGCCCCCCTCACCTTGGTGATGGATGGTCACTTCGACGAAGGTCGTGCCGCCGGGGAGGTCCTCTTCCTCGCCCTGCTCGACCCCGGAGGCCGAGCCCTCGCCTATCACGCCAAACCTCTCCTCCACGATGACCGCCTCACCGAACCCGGCCCCGGTGTCTGCAGTCCCCAGTTCGGCGGAGAAATCGGCGATGGCGAAGCCCGAGAGATCGTCGGCTTGGCACTCCCCCCTCCATTGGGGATGAAGCACCTCGAGGGCATCAGCCCAACGACGCTCGTTCAATGCCACCAGGTAGTCCTGCACCGTCCCCTCGGGGGTGTCAGGATCGAGCTGGACCGGCCCGCGGATGAGGGCGACCGAAACGAGACCGATCACCAGGGCCCCAAGGCCGACCGGCACGACCCATCCGGGCAGCGAGCGCATGCCGTTCATGATGATTCAGACGTCCTCTTGAGCAAGTCCGTTACCCCGGCGCCGGTCAGCACGACTGGCTCGAAGCCGCGGTCCTGGAGTATCGAGGCGACGATCGCGGCCCGATACCCGGTCTCGCATGCGATCCACACCGGATTGGACGTGTCCAGCCCAGAAGGAGTTCCCGACGCGAAGTCGGGGACATATGAGAGGATCGATCCGTGGATCGTCCCGAGCTCCCACTCGTCGGGGGCGCGGGTGTCGACGATCTGGGCGCCATCGGTGATGGCTCCGTTGAAGGTTGCAGTGTCGACCGTGGCGAACGACTCCAGGTCTCCGGTCAGCGTGTGGACCACGCCTCGAATGTCGTCGTAGCCGATCCGGATCAGCTGGCGGACCGCCTCGGTGGTGTCCTGGTCTTGGTTGAGGACAAGGACGATCGGTGCGTTGTGTTCGGTCACCCAACCCACCCAGGTCCCAAAGCTGTCACGCAGCTCGACCCCCAATGACCCGGGGATGTGGCCGGCGGCGAACTCGGGCGTCGGCCGCCCGTCCACGACGGTGACACCTGGCGGGATCGTGTCGAGCACCGGGACCTCCAACGTCGGCGCGGGTAGCCCGGTGAGGTTGGCGGGGCCCATGTGCCGGTAATAGGACGGATAGGGGACCAGTCCGGAGAGTTGTCCCCTCACGAACTCGTCCTCGTCGGCGTAGGCCAGCACCCGGTTGGATCTCTTCTCCGCGCCGATCGTGGAGGTGAGACTCCCGGCGCCGGTCGTCGTGCAGAAGCTTCCCGCCCCGTGAGTGGGAAGGACCTCGACCGCGTCAGGGAGGGCGGCGAGGCGATTGACCGATTGGTATTGGAGGCGAGCGAGCGACTCGGCTCGGTCATCGCCGAGCAGATCGGTGCGACCGGCCGAGCCGACGATGAGGCTCCCGCCCGAGAAGACGGCTTTCTCCCGTCCCTCGATCACCATCAGATAAGAGGTGTGCTCGGGGGTGTGACCTGGTGTGTGGATGGGGCGGATGGCCAGGTTGCCGGCCACGATGTCCTCATGGTGGAAGGCCGGCCGATGACGAAAGACCGGGGCGGCGCCGGCAGGCATGATCAGCTCGGCACCTGTCTTGTGGGCGAGGTCATTGCCTCCGGAGATGTAGTCGTTGTGGAGATGGGTCTCGAGGACGAAGCGAAGGTCGGCTCCGGTCCGGTTGAGGACGGCTTCGAAGCGATCTACGTCACGCTGCGGGTCGACGACGGCCCCGATTCCATCGAAGGCGAGGACGTAGGTGGAGTCACCCAGCCCTCGAGTGCGGACGACATCGATTTGGAGGCTCAATCCTGCATCCCTAACGCTTTCATGCCCCCAGCCATGTTGACCGCGTCATATCCGTTGAAGGAGAGGAAATTGGCGACGTTCGAGCTCCGGTCCCCGGATCTGCACACACAGAGGATGGGCCGGTCCTTGGGGAGCTCCTCGAGCCTGTCGACGATGTCGCCAAGGCTGATGAGCACGGCATCAGGGAGGGTTCCCAGCTCCCACTCGGCGGGCTGGCGGACATCTAGGACAGTCGCATCGTTGTCGTTGACCCATGTCTCCCATTGGTCTGCGGGGACACTCACGAAGCCGGGCATATCGTGGGAGATCGTAGATCACACGGGTCCGGAACCACCGCAGGAGGGGGATGTGGTGTGGAAATCGACCCCTAGAGCCCAGTCGGATCTTGGGGTAGTCTCTCTCCGGGCCGTGCTGTGAACAAGAGGGAGAGAAGACATGGACCGTAGAACCTTCCGTTTGCTCGCCGTGGTGGCGTTGCTCTCCATGCTGGTGGCGGCGCCGTCGGCCGCCTCGGGGGCGGTCCCGGACCGGGCGCAGGCCGAGCACGCACGAATCGTCTCCTACTGGACGGCCGGCCGAATCGCCGCCGCCCTGCCTCGGGAGATGGTCGTCGACCGTGGCCGGGCTCCTCAGGCCAAGCCACCCGGCACACCCGGTGGTGGAGGCGGACCCGATGATGGGTCGGTGACCGCGCCATGGGAGGGTGGCGGTGCCGTCCAGCAGACAACGGGCAAGGTGCTCTTCACCCTCGGTGGCACCGATTACGTCTGCTCCGGCAGTGTGGTGACCGATTCGCTCGCCCAGCACTCGATGGTCCTCACCGCTGGTCACTGTGTGTTTGACGACGTCAACGACGCTTTCGCCACCAACTGGGCCTTCTTCCCTGCCTTCGAGGACAATCCAACGCTGAGTTGCGCCGGTTCTGACCGCTGTTTCACCGCGGTGGGCCTGGTCACGACTCAAGAGTGGGGAGACCGTGACTTCGAGCACGACTATGCGTTTGCAGTCATCGCTCCGAATGGCGATCCCAGCGGCCTCACCTTCCTGGAGGAGGCGTATGGAGCTCAAGGCATCGCCTTCAACCAAGGGGAACGGCTTGGTGTGTTCTCATTCGGATATCCACACGCCCGGCCCTATGACGGGACCGATCTGATCTACTGCGTCGGCACCGCCCGCGACGACCCTTACGGGAGCACCACCCAGGGAATCGGTTGTGACATGACGGGCGGTTCGAGCGGTGGACCGTGGCTGGCGGCCTTCGACGAGGGAAGCGGCGCGGGCGCCCTCTACTCTGTCAACAGCTACAAGTACCGCAACGACAAGAAGACCATGTACGGCCCCTACTTCGGAGACGGCACGGCGGCCACCTACGCCGCCGCCAACGACTGGAGCGGAGGAAACATCCTGGTCGACGCGGCGCCGTAGACCAGCCTTCCTTACGCACCGCCGGCTGTCAGCGGATCCGGCGCGATCGTCGGTGTGGGTGAGACGATGGGCCGGGTCACGTAGCCGGAGAGCCGTCAAGCACGACCCGGACCACCCCTGCCTGGGTGAGAGTCGATTCAGACTGGGGTCTCACTGTCCCTACACTGCCGCCGCGCCGGCGTCGCGGAGGGCCTGTTATCGATATCGCAGTACTCGCATCGGGATCGGGTACCAACCTCCAGGCCCTCATCGACACCCCGGGCATCCGGCCTCACATCTCGATGGTCCTTTCCGATCGGGCAGGTGCCTATGCCCTCACCCGAGCCGTCGTGGCGGGCATCGAGACCGCCGTGGTGGGATGGGGTGATCATCCTGATCGCGATACGTTCTCGTCCGCCCTGGCCGATGCTGTCGAGCAGAGTGGCGCCAAGGGTGTGGTGATGGCGGGCTTCATGCGCATCCTCACCCCCACGTTCATCGACCGGTTCCCCGGGCGGATTCTGAACGTCCACCCATCCCTCTTGCCGTCCTTTCCCGGAGCCCGCGCTGTAGAGCACGCCCTGGAACACCGTGTGAAGATGACCGGGGTGACCGTTCACTTCGTCGATGAGGAGGTCGACCACGGTCCGATCATCGCTCAGGTCGAAGTCCCGGTGCTCCCCGGGGACACCGTCGAGTCCCTGCATTCCCGAATCCAGATCGCAGAGCACAGTCTCTATCCGGTTGTCGTGGAAGCGTTTGTCCAGGGACGGTTGACGGTGGACGGGAGGGACGTGGCGTGGGGGTGAGACGCGCTCTCGTCAGTGTCCACGACAAGACGGGGATCGTCGAGTTCGTCAAGCGCTTGGTGGCCACCGGCTACACGATCGTGTCCACTGGGGGGACGGCCTCGACCCTTGCCGAGGCAGGGATCGAGGTGGTCCCTGTCGAGAGCGTCACCGAGGCGCCGGAGATCCTCGACGGCCGGGTCAAGACACTTCATCCCAGGATTCACGGTGGGATCCTGGCAAGGGGCGACCAGGACGAGTCCGAGCTGGCCACCAATGGCATCGAGCGGTTCGACCTCGTCGTCTGCAACCTCTACCGGTTTAGGGAGACCTGGGCGGACCCGGCGTCTTCCGAATCGGACATCATCGAGATGATCGACATAGGCGGGCCGGCCATGGTCCGTGCCGCCGCCAAGAACCATCACTATGTCGGAGTAGTCGTCTCCCCTTCCCAGTATGACGTTGTTGCCGCGGCGATCGAGTCGGGTGGCCTCGACGACGACCTGCGTCGTCGTCTCGCGAGCGATGCCTTCTTCCACACCGCAAGCTACGACGCGGCCATCGTGGACTGGCTGGGGCGCGACCTTGTCATCGCCCTCCGCGAGGTGGGGGAGCTGCGTTACGGCGAGAACCCCCATCAGGAGGCGGTGGTCTATCGGGAAGAGGGTGCCCCTGCCTGGTGGGCCGAGGGGGCCCAGCTTCAAGGCAAGGAGATGTCGTTCAACAACTATGCCGACACCGATGCGGCCTGGTGGCTGGTCGCCGACCTGGGCGAGAGCTCGGCGGTGGTCGTGAAGCACACCAATCCGGCCGGGGCGGCACGGGGAGGCACCGTCGTCGAGGCCCTCGAAAAGGCTTGGGAGGGTGACCCCCTGGCGGCGTTCGGCGGTGTCATCGCCATCAACGGGATCATCGATCGGGAGACTGCCGAGGCGATCGCGGCTCGATTCGTCGAGGTGGTGGTGGCCCGCGATGTGGCCGACGACGCCAGAGTGGTGCTGGCGTCGAGAAAGAGCATGCGGGTGCTGGTCGCCCCGCTCCCTGTCCGCCAAGGCCTCGACTACCGGCGGATCGAGGGCGGCCTCTTGGTCCAGGAGCGTGACGCCGTCGAGGTCGACGGGTGGGAGGTGGTCTCCGAGCGGGCGCCGTCCACAGACGAGATGGCCGCACTGCGATTCGCCTGGGTGGTGGCGGCTCACGCCAAATCCAACGCCATCGTCATCGCCAAGGGAGAACAGGCGGTCGGTATCGGTGCGGGCGATCAGTCCCGGGTTGGCGCTGCCGAGCGAGCCGTGGTCAAGGCAGGCGGGAGGGCCGACGGCGGGGTGGCGGCTTCGGATGCCTTCTTCCCCTTCCGGGACGGGCTGGACACGCTGGCTGCGGCGGCGGTCACAGCCGTGGTCGCGCCGGGGGGATCGCGCAACGATCAGGAGGTCATCGACGCGGCCAACGAGCAGGGTCTGGCCCTGGTGTTCACCAAACGACGGCATTTTCGCCACTGATGACTGCGTTGATCCTCGACGGGAAGGTCGTGGCCGACGTGGTCAAGGGCGAGGTGCGGGCCGCGGTCGCCGGGCTCGGCTATCAGCCTGGTCTCGCCACGATCCTGGTGGGTGACGATCCCGCCTCGCACGCATATGTCCGGGGGAAGCGGCGTGATGCGAGCCAGGTCGGCATCCGCTCGATTCATCATGAGCCTCCTGCGTCGATCACCGACGATGACCTCGGAGCGCTGGTCGATGCAATGAATGGCGACGATGAGGTGGACGGCATCCTGGTGCAGCTCCCACTGCCCGGCCACCTCGACGGTGAAGCGATCGTCGAGCGCATCGACCCGGCCAAAGATGTCGACGGGCTTCATCCATTCAGTCTGGGGAGGCTGATGCTCGGTCGCCCGGGGCTGAGACCGTGCACGCCGACGGGGATCATGCGCATCCTGGATCATTACGGGATCGGCACGGTCGGGGCGCACGCCGTGGTGGTGGGGCGGTCGTTCCTCGTGGGACGACCGTTGGCGATGATGCTCTCCGAGCGTGGCGCCGACGCCACCGTGTCGATGGCCCACACCCGCACCCGTGAGCTGGCGTCGTTGACCCGTGAGGCCGACATCCTGGTGGCCGCCGCCGGCGTCCCCGGGCTCATCGGGGCAGATCATGTCAAGCCGGGAGCCACCGTCATCGACGTTGGCGTCAACCGCACCGATGCGGGTCTGGTCGGCGACGTGGACTTCGAGGCGGTGGTCGGGGTGGCAGGAGCCATCACCCCGGTCCCGGGGGGCGTGGGGCCCATGACGCGGGCCATGCTCCTCTCCAACACCCTGCGCGCGGCGACGGCACGCAGAGTGTCTACCTAAACCGCGTTCACCCCAGCGACGCGGTGGCGAAGATGACGTGGAAGGGTTGGCAGTAGATCATCACGCTGCCGAATCGGGACGGGTCGACGTTGGAGGGGATGTCGTAGTTCTGGTCCCCGAGATTGCCTTTCAACGACCCGAGGTCGACATAACCCTCGATGTCGTCGCGGCCGGCCGGATTAGAGGCGGGCACCAGGAGCACGTGAAGGTCGGGCCCGTTGGTGACTTCGAAGCCCTCGAGACGCAGCACGTGCGAGCCGTCCCCGAGCTGGTAGATGGTGGCGGTGCCGGAGCCCCGATGGAAGTCGTCGGCACCCATGAGTCGCCCTGACGCCAGATTGACCGGACCCTCATCCTCTGGCATCTCCTCGACTACCTCGCTGGGCGTCTTCTCGGCCGCATCCTCCATCTCCGCCTCTACCTCTTCGGCCGTCATGTCGTCGGGGATGACCGCACCCGCCGACATAGGAAAACTCTCGTTGACCTCCTTGTCGAAGAACAATGGCGAGGTCAGCCACCAGCCAATGGCGATGATCGGGACGGCGATGATCGCTCCTGCCATCCACAGACGTTTTCTGGTCATCGCGGGAGAGCATGGCACGCACATGCGGAAGCGGGCCTAAAGGAGGTGACGAGTGGTCTGTCGAGTCGGGCCACTAATGTCATGTGCCCGAATCTCTTGTCAGGAGTCAACCGCCGTGGGCACACTGATCACCATGGGACCGGATGGTCTCAACGTCCCCGACGATCCCATCATCCCCTTCATCGAGGGCGACGGCACCGGTCCTGACATCTGGGCTGCAGCGGTCAGAGTCTTCGATGCCGCGGTCGACAGGGCGTACCACGGTCAACGCTCGATCGCCTGGATGGAGGTCCTGGCCGGTGAGAAGGCGTTCAATGAGACCGGGAGCTGGCTTCCCGATGAGACCGTCGACGCATTCAGGGGTCACCTGGTCGGGATAAAGGGGCCGCTGACGACACCGGTCGGGGGAGGTATCCGGTCGCTCAACGTGGCCCTCCGCCTGATCCTCGATCTCTATGCATGTGTCCGGCCGGTGCGCTGGTTCGAGGGCGTGCCCTCACCCGTCAAGAACCCGGGTGCGGTCGACATGGTCATCTACAGGGAGAACACCGAAGACGTGTATGCCGGCAAGGAGCTCGAGCAGGGGACCGAGGAGGCGCAGAAGCTGCTGGCGTTTCTCAAGGAGTCATTCGATTGGGACATCCGTCCCGACTCGGGGATCGGTTTGAAGCCGATCTCGATCACAGGGTCGAAGCGACTGATAAGGGCAGCGATCAAGTATGCCCTCCAGAACGAACGGAGGTCGGTGACCCTGGTCCACAAGGGCAACATCATGAAGTACACCGAGGGGGCCTTCCGGTCTTGGGGGTACGAGCTGGTCAAGGAGGAGTTCTCCGATGTCGCCGTGAGCTGGGAGGACTGTGGTGGCGAGCCCGGCGACAGGCTCCTCGTTCAGGATGTGATCGCTGACGCCATGCTCCAGCAGATACTCACCCGGCCCGGCAACTACGACGTCATCGCCACCACCAACCTCAATGGCGACTACCTGTCTGACGCCCTCGCCGCCCAGGTTGGGGGGATCGGCATCGCCCCCGGCGGCAACATCAACTACGACACCGGGGTTGCCATCTTCGAGGCCACCCACGGCACGGCGCCCAAGTACGCGGGCCAGGACAAGGTCAACCCGGGCTCTCTGATCCTCAGCGGGGAGATGATGTTCCGCTACATGGGCTGGACCGAGGTCGGTGACCTCATCGTCAAGGGTCTCGAGGGCGCCATCGCCGCCAAGACCGTCACATACGATTTCGAGCGTCTCATGGAGGGCGCCACCAAGGTCAAGACCTCGGAATTCGCCGACGCCATCGTCGCCCACATGTAGAACGGTTTGGGAACGGGCCCGGTTCGGTCCCCTCACGCTCGACCTCGCGAAATCAGAGAGGTCACGGACCGTCCCTAGAATCAGTGGATTCGGGTGACACCTTGACCACGATTCAGATAACACGCGCCAGGGACGTGCTTCCCCCTGAGGAGGTTGCCGCCCTCCAGCCGACCATCGACGAGATAAACCGGCTCAAGGTCGAGCGCAATGCCATCGTTGCCGCCCACAACTACATGACACCGGACATCTATCACCTGGCAGCCGACATCACCGGAGACTCCCTCGCCCTGGCCAACCTGGCGTTGGAGACAGAGGCCGAAGTGATCGTCCTGGCCGGTGTCCATTTCATGGCCGAGACGGCGAAGATCATCAACCCGTCGAAGACCGTGCTGATCCCGGATCTCGAGGCGGGTTGCTCGCTGGCCGACGGCATCACCGCGGCCGACGTCCGTCGTCTCAAGGAGCAGTACCCGGGCGTTCCCGTGGTGAGTTACGTCAACACCTCCGCCGAAGTCAAAGCCGAGTCCGACATCACCTGTACTTCGAGCAATGCCGTGGCCGTGGTCGAGTCCCTCGGTGCGGATCGGGTCATCTTCACCCCCGACCAGTATCTCGGGATGTGGGTCGCCACCCAGACCGACATCGACGTCATCCTCTGGGAGGGCTCCTGCATGGTTCACGAGCGCTTCACCGGGGATGAGATCAGCGACTACAAGAAGGACATGGGTGACATCCTGGTCATCGCCCACCCCGAGTCACCGCCCGATGTTCTGGCCGCCGCCGACTATGTCGGCTCGACACACGGGATGATCGAATGGGTCAAGGAGCACCAGCCGTCCCGGGTGATGATGATCACCGAGTGCTCGATGGCCGACAATGTGGCGGAGGCGACTCCCCAAACGGAGTACGTGCGTCCCTGCAACCTCTGCCCGCACATGAAGCGGATCACCCTGGACAACATCAAGCGGTCGCTCGAGACCTTGACCTTCCAGGTCGAGGTCCCCGAGGGCGTCGCCGATCGTGCACGCCTCGCCGTATCCAAGATGCTCGAGGTCGGGCGACAGGACTGAGCGGGCAATGACGAAGATAATCCGGCTCGATGCGCCGATAGTGGTTGGGGCCGGGGTGGCGGGTCTCTCCGTCGCGCTGGGGTTGGAGCGCTCCTACGTCATCTCGAGCAAGGAGCCAGGCTCGACATGGTGGGCGCAAGGAGGCATCGCGGCCGCCCTCGCCGACGACGATTCACCCCAGGCCCACGCCGCCGACACCGTTGCCGTCTCTGGCGGGCTTGCCGTCGACGACGCCGTCGCCGCGCTCACCATCGGTGGCCCGGAGGCCATAGCCCGTCTCGTTCGCTTGGGGGCGGAGTTCGACCGTGACGACGATGGGGCACTCCTACTAGGGCGTGAGGGTGGCCATCACACCAGAAGGGTGGTGCATGCCGACGGGGATGCCACCGGTGCCGAGGTGATGCGGGCCCTCAACGAAGCCGTGTCCTCGGAGGAGACGGTCGAGGTGATCAATGAGCGGGTCGTCGACCTGATCCGGATCGGTGACCGCGTCGTCGGGGTGCTGACGGCTGACGGGAAGAGGCGAACCGTCTACACGTCGCCTGCCGTCATTATGGCGACGGGAGGGGCGGGGAGGATGTATGCCCGCACCACCAACCCATCGGGTGTCACCGGCGAAGGCATCATGATCGCGGCCAGGGCGGGCGCCCGCCTGGCCGATCTCGAGTTCGTCCAGTTCCATCCCACCGCGTTGAACGCGGGCAAGGACCCGATGCCCCTTCTCACCGAGGCCCTTCGCGGCGAGGGGGCCAAGCTCGTCGACGGCTCCGGTCGACGGTTCATGGGCAGATATCACCCCATGGCCGAGTTGGCTCCCAGGGACATCGTGGCCAGAGCGATCTACTGGCAATACGATCGCGGGTCCGCCGCCTACCTCGATGCCCGTTCGATCCTGAACTTCCACGAGCGGTTCCCCACGGTCACCGCCCATGCCATGTCGGTGGGGCTCGACCCGGATGAGGACCTGCTGCCCGTCTCACCGGCCGCTCACTACTACATGGGTGGCATCGACGCCGACACATTTGGCCGGACGTCGGTTGCAGGGTTGTGGGCCGTGGGTGAGTGCGCATCGACCGGTGCCCACGGTGCCAACCGTCTCGCCTCCAACTCCCTTCTCGAGGGCCTCGTCTTCGGGGCCAGGGTGGCGGTAGACGTACGTGCTCACCAGACCCTCGCCGACGGCGAGCTCGAGGTGCCGAAAGAGGGTCTCGACCTCCCGGTCGTGGCCGGGCCGGCGATCGAGGATCTGAGACAGGTGATGTGGGATCGGGTTGGGCTCATTCGCACCGGCAACGGGTTGTGGGAGGCACGCAAGACGATCTTCGAGCTGGAACGGGTGCTGGGGAGGACGATTGCGGGGCGCAACGCCGCCGACCTGGGTCTGCTCATCGTCATGGCGGCACTGCGGCGGTCGGAGTCGCGGGGTGGCCACTACCGAGCCGACTATCCCGACGAGGACCCGATGCAGGCGATGAGAGCACTGGTCGTCCCCGGTGCAGCCGAGACCGTTCGGGTGGGTCGGTGAACATCGGCGACTACGCAGATATCGTCGAAAACGCCCTTGGTGAGGACCTGGCCGGCCTTGGTGACGTCACAAGCGACTCGGTGATCCCTCCCCAGACGCGATCAGAGGCCAATCTCGTGGCCCATCAACACGGTGTGATCGCAGGGCTCGAGGTGGCTGCCCATGTCTTCGCCCGGGTCGACGACACCGTCGTGTTCGAGCCGGTGGTCGCAGACGGTGACCGGGTCGCGGCCGAGACGACCCTGGCATTGGTGACGGGCCCGTCCCGCTCCATCCTCACCGCCGAGCGCACCGCCTTGAACCTCCTGGCGCGCATGTCGGGTGTGGCCACCGCCACTGCCGAGCTCGTCGAGGCGGTGGCCGGCACTTCGGCCAGGATCACCGACACTCGCAAGACGATGCCCGGCCTCAGAGTGCTCGACAAGTACGCGGTCACCGTTGGCGGGGGAGTGAACCATCGGATGGGTCTCTATGACGGGGTGATGATCAAGGACAACCACATCGTGGCGGCGGGTGACATCCGCACCGCCGTTACCAGGGCTCGGGAGTCGGTAGGCCCGGCGGTGAAGATCGTCGTCGAGGTGGAGAGCCTCGATCAGGTTCGTGAGGTGCTCGAGACCGATGCCGATCGTGTCCTCCTCGACAACCTCACCCCTGCGATGCTGTCTGAGGCGGTGGAGATGACGGGCGGGCGCATGGAGACCGAGGCGTCGGGCGGGGTGACTCGAGAGACGGTTCGCGCGATCGCCGAGACCGGGGTCGGCTTCATCTCGGTGGGGTGGATCACCCACTCGGCGCCGCAACTGGACATCGCGCTCGACTTCGCCTCATAAGAAGGCATCGGTAGCCTCGGTGACCATGAACGATCCAGTCAGAGTCGCCGTCACCGGAGCGGCCGGTCAGATCGGTTACAGCATCGTCTTCCGCATCGCCGCTGGAGAGATGCTCGGCCCCGACCAGCCGGTGATACTCCAGATGCTGGAGATCACGCCCGCCCTAGGCGCTCTCGGAGGCGTGGCAATGGAGCTGGACGACTGTGCCTTCCCTCTTCTCGCCGGCATGGTGCAGACCGACGATCCAGGGGAGGCTTTTACCGATGCCGGGGTGGCCCTCCTGGTCGGCGCCATGCCACGCAAGGAGGGGATGGAGCGCTCCGACCTCCTCGCTGCCAACGGTGGCATCTTCAAGCCACAGGGCATGGCAATCGCCGCTCTGGCCAAGCCCGACATCAAGGTGTTGGTGGTCGGCAACCCGGCCAACACCAATGCCCTCATCGCCATGAGCAACGCCGGCGGCATGGACCCACGCAACTTCACCGCCATGACCAGGCTCGACCACAACAGGGCGAAGGGCCAGCTGGCGGCCAGGCTGGGCCGACCGGTCAGCTCGGTCCGTCGTATGACCATCTGGGGCAATCACTCGACCACCCAGTACCCGGACTTGTTCCACTGCGAGGTCGACGGTGAGCCGGCCTACGAGCTGGTAGGCGACCACGAATGGGTCGACGCCGTGTACATACCGAAGGTGGCCAAGAGGGGCGCCGAGGTCATCTCTGCTCGTGGTGCGTCGTCGGCCGCCTCTGCCGCCAACGCCGCCATCGGCCACATGAGGGACTGGGTGATGGGAACCCCGGAGGGCGACTGGGTGTCGATGGGTGTCCCATCAGACGGCTCATATGGCGTGCCCGAGGGTCTGATCTCGTCTTTTCCCTGCGTCGTCCGCGAAGGCGGGTGGCAGATCGTCCAGGGTCTGGCCATCGACGACTACTCGCGGGCCAAGATCGACGCCTCGGTTGCAGAGCTCGAAGCCGAGCGAGACGCGGTGCGCCAGCTCGGCTTCATCTAGCGGCCCGGCAAGATTGGGCGTAATTGGCTCAGGCCAAATACGCCCAATTACCGGGGGTGAATCAGCCGGCCGGCTGGCCGCTGTCGTCGAACTCCATAACGGGCCGCACCTCGACCTTGCCGTGCCAGGCACCCGGGATCTGTTGGGCGACCTTGATCGCCTCGTCCAGATCGGTCACATCGAGCAGGTAGAACCCGCCCAGGACCTCCTTGGTCTCGGCGAACGGTCCGTCGGTGACCACCAGCTCACCGTCTCGCCCGCCCTCGAAGTGGATGGTGGTGGCAGTGGCGGTGGGGTGGAGGGCCTCACCACCGGCGATCGACTGCTCGTTGTCTCGACCGAACACGGTGTATTCATTCATCACCTGTCCCATCTCCTCGGGGGAGGGCTGACGGGCCTCGTCGGCCGCGTCCGAGTAGATGAGTGCTGCGTACTTTGGCATCCTGTCGTTCCCTTCTCTAGGGGAGGCCTTACATCTCTATGACGAACCTACACCCCGTATATCGACAGGCTGTTCGGGAATTCTCAGTAGTCGATGTCGAGCTGGGAGACGGCGACGCCCCATTGCTGGATGGCCGACTGATGCATCATCAGCTTGGCGAGGTTGCCGGAGACCTTGAGCTTCCCGGTCATGAATGCGGTCTGGGTGTTGAGCTCACCCTTCGAGATTGCGGCCGCGGTGTCATAGGACTGTTTCACCGTAACGTCAGCGTTCTCCAACTCACCCAGCGCCACCTTCGAATGGCCGCCACCGGCGGAGAGGTAGTAGTTGACCTCGCCGTCGGGGCCGTCCTCGGTCACGAATTGGATGCCCAGGTCGGCGGCCCCGATCGCATTCTTGAACCCATCGTGGTTGTTGAGGGCGGCCGTCACGTCCCGGACCCACTCCTCAGTCAGAAACTTTGACACAGATTCTCCTCATGGTCGACCTCATGGGATCGTAGCCATCGGCTGGAACTTTGAGCGAGTGCTCAATTGATGAGCTTGGCTATCGAGGTCTCTGCCCCCCGGCTCAGCTTGGTCAGTGGTTCCCGGGGATACCCGGGCTCGAGGCCGGCCGCTTTTGCCGCCGCCTTGACACCGGGTATCCCGTGTGCCTCCACGTCAACACTGATGGCGCTGAGACGCTTCTGAAGCCGGCGTGCGGCGGCAGGGTCCTCCTTCGCCTTGGCCAACGTCTGCAGGACCAGATCGGGTAGATAGTTGCCCGACCCGGTGATGGCGCCATAGCACCCCACCGCGATCGCCCCGGTGAGGGCCTGCGACGAGCCGGAGAAGAGGATGAAGTCGGTCGGCGCGGCGTCGATTATCGACTGGAGTCTGACCACGTCTCCGGACGAGTCCTTCATCCCGACGATGTTGTCGTGTCGAGATAGTCTCCACACCAGCTCGAGGGGGAGGCTGTAGGCCGTGACCGATGGGACCGAGTAGATGAACACCGGCAGAGTCGACTGATCGGCGATGGTCCGGTAGAAGCGAAGCAGTGCTTCTTCCTGGCCACGGGTGATTGTGGTGGGGGTCATCACGAGCACGCTGTCGGCCCCGGCGTCTTCGGCTTCGGCGACCATGGCCAGAGCAGCCCTTGTCGACTCGGCGGCGACGCCACACATCAGATGGGCCCGGCGACGGCGCAGTGACTTGATCAGCATGGTGCGGTCCCCGGGCTCCAGGTAGGGACCCTCACCGTTGGACCCCCCGATGACGAATCCCTGCATCCCGTGCTCGACCAGGGTGCGCACGTTGTGTATGTGGGCCTTCTGATCCACCTCACCGGCACGCGTGAACGGCGTGATCAGCGCCGGCATGTAATCGGGCGGTGTGGTCACCCTGTGAGACTAGGAGTTCGGAACGGAGACGTCTCTATTCGTCAATGCGTCTGTGTGAGCCGAGTCGGCATTCGGGATAGCTACCGGATCAGGGTCGTCTGAGGCCCGCCAAAAGAGAGACTCCTGCCCACCGATGGGTTGACCACGAGCGCAGCACCGCCACTGGCTTCGAGCTTGTCCGCAACCCACTGGGCGTCCGTTTGGTTCTGGCTGCTGGTGCCCGAGTAGAACGCCTTCGCAATCGGCATGAAGAACACGCCTTCCATACGCAGGCCGGCTTGCCCCGCCCAGAAATGGTCGAGGGGTGAGTCCGACCACAGCGCCAGGTCGTCGAAGTCTCCGCTGTCGGGTGCCACCCACGTCAGCGAACCGGTTCCACCGGAAAGCTGCACACGGGACGTCTTCGACATGTAGACCATCGTGTAGTTGAGCGTGAGCTGGGACTGGGCATCCTTGACCAGTGTACCGCCGCGGAAAAACGCCCAACCTGGGGCCCCGAGGCTGTTATCGACAGAGAAATGACCCGATCCCGAGGTGACGCTGAAGTTCCCGTTGAAGACGACGTTGCCGGTGATGGTCACACTGCGTCTGACGGTGAAGTTCGGGCAGTCGACGACGATGTTTCTGGTCTCGTTTATGGCCGTGCCCGGATTGAGGTTGCAGGCATAACCGAGACCGGTCCACGTGCTCCAGGATCCAAGCCCTGTGGGTAGACCGGTTGGCCCTACCGCATCGATCAGTTGGTAGATGTGGTCGGGGGTGCCCTCGGTGCAAGGGTTGATGTCCTGCTCATTGGCAGCCGTCAGCGGATCGGCGGCCCAACTGACCGTGCCCGGGTTGGCGCTCAGCCAGGTGTAGTCGGCAAAGCAGTTCCATCTGTGGTCGGCCCTCTCCCTCGTATACGGCTGAGGAAGTGGGGTCGCGACGGGATTCGGTGGGTTGCCTCCACCCGAGCCCGGGCTGCATGCCGGTAGATTCAGGACAGGAGCACAACCCGGCGTGCCAGGCGCGAACGTCTGGATCAACCCGCAGCCTTCGCCGGCGGTGTAGCTGCCCACCGAATGGGTGCCGGTCTGACCGGCGCATCCCTCGGGACCGTCGGCGCGCATCCTCGAGCCGGCTCCGTCGACGGCGATCACACCGCTCGTGACACAGCCGGCGGATCCGTCGGAGTCGGCTGCGATTATCCCCTCCACCAGATCGGTGGGGTTGCCCATACTGTCGACGGCAATCACGGCGTCGACGATGATGCCGCCGTTTCCTCGCACCTTGACGGCCTCGCATCCATGACGATCGAGAACGAGCAGGTTGATGGGAGGCTGACCGGTGGCGGTGCGTGTAGTCGCGACGGTGTGAACGGTTGTGGTTCCCTGGTTGAACCCGAGGAGCTGGGCGAAGAAACTGTCGCGGGTGGAGCGCATCTCGACGGCGACCCGTTCGCACTCGTCACCGTCGTCTTGATGGAGTGCCTGGGGGCTGGCACCGACGATTCCCGAAGTCAT
>Ga0326597_10005644_pt1 | contig 17311 bp, 16 predicted proteins | sample RVTome_12_FD_203789 | JGI IMG/M metagenome (GOLD analysis project Ga0326597, IMG submission 203789) | Soil microbial communities from uranium-contaminated site in the Upper Colorado River Basin, Wyoming, United States - RVT100D185 | ecosystem: Environmental > Terrestrial > Soil > Contaminated >...
CCAGGACTGGACGACGACGCCATCCTTCTCGAATGCCTTGAACCAGGCAGTGCCGTACGTATCGCGTTCCGGGCGTCCGGTCAGGACCAGCAGCAGCGTGTCCGGCGCAGGATCGGAAACCAGCTGAGCGAGTACCGCGCCGCCTTCCTTGCCCGGGCGCGGGCTCGGCATTCTGACTTCAATAATGCGCCGCTCCGCAAACAGCGACAGCGCCTGGCTGCTGGCGAGCAGTTCGGACCATTCGAAGTGGCGCTCGACAAAGAACATTTCGCGTCCGCTGTAGCCCACAGCGCGCGCGCGCGCGCGAATCGCATCTGCAGCCTCGCCAACCAGCAGCGGCTCGTCGCCCGCGACCAACCATGCGGGTGTCAGCGTCATATCGAGCGTTCGGGGAAGCTGGTCGGTGGTGATCCGCATGGCAGGCGTTCCTCATGCCCATGATACGATGACGCGTGATCTGCATGAACGGCCGATTGCCGATTCTCATCGTCGCACTGCTCGCGGCGCCGGCGGCACTTGCCGACGAGCCTCCCCTGGTACAGGTCGCCGCGCATGCCGGATACCGTGCGGGTGGCAGTCTCGAGGATTCGGTCTCCGGCGACGACCGCGATCTGGACGACGGGGCAGGCATTGCGGTCGCGTTCGAGTTGCGCTACGGAAAAGGTGAAGACCGCTACTTGCAGCTCTGGTACTCCCGCCAGGGGTCGGGCGTCGACGACAACGGCGGCAACCGCGATGTGGACATCGAGTACCTGCACTTCGGCGGCACCGTGCCATTCGGGGACAGCGACCGCGCCCGGGGCTATCTGGCGATGGGGATCGGCGCCACGCGTTTCTCGCCCACGGGTGCCGGCTCGAGCGACCTGACGCGGTTTTCCGGTTCGCTGGGCCTCGGCGTAGCGATGCCGCTGTCAGAGCGCGTGGCCATTCGTCTCGAAGCGCGCGGCTACCTGACCTTGGTGGACTCTGATTCGGCGATCTTCTGCCGCTCAGACGACGGCAGCGGTTTCTGCCGCATCGTCGCGAGCGGCTCGACCATATTCCAGGCGGAACTGCTGGCGGGGTTCGCCGTCAGTTTCTAGCGCTGGTCCGGGGTTTTCGCCCCGTTCGCGAGCCAGGCCGTGAGCAGGCGAATCTGCGTCTCGTCAAGTCGCGTGCCGAAAGCCGGCATCACGCCGTTGCGTCCCAAGGCGATCGACCGCATGACATCGGAGCGGTCGCCGCCGTACAGCCAGATCGGGTCATCGAGCGCGAGCGCGCCCAGGACCGGATTTCCGGAGCCGTCCGGTCCATGGCAGGCGGCGCAAAACTGCTGAAAGAGGCCCGCACCTTCCGCATGGATGCCTGGCTGCGCGTCGCCTCCGGCCAGCGTGAGCACGTAATCCGCGAGTTGTCCGACGCCCTGCTCTCCGACCGCCGCCTGCCAGCCCGGCATGGCCGCCTGGCGACCCGAGCGGATCGTCTCGAGGATCTGTGTCTCGTCCTTGCCCCATTGCCAGCTGGCATCGCCGAGGTCGGGAAATTGTCCCGCCTGGCCGGCGGCATCCCGGCCGTGGCAGGAGGTGCAGTGATTGTTGAACACGCGCCAGGCCGAGCGCATCGTCTCGCCGTCCGCGGCGAGTTCCGCCAGCGGCAGGTCCAGGATTCGCCTCCGCCGGGCGCCGAACTGCGCGTCGTAATCGCTGAATCGCTCCGCGATCCGCCCGCCCTGCGACCACTTCAGCGCGCCCCGATAGGCGCCGAGGCCGGGATACAGCATCACATAGACGACCGAGACCGCCATCAGCGCGAGGATGAACCAGAACCACCAGATCGGGGCCGGCCTGGCGCCCTCGCGCAGCGTCTCATCCCACACCTCGTCCTTGACCTCGCCGCCCAGATTGCCATCCCGGTATATGTCGATGACGAGCCAGACAAGTGCCGCAAAGCTCGTGATCGTAACGACCACGATCCAGCCGGCCCAGAACTGCGACGGCATGTCAGCCATTGCGTTCCTCGTCCTCCAGCGGAATCCGCGATGCCGCATCGAGGACTTCGCGTGTCGAGCGCAGCGAGAGCCAGACGACGACGACGATCATGAAGGCCATGACCAGCATGTCGCCGAGGAAGATCACGAGCGTCATGGTTGCGGTTCTCCCTGCATGCTGCGGCCGAGTGATTGCAGGTAGGCGGTAACCGCATCGAGCTCGGTTCGGTCATCGAGCGCGGCTGGTGCCGCAGCGATGTCCTCATCGGTGTACGGATGGCCGAGGCTCTGCAGGGCGCGCATGCGCGCCTGGATCGTCCGTCCATGATCCGCACTGCGGCTCGCGAGCCATGGGTAGGCCGGCATGATCGACGCGGGCACGACCGAGCGCGGATCGAGCAGGTGCAGCCGTTGCCAGTCATCGCTGTACCTGGCGCCGACCCGCGCGAGGTCCGGACCCGTGCGTTTCGAGCCCCACAGGAACGGCCGATCGTACGCGAACTCCCCTGCGCGCGAATATGGCCCGTAACGCTTGACTTCAGCCAGCAAGGGCCGGACCTGCTGCGAATGACAGGTGCTGCAGGATTCGCGGATGTAGATGTCCCGCCCCTCCAGTTCGAGCGGCGAAGGGACCACGAGTCCGGCCGAGGGCGCGCCGTGCGCATCCCCGAGCACGATCGGCAATACCTGGACGAGGCCGCCGATCGAGGACACCACCAGGATGCCGAAAATCAGCAGTCCGGAATTGCGCTCGATCCTGCGGTGCAGCGACACCAGTTTCATGTGCTGGCTCCCGCCGCGACATGCGTTCCGGGCGGCGCAACGTCGATGGTGCGGCGGCCCGCGAAGGTCCTCGCGAGGTTGAATGCCATCAGCACCGCGCCCGCGAGAAATACGAGGCCGGCGACGAAGCGCAACAGGTAGTAAGGCTTCATCGCCGCCATCACGTCGTTGAAACTGAAGCGGACCTCGCCGAGCTCATCGAGGCTCAGCCACAGCACGCCCTGCGAGACCCCGGCGCCCCACATCGCGAGCACGTACAGCATGACGCCCGCGAGCGCCAGCCAGAAGTGGATGTTCGCCAGGCGCGCGCTGTACAGCGGCGCACCGGCCAGTCGCGGCACCAGGAAATAGAAAGTGCCGAAGGTGATCAACGCGTTCCATCCCAATGCGCCCGAGTGCACGTGCCCGATCGTCCACTCGGTGAAATGGCTGAACACGTTGACGCTCTTGATGGCCAGCATCGGGCCCTCGAAGGTCGCGAGCCCGTAGAACGCGAGGGACAGCACGATGAACTTCAGCGCTGGGTCGGTCCGCAACTTCTGCGAGGCGGCACTGACCGTCATGATCCCGTTGACCATCGTCGCCCACGACGGGGCCAGCAGGATCAGGCTCATGACCATGCCGAGCGACTGCACCCATTCCGGGATCGAGTGGTAGTGCAGATGGTGCGGGCCGGCCCAGATGTAGGTATAGACGAAGGCCCAGAAAGCCACGATTGACAGCCGGTAACTCCAGATCGGCTGTTCGGCATGCTTCGGAAGGAAGTAATAGAGCATGCCGAGGAATCCACCGGTCAGCAGGAAGCCGACCGCATTGTGGCCGTACCACCATTGCACGACCGCGTCCTGCGCCCCGGCGAACAGCGAGTAAGACTTGCCGAGCGTCGCCGGCATGGCCAGGCTGTTGACGATGTGCAGCATCGCCACGACGATGATCAGCGCGCCATAGAACCAGTTCGAGATGTAGATGGACTCCATCTTGCGGCGCGCGATCGTGCCGAAAAAAACGACCGCGAAGGCGACCCAGGCGACGGTGATCGCGAGATCGAATGGCCATTCGAGTTCCGCGTACTCCTTGCCGCCATTCCAGCCCGCCATGATTGACGCCGCGCCGAGCACGATCGCGAGCTGCCAGGCGCAAAGCAGGAACCATGCCAGTCGCGGCGCGAACAGGGGCACGTGCGAGGTGCGCTGCACGCTGTAGAACGCGGTCGCGATCAGTGCCGAGACGCCGAAGCCGAACAGCACCAGGGTCGTGTGCAGGGTGCGCAGGCGGCCGAAGGACAAGGCGGGCTGGCCGAAGTCGATCGTCGGCCATACGAGTTCAGCCGCTACATAGACGCCGGCCATCATGCCGAGCACAGCCCAGAACACGGCGCAGGCCGTGAACGCAGTGACCACGCGATCCTGGTAAAAAACCGTGCTCATGACCTCATGTGCCGATCCGTGGCCCGAGCCCGCTGCCCCACAGCGCGACCGTGACACCGAGCAGGCTCACGGCCGCAACCAGCAGATAGGCAATGAGTGCCGAGGCCATCAGCATGCCGCGATTCGGCCCCGTCCGCAGCACGATGGGCAGGCCCCGGTACAGCAGGTACATGCTCCAGATCAGCGCCGGAACCAGTACCAGCACATTGATGAAGACATGCGGATACAGGTGAATGACGCTGCCGACCGCAAGCGGCGCCCCGACGATCGCCATCAGTGCAAAGCAACGTCCAAGGGACTGGCTGGCGTCGTAGGTAACGGCCATCCAGCGGGCGATCACGGCGCTGCTCAGGAAACCGAAGAGCAGCGCGACGAAATAGGCGCCACTGATCGCAATCACCGTCTCCCGCGGCAGGAACACCGGTTCGACGCCCAGTCGCCAGCCGAAATTGAGCGTGCCGATGCAGGCGAAGACCGGCGGCAGCAGGCCAAGCCAAAGCGCAAAACGGAATAGGACTTGCGTGACCGGCGGCGCTTCGACGGCAAGCGCCTCGAAAACGGCATTGGGCCTGAACAGGACCTTGCCGAGATCCAGTATCGAGAGGCGGGCCGCCATTGCACCTCCGGTGGGGCCACTCTGCAAAGGCTGCGCCGCAGCTTCGTGTCAGGGGCGAAGTATACAATGACAATGTGCCGGCTTTCCTCCGACCAATTCCGCCCCGGGTTCCGCGACGCACCGATGGCCGAACTCGCGATTGACATCGAGGGTCTGGCCTTCGCCTGGAGTGAAGGCCGGCCCGTGCTAGATGTGCCGCATTTCGCGGTGCGCCGGGGCGAAAGCGTATTCCTGCGTGGCCCGAGCGGCAGCGGCAAGAGCACGCTGCTCGGCATCGTCAGCGGAGTGCTGGCACCGGGCCGCGGGCGGATCGGCGTGCTGGGCTCGGATCTGGGTACGCTTTCCGGCGCCGAGCGCGATGCATTTCGCGCGGCACATGTCGGGCTCGTCTTCCAGATGTTCAACCTGCTGCCATACCTGTCGGTGCTGGACAACGTGCTGTTGCCGGCGCGGTTTTCCTCCGCGCGCCGGGAAAGGGCGCGTCCGGATCCCGTGTCGGAGGCCCGACGCCTGCTAGCCGAACTCGGCATCGCCGCGACCGCCATCACGGGCCGGCCGGTCACGGAACTGTCCATCGGCCAACAACAGCGGGTCGCGGTCGCACGCGCGCTGCTCGGGCGGCCGGAACTCGTGATCGCCGACGAGCCGACCTCGGCGCTCGACAGCGACACCCGCGATGCCTTTCTTCGGCTGCTGATGTCGGAATGCGCCGCCGCAGGCGCCGCACTCCTGTTTGTCAGCCACGATACCGCGCTCGGGGCGCTGTTCAACCGCCGCCTCTCCATCACCGAAATCAATCGAGCCGAGCCGCACCGGGAACGTCCATGACCCCGCTGGTCGCACTGGCCGCGCAGAGCCTGTGGAACCGGCGCGGCAGCGCAGCGCTGACGGTTTTTGCGATCGCGGTCAGCGTCACGCTGCTGGTTGGCGTCGAGACGATGCGCAGCGGGGCGCGCGAGAGTTTCGCACGCACGATTTCCGGGACCGACCTGATCGTCGGGGCGCGCAGCGGCCCGATCAATCTGCTGCTGTACTCGGTGTTTCGCGTCGGCGACGCGACTGCCAATGTCTCATGGCAGAGCTACGAACTGGTCTCGCGCCATCCCGATGTTGCCTGGACGATCCCGATCTCGCTCGGCGATTCCCACCGCGGTTACCGTGTCATGGGCACATCCGGCGACTATTTCCTGCACTATCGCTACGGCAATCGCCAGATGCTCGCATTCTCGGCCGGCCAGCCATTCAGCGACATCAGCGACGCGGTCATCGGCGCCGAGGTCGCGCGCGAACTGGGATACTCGACCGGCGACGAGATCACGCTGGCACACGGCATCGGCGCCGGCAGTTTCAGCGGGCATGACGAACATCCATTCCGGATCGCCGGAATACTGGCGCCGACCGGGACGCCGGTTGACCGCGCTGTGCACGTCAGCCTGGATGCGCTCGCGGAAATCCACGAGGACTGGCAGGGAGGCGCCCGATCGCAGGTGGATCCATCGCGCCACCCGCACGACGGCAACGACCCCGGGGATTCGGGCGGGGACACCGCGGCGCGGCCCCTGCGCGCCGGCATCACGGCATTCCTGGTCGGAATGCGTGCGCAGAACGCCGTATTGCAGATGCAACGCGCCCTGAATGAATTCCGCGGCGAACCGTTGACAGCCGTCATTCCGGGCGTCGCACTGCAGCAGCTCTGGCAGATCGTCGGTGTCGCCGACCGCGCCTTGCTGATCATCGCGTCATTTGTCGTGCTGGCCGGGTTGATCGGCATGCTGACCTCGATCCTCGCGAGCCTGCGCGAGCGGCGTCGCGAAATGGCAATCCTGCGCTCGGTCGGTGCGCGGCCGCTGCAGGTGTTCGCATTGATGTTGCTCGAAGCGGGCTTGCTGGCATTGGCCGGCGTAATCGTCGGCGTCGTGGCAGCCCATGCGATCCTTGCCGGCGCGGCGCCGGTGCTGGCCAGCCGCTACGGGCTGTTCATGGCAACGGCCGGTCCGGGCGTTTACGATCTGTTGCTGGCAGGGGCCGTCGTCGGTGCGGCGCTCGTGGCGGGGCTGGTCCCAGCCTGGCTTGCTTACCGGAATTCGCTGGCGGACGGACTGACGATTCGCACATGAAACAGGCCCTCATTCGCTCCATTGCCGCGGTCCTGGTCGCCGTGTGCCTGGCGCAAGCGGCCAGTGCCGCGCCGCAGCAGATCGACTGGATCGAACTCGTGCCAGCCGAGGATCGCGCCACCTTCGATCCGGCGCCGCCGCCGCCGGCGCATGACTACCTGACCGGCGAGGCAGGAGGGCTTGCCGCCCAGCAGCCGCTCAATTTCAACGTGAACAAGGATCTCGAGGGCAGGGAGATCAGGATCCCGGGCTTCGTCGTTCCACTCGAGCTCGACGATGCCGGCAATGTGACCGAGTTCTTTCTCGTCCCCTACTTCGGCGCCTGCATCCACGTGCCACCGCCGCCTCCGAACCAGATGATCTACGTGGTCATGAAGAAGGGCATCCAGCTCGACTCGATGTACGCGGCTTACTGGATCACCGGAAAGATGTCCGCCAAGACCCGCAAGACGGGCCTGGGCGCTGCCGCCTACACGCTCACCGCGACGGATTACGAGGAGTACAAGTTCTGAGCGAAACGGTCAACAGCCGGCGCGGACTCTATCCGCCCATCGAGCCGCGTCGCCACGGCCACCTGGCTGTCGGTAACGGCCATGAAATCTATTGGGAGGAATGTGGCGACCCGGACGGCAGGCCAGCGGTCTTCCTGCATGGCGGCCCCGGCGCCGGCTGCGACACGCGGGCGCGGCGGTTCTTCGATCCTGCACGTTACCGCATCGTGCTGTTCGACCAGCGGGGTTGCGGGCGCAGCCGTCCGCACGCGAGCCTGGAGTACAACACGACCTGGGACCTCGTGGCCGACATCGAGCGCCTGCGTGAACATCTTGGCATTGCGCGCTGGCAGGTTTTCGGCGGTTCCTGGGGCTCGACCCTCGCCCTCGCGTATGCAGAGGCTCACCCGGCGCGCGTCACGGAACTCGTGCTCCGCGGCATCTTCCTGCTGCGTCGCAGCGAACTCGACTGGTTCTACCAGCAGGGCGCAAGCGCCCTCTATCCGGATCGCTGGGAGCAGTATGTCGCGCCAATTCCGGAGCCCGAGCGCGACGACCTGATGCATGCCTTCCACCGCCGCCTGACCGGCGCAAACCGCGGGGCCGCGATTGCCGCCGCGCGCGCCTGGGCGATCTGGGAGGGCTCGACCAGTTACCTGCTCACCGATGAAGAGAATGTGCGCAAGTGGGGCGAGGACGAGTTTGCGCTCGCGGTCGCGCGCATCGAGTGCCATTACTTCGTCAACCGCGGCTTTCTTCGCCACGAAGACCAGTTGCTCGACGACGTGACCCTCATCCGCCACATCCCCGCCGTGATCGTGCAGGGACGCCACGACGTGGTCTGTCCGATGATGACGGCCTGGGCGCTGCATCGCACCTGGCCGGAGGCGGAATTCCGCGTCGTGGCGGACGCCGGTCATTCGGCCTTCGAGCCCGGCATCACCGACCAGCTGGTCCGCGCGACCGACCATTTTGCCGGCTGAGCACTTCCGCGGCTCAGCCGAGCGACAGTCGCGGCGTTGGCTGAGGGGAACTCGCGCATTGTCGCCAGCGGAGGACAATTCAGGTCACGCACCGTAAACGCCGTTGCCAGACATGCTGCTGCGCTGACCTGCGACCGTGGGCGAACTTGCCACTCGCCGCAATAAAATCGATCTGTCACGACGTTGCCCTCAGTCTAGAATGACCGGCCGATTTCAATCCGGTTGATCGCCGCGATCGAATAGCATGGACACGCTGAATACCATCGCCGTTGCCCGCGTCCAATTCGGCCTCAATATTGCCTTTCACATCCTGTTTCCCGGCATTTCAATCGGACTTGCGTGGATGCTGGTGTGGTTCCGCGTGCGTTGGGCGCGCACCGGTGCGCCCGCGTGGCAGGCGACGTACAAACTCTGGGCGGGTGTATTCGCGCTCACATTCGCCATGGGTGTTGTCTCCGGAATCGTGATGTCATTCCAGTTCGGCACCAACTGGCCGGGCTTCATGAACAACGTCGGCAATATCGCGGGCCCACTTCTGGCATACGAGGTATTGACAGCGTTTTTTCTGGAAGCGACGTTTCTTGGCGTAATGCTGTTTGGCATGCGGCGTGTGCCGGCCTGGCTGCATCTAACCTCGACAGTGCTGGTGGCGATCGGCACCACGCTGTCGGCATACTGGATTCTCGCGCTCAGCTCGTGGATGCAAACACCGACCGGCTATGTCATGGCGGACGGCCAGCTGATCGCCGGCGACTGGTGGGCGGTGATCTTCAATCCGTCGTTCCCGTACCGCTTCGCACACACGATGATCGCCTCCGGGCTGACCGCCGCGTTTCTGGTCGCCGGGTTATCGGCCTGGCGCCTGCTAAACGCGCCGGCCGACGGCGCGGCGAAATCAACGCTGCACATCGGAGTGTTGATCGCCGCGGTGCTGGCGCCAACACAGCTAGTGGTCGGGGATCTGCACGGATTGAACACACTAGAGCATCAGCCCGCCAAGATTGCGGCCATCGAGGCGCTCTGGGATACCAGACACGGCGCGCCGCTGGTTCTTTTCGCCATTCCAAACGGGCGGAAGCGCACAAACGAGTTCGTGTTACAGATTCCGAAAGGCGCGAGCCTGGTGCTCAAGCATGAAGCCGATGCGGAGTTACAGGGCATCGATGCATTCGCGCCCGATGCGCCGCCGGTGGCGCCGGTTTTTTTCGCGTTTCGCGTCATGGTCGGCACCGGCGTGCTGATGCTGGCGCTTTCCTGGTTTGGCCTGTGGCGGCTGCGACGCGGCGCCGCGGCGCCGCGCCGGTTGCTGTGGATCTTCGCCGCTTTCACGTTTTCCGGCTGGGTTGCAACACTCGCCGGTTGGCTCGTAACAGAGATCGGGCGCCAGCCATGGCTCGTCACCGGCGTGTTGCGCACCGACGATGCGGTCGGCAGCGTATCGCAGGCGTCGCTCGGTGCGAGCCTCACCGGCTACATCGTCACGTACAGCATCATGCTGCTGGCCTACGTGGTGGTCTTGACACACATGGCCGCTGCCGGCAGCGACGCCACTGCCAGCGCGCCCGCGAGGGAGCCGTCGTCATGAACCTGGACCTGCCGCTGGTCTTTACGCTGCTGATGGGCGTGTCGGTGCTCGCCTACGTAGTACTTGATGGCTTCGATCTCGGTGTCGGCATGCTGATGCCAGCGGCCGACGATCACGAACAGAGCGTGATGGTGGCCTCGATCGGGCCGTTCTGGGACGCCAATGAAACCTGGCTCGTGCTGGGCGTCGGCATGCTGCTGGTCGCGTTTCCACTCGCACACGGCGTGATCCTCGGCGCGCTATATCTGCCGGTCGCCGCCATGCTGATCGGCTTGATGTTCCGCGGTGTTGCCTTCGAGTTCCGCATCAAGGCCATGGGTTGGCACGCCAGACTGTGGAACCGCCTGTTCTGGTTCGGCTCGTTCCTGGCCTCATTCGCGCAGGGCATGATGCTCGGCCACTACATCACCGGCTTCGCCAGCGGCTTTGGCTTCTTCCTGTTTGCGATGCTGGTTGGCGCATGCCTGTGCGGAGGCTATGTGCTGCTCGGTGCCACCTGGCTGGTACTGAAAACCGAGGGCGGGCTGCAGAAGAAGGCGATCACCTGGGCCAAGTGGGGATTGCTATGGGTGGCGCTCGGCGTTGCGGCCGTGAGCGCGGTCACGCCGCTCATGAGCGAAACCATCCGCATGAAGTGGTTCGATTTTCCGCGCACGCTGGCGCTGATGCTGTTGCCGGCGGCGACCCTTGCGCTTGGCGTTGGCGTGTGGATCATCCTGCGGCGTCTCGGGCGCGGTGCCACACGCGCGGAATGGGCGCCGTTCGCCGGCAGCGTCGCGATCTTCACGCTCGCCTTCGCCGGCCTGGCATACAGCCTGTTTCCTTACCTGGTAATGGACCGCATGACGATCTGGCAGGCGGCGGCGCATCCATCGGCGCTCAATTTCATCCTGGTTGGCGCGCTGGTCGTGGTGCCGATGATCATTGCCTACACCGCGTTCTCGCATCGCGTGTTCCGGGGCAAGGCGCGTGCCGGCTACCGATAGGAAATCCGCGGCGCTTCAGCGGATTCGTCGCAGCCGCCGGCCGCGCGGGCGCTGGCGCAGATTCTGGGCTAAAGTGGTGGCGTGACCGTGCCGCATCGGAAGTATCTGCTCATCCTGAGCCTGATATTCGCGGCCTGGTGGCTGGCGCTGGCGATCCAACCGTGGCATCGCGACACCTGGCTGCTGGAGAACACCCTCGCCGTCGCGGTGGCTGTCTTTCTGTTCTCGTTCCACCGCAAGCTGCTGTTCTCGCGCGTTTCCTACACGCTGATTTTCGTGTTCATGTGCCTGCACCAGGTGGGAGCGCATTACAGCTATGCGGAGGTTCCCTACGACGCGTGGTTTCAGCAGCTCACCGGCAGGACCTTCAACAGCCTCGTCGGCTGGGAGCGCAACAACTTCGACCGTGTCGTCCACTTCTGCTACGGCTTGCTGCTGGCCTATCCCGTGCGCGAAATCTTTCTGCGCGTGGCCGACGTGCGCGGGTTCTGGGGCTTCTTCCTGCCACTGGACCTGACAATGTCCAGCTCCATGCTGTTCGAGCTGATCGAGTGGATCGCGGCCGAGCTGTTCGGCGGCGATCTCGGCCAGGCCTACCTTGGAACCCAGGGCGATATCTGGGACGCCCACAAGGACATGGCGCTGGCCAGTCTGGGCGCCTTTGTCGCGATGTTAATCACCTTCATCGTGAACTGGCGTTTCCAGCGCGACTTCAACCGGGAATGGGCCGATAGCTTCCGCGTGAAGCATAAGGCCCCTCTCGGCGAGGACGAGTTGGCCCGGATGACGCGCAAGCGCAAGTAGGGTGTGCGTGGGCGTAAGGAATACGTCCGACAATATCCTGTCAAGTCTGTCCGGTGCGGACGAGTTCACACTCGCGGTCACTCGCATCGAACGTCATGGCTTCGTAAACCGTGGCTTTTCAATTCGCGAATTGAGACCCCGGCAGGCTCAGCACTCCGGCACGTTGACGGCGAGCCCGCCCCGCGAGGTCTCTTTGTAGTGCGACGACATGTCGTAGCCGGTCTGGCGCATCGTCGCAATGACCTGGTCCAGCGACACCTTGTGCGACCCGTCGCCGCGCAGCGCCAGCCGCGCGGCGTTGATGGCCTTGACCGCCCCCATCGCGTTGCGTTCGATGCAGGGAATCTGCACGAGCCCTGCAATGGGATCGCAAGTCAGGCCCAGATTGTGCTCCATGCCGATCTCGGCGGCGTTTTCGACCTGCTCGTTGGTGCCGTTCAGGACCGCGGCGAGGCCGCCGGCCGCCATCGAGCAGGCGACCCCGATTTCGCCCTGGCAGCCCATCTCGGCGCCGGAAATCGAGGCGTTGCGTTTGTACAGCAGGCCAATCGCCCCGGCCACGAGCAGGAAGCGCCTGACGCCCGCATCATCCGCGTTCGGGCACAACTTCTCGTAGTAGTGCAGCACGGCGGGCACAATGCCGGCGGCGCCATTGGTCGGCGCAGTGACGACCTGGCCACCCGCAGCATTCTCTTCGTTGACCGCAAGCGCCCAGGCGTTGACCCACTCCATCGGATCCACGCGCCCGCCCGCGGTCTCGGCCTTCAGCGTGCGCTGCAGGCGCGGCGCGCGGCGCGGCACTTTCAACACGCCCGGCAGGATGCCTTCTGCTGCAAATCCGCGCTCGACGCAGGCCTTCATGACGCACCAGATCCGCGCAAGACCCGCGTCGATATCCGCCGGCGTCCGCAAGGCGCGCTCGTTGGCAAGCATCAGTTCGTCGATCGCAAGTCCGGTCTCGCGGCAGCGCCCGAGTAACTCGTCCGCAGTCGCGAACCGCAGCGGCGGCTCGTGTGCCTCGCCCATCGCTGCAACGGCGCCGCCAGCACGCTGCACGGCGCCGCCGCCGATCGAGTACATCTCCTCGGCCAGCAGCGTGTTGCCACCGGTGTCCCGGGCCGTGAAGCGCATGCCATTCGAGTGACCCGGCAGCATCTGGTCGCGGTGAAACAGCAGGTTCATCGGCTCGTCGAAGCCGATCTCACGCCGGCCGAGCAGCAACAGCCGGTGGCTGCCGCGGATGCGCGCGAGCGCCGGCTCCATGATCGCGGGGTCGAGAGCTGCCGGGTCGTGCCCCTCGAGACCCAGAAGGATCGCGCGGTCGGTGCAGTGACCGAGACCCGTCAGCGCCAGCGAGCCGTAGAGCTGCGCAAAGACCTCGGTCGTGCAATCGAGCAGCTGCCGGGCCGCGAGGTCCTCGACGAACATCCGCGCGGCCAGCATCGGGCCCATCGTGTGCGAGGACGAAGGCCCCACACCGACCTTGAAGACATCGAAGACGGATTGGTTCATGGCTGCCGAATGCGTGCGCTCAAAGAGCGGCCAGGCGTCGCAGCATCAGCCCAGCCAGCTCGTCGGCGAGCGCAATGCGCAACGACTGCTCCTCGTGCTCCTTGGCGAGCACCGCCGACTCGTCGTAGCTGTAGTCACGGGTCAAGCTCAGCTGCTGGCGCGCCAGCAATTCCTGCGCACCGGCGCTCACCGAATACTCCACGGTGTAATAAACCTCGTACTCGCCCGGCGTGTTGCGTGCCGATACCGACAGGAGCTCGCGACCGGTGTCGTCCACGTGCAGGTGGATCACGGCGCTCGCAGCCGAGGGACCCGCCGCCAGCCTCGCGCCCGCCGCACGCAGGCGCGCCACGAGTGCCGCATACAGCGGCGTGTAATGGTCGCCTGCCTCCAGGTACGGCGTCGCGAGCGCGGCCGGCAGCGGCGCCTGGCCGCGCAGCTGAAAGCCGCAGCCAGTCGCGATGATCAACCAGCCGGTGACAAGGCATAGCTTCAGCCGCCGCATCAGGTCACCACGTTGACGAGCTTACCAGGCACGTATTTCACGAAGCGAATGGGATTGCCGCCGACGAAGCGCGCGACCGTGGCGTCGGCGAGCGCAGCCTCGCGTGCGGTCGCCTCGTCGGCGCCGGCCGGCACCGGCACACGCGCACGCAGGCGGCCATTGACCTGGACGACAATTTCGATCGTGTCGAGGGTGAGCGCGCGGGCGTCGGGCTCGGGCCAGGATTCGTCGACGACAGCCGTCGAATGCCCCAGCTCGCGCCACAGTGCCTGAGTCGCGTGCGGGACGACCGGTGACAGCATCAGGACCACGAGTTCGAGCGCCTCCTGCAACACGGCGCGGCCCTGCGGCGAGTCGTCGGTGAAGCGCGCCAGCGCATTGAGCAATTCCATGACCGCGGCAATCGCGGTGTTGAAGGTGCGGCGCCTGCCGATGTCGTCGCCGACTTTGGCCAGCGTCTGGTGCACCTGGCGGCGCAGTTCGCGTTGCGCGGCGTCGAGCGCCGCCGGCACGGGCGCCGCGGCGGGACCGGCCTGCACGTGCCCGTGCACGATCTTCCACAGCCGTTTCATGAACCGGAAGGCGCCCTCAACGCCCTCGTCCGACCATTCGAGCGTGTGCTCGGGCGGCGCCGCGAACATCGTGAAGAGCCGCGCCGTGTCCGCACCGTAGCGGTCCACGAGTTCCTGCGGGTCCACGCCATTCCTGCGCGACTTCGACATCGTGCCGATACCGCCGTATTCGACGGTCTCGCCGTCCGCCTTCAGCACGCCGGTCCTGCGATCGCTTTCCATACGCGACTCGATCTCCGTGGGGTGGTAATAGACGATGCGGCCCGACGCAAGCCTCCGGAACCAGATGTCATTCAGCACCATGCCCTGGGTCAGCAGGCGCCGGAAAGGCTCGTCGATCGCGGTCAGGCCGCAGTCGCGCATCACCCGGGTCCAGAACCGCGAGTACAGCAGGTGCAGGATCGCGTGTTCGATACCGCCGATGTACTGGTCCACCGGCAGCCAGTAGGCCGCGCGTTCGTCCACCATCGCGCGATCGTTGCCGGCGCTCGCAAAGCGGAAGAAGTACCACGATGAGTCCACGAAGGTGTCCATCGTGTCGGTTTCGCGCCGCGCCGCCGCCCCGCAGACCGGACAGAGGCACTCATAAAACGACGGCGTCTTCGCCAGTGGATTGCCGGAACCGTCCGGCACCAGGTCCTCGGGCAGCCGCACCGGCAATTGATCGTCGGGTACTGGTACGTCGCCACAGGCCGGGCAATGGATGATCGGGATCGGACAACCCCAGTAACGCTGTCGCGAGATGCCCCAGTCGCGAAGGCGCCAGACGACTTGCTTGCGGCCCAGACCGCGCGCCTCCAGGTCACGCGCGATAGCATCCACCGCAGCTTGGTAGTCGAGGCCATCATAGGCGCCGGATTGCACACAGCGGCCGTGGTCCGAGTACCAGGGCTGCCAGGCCTCGGTTGAATATGGCCGGCCCTCGACGTCGATGACCGGCCGGATCGGCAGCCCGTATTTCTTCGCGAAGGCAAAGTCGCGCTCGTCGTGGCCCGGCACGCCCATGACGGCGCCCTCACCGTAGGCCATCAAGACGTAGTTGCCGACCCAGACCTCGACCTTGGCACCCGTCAACGGATGCCTCACGAACAGGCCGGTCGCGATTCCCTGCTTTTCAATGGTCGCGAGATCCGCCTCCATGACGCTGCCGCGGCGGCATTGATCGACGAAGGCGCGCACCGTCTTGCTCCGCGTTGCGGCCAGCGCCGCAAGCGGGTGCTCCGCGGCGACCGCCACGAAGCTCACGCCCATGACGGTATCGGCGCGCGTCGTGAAAACCCGCAGTTCGCCCCGTTCGCCGCCGATCGCGTACGGGAACGACAGGTTCACGCCCTCGCTGCGCCCGATCCAGTTCGCCTGCATGATGCGCACGCGTTCCGGCCAGCCGTCGAGTCCGTCGAGTGCGGCCAGCAGTTCCTCCGCGTAGCGCGTGATGCGCAGGTAGTACATCGGGATCTCGCGCCTCTCGATCGGCGCGCCGGTACGCCAGCCGCGCCCGTCGATCACCTGCTCGTTGGCGAGCACGGTCTGGTCCACCGGATCCCAGTTCACGACGCCGGTCGTCTTGTAGGCAATGCCGCGTTCGAGCATGCGCAGGAACAGCCACTGGTTCCAGCGGTAGTAATCCGCGTCGCAGGTCGCAAGTTCGCGCGTCCAGTCGATGCCGAAGCCAAGCGCCTGGAGCTGGCGCTTCATGTGCGCGATGTTGTCGTGCGTCCAGCGCGCCGGCGGCACGTCGTTCTCGATGGCGGCATTCTCGGCGGGCAAGCCGAAGGCATCCCAGCCCATCGGCTGCAGCACGTTGAAGCCGCGCATGCGCATGTAGCGGGCCAGCACGTCGCCGATCGTGTAATTGCGGACATGGCCCATGTGCAGGCGGCCGCTCGGATACGGGAACATGCACAGGCAGTAGTACTTCCGGCGCGACGGGTCTTCGCGTACGGCAAACGTGCCGGCAGCCTCCCATTCGCGCTGGGCCGCGGCCTCGATTTCGACGGGTTCGTAGCGTTCCTGCACGTGCTATCCGTGGCGGCGGGCGGACCAGGAAGCATACCCGATGGCCAGCACGGCGATCAGCAGGCAGCCGGCCAGCACCGGCCAGTTGCCAGTCCGCGCGTAGGGCGTCAGCCCGGTCATCGGCTGCACGCGGGACTTCAACACGAATGGCACGAATTGCGGCGCACGGGCGGTCACCGTGCCATCCGGTGCGATCACGGCGGTGATGCCATTGCTGGTCGCCCGGATCAGATAGCGACTGGCCTCGCGCGCGCGAAAGCGCGCCATCTGCAGTTGCTGATGCGGAGCCGCCGAGTCGCCGAACCAGGCATTGTTGGTGACGTTGACGAGCAAGGTTGCCTCGCCGAGCACGGCCAACTGCTCGGAACCATAGGCATCCTCGTAACAGATGGTCGCGCCCAGTTTCTGTCCTGCCGCCGGCAATGGCGGCTGGCGTTCGGCGCCGGGAGTCATGTCGTAGTAAGGAAGGCTCATCAACCGCATCCACCGGCGCACGAAGTCCGGCACCGGAAAGAATTCGCCAAACGGCACGAGGCGGCGCTTGAAATACCACGCATCGCCCGCGGCACTCATCGCGAGCAGGCCATTCCTGATTTCGCCGCTGTCAAAATCGTATTGAAGCAGTCCGATCAGCACATCGGAATTGCGAGCCCGCGCTTCCGCGCGGATCGACGCGAGATAGACCTCCGCCTCGTGCGCCAGCATCGGCAGCGCGGACTCCGGCCAGGCGATCAGGCGCTGGCCGAGCGCCTCGCGATTCAACGCGCGGTAGCGATCGAGGGTGGCCTTGCGATTCTCCATCTGCCATTTCTCGTCCTGCGGGATCGCGCCCTGCAGCAGCGCGACGGTGATTTCCTCGCCCACGGGGGTCGTCCACTGCTTCCCGGCGATGCCCCAGCTGCCGCCCCAGATCGCGGTGATGACGGCGAGCGCGATGCCGCGGTCCCG
>Ga0326597_10005645_pt1 | contig 17309 bp, 12 predicted proteins | sample RVTome_12_FD_203789 | JGI IMG/M metagenome (GOLD analysis project Ga0326597, IMG submission 203789) | Soil microbial communities from uranium-contaminated site in the Upper Colorado River Basin, Wyoming, United States - RVT100D185 | ecosystem: Environmental > Terrestrial > Soil > Contaminated >...
CGACTCGTCCGGTGGGAGGTGGGCGTGAGGCGCAGCGACTGGTCTCGGCGGCGATTCCTCGTCCTGGCCGCCCGAGGGGTGGCGGGAGCGGTCGTGTGTGCGCCGCTCGCCGAGTTCGCGCGCCGATGCGGCGTCCCGCCCGGCGCGGTCCCCGCGGAAGCCGCTGGTCTCGCCGATCTCCTTCGCACCGCACCGGTCGCGCGCTACTGGACCTCCGCGGCGAGCGCGCGCTGCACGGAGTGCCACGGCGCCGTCGCGATCCTCCCCGACGCGCACGATCACGGAGAAGGGCTCGTCCAGTGCTTCCTCTGCGCGCGCTCCTGCGTTCTCTCCCCCGGCGAGCGCGGCGCGTGCCGTGCGCGCGTCAACGACGGCGGGACGATGCGAAGCCTCGTCTACGGCCGCCCCGTCGCCGTTCACGTCGATCCGATCGAGAAGAAGCCCTTCTACCACTTCCTTCCCGGGTCGGAGGCGTACTCGCTCGGAACGGCCGGTTGCCCGCTCCGCTGCGAGTTCTGTCAGAACTGGGAGATCTCGCAGACGAACCCCGAGCATCACGACGGCCCGTTCGTCGAGCCGGCGCGCGTCGTCGAAGCCGCGAAGGGGCGCGCTCCGATCATCGCCTTCACATACAACGAGCCGACCGTCTTCACCGAATACTTGACCGACATCGCGCGCGCCGCGCGACCCGAGGGGCTGCGCTGTGCGCTCGTGAGCTGCGGTTTCATGAACGAGGCTCCGCTCGCGGAGCTGTGTGAGACGCTCGATGCGATCAAGATCGACTTGAAGGGCTTCAGCGAGGACTTCTACCGGCGGGTGAGCGGCGCCGAACTGAAGCCGGTGCTCCGGAGCATCCGGCAGATCGCGCGGAGCCGCGCGCATCTGGAGATCGTGAACCTCGTCGTGCCGGCCTTGAACGACGCGGAGCCGATGCTCCGCGGCCTCGCCGAGTGGATCGGCGGAGAGATCGGTCCCGACGTGCCGGTGCACTTCACGCGGTTCCATCCCGACTACCGGCTCCTGAACCTGCCGCCGACGCCGGTGGAGACGCTCGAGCGGGCGCGCGAGATCGCGCTCGCGCACGGCCTCCGCTACGCGTACGTCGGGAACGTCCCGGGCCACGAAGGGAATCACACGTATTGCCCCGTGTGCCACGCCGCCGTCATCCGCCGTACGAGCTTCTTCGTCGAGGAGATCCAGCTGAAGGACGGCGCGTGCGCGTTCTGCGGCACGGCGATCGCCGGCGTGTGGTCGTGAGGAGGAGCGCGATGATCCGTTTCGTTCTCGTGGCGGCCGCCCTCGTCGTCGCTTCGGTCGCGGGAGCTTCGGAGAGGAGGGCTGCCTTCGCGGGCCGCTTCTACCCGGCCGACTCGACGGCGCTCGCAGCCGCGGTGCGCGTCTCTCTCGCCCAGGCCGCCGCCCCGCGCGCGGGCGATCCCGTCGCGATCGTCGCGCCGCACGCGGGATACGTCTTCTGCGCCGACATCATGGGCGAAGCGTTCCGTCAGGTCGAAGGGCGGGAGGTGGACGTCGTCGTCCTACTCGGAACGAACCACACGCGGGCGGGACTCTCCAAGGCGGCGGTCTGGACGGACGGTGCGTGGCGCACGCCGCTCGGCGCGGCGCTCGTGGATCTCGAGACGGCGGAAGCGTTGCTCGATTCCGGCTCGGACGTCATCGACGACCGGTTCGCGCACACCTCCGAGCACTCGATCGAGGTGCTCCTGCCGTTCGTGCAGACCGTCCTCCCGGGCGTGCCGATCGTGCCCGTCGTCGTCGGCTCGCCGGAGACGTCGTTCTGCGAGCGCGTCGGGAGGGAGATCGCCAGGGCTGTCGGGAAGCGGCGCGCGCTCGTCGTCGCGAGCAGCGATCTCGCGCACTACCCGTCCTCCTCTGACGCGCGCCGCGTGGATCGCGCGACGCTCGACGCGATGGCGACTCTCGATGTGGCGGCGTTCCGGCGCGCGGTGAGCGATCCCGTGTCGGCCGAGGTGGATGGGCTCCTCACCTTCGCCTGCGGCGAGGCACCCGCCGCCGCCGCGATGGCCGCCGCGAAGGCGCTCGGCGCGACGCGCGGCGACGTGGTCGCCTACGCGAACTCGGGCGACATCCCGGGAGGGGATGTCTCGCGCGCCGTCGGCTACGGCGCGGTCGTCTTCTCGCGCTCGGCTTCCGGCGCGCCGGGAAGCCGCGATGGCGCTCCCGGCGCCGAGAACGGCGGGGCGTCCGCGGACGATGCGGCGCGCCCGCTCGGCCCGGCGGAGCGACGCGCGCTCCTCGAGCACGCACGGCGCACGCTCGAGACGCATTTCGCGCACGGATCCGCCGACCCGGCGGCAGGCTGCGCGTCGTTCCCTTCGATCCGGCGCGGCGCGTTCGTGACGCTGACGCGGGACGGCGAGCTCCGCGGCTGCGTCGGCAGGATCGCGTCCGATCGCCCGGTGTGCGAAGTCGTCGGCACCATGGCGCTCGAGGCGGTGCTCCGGGACGCGCGCTTCCGGCCGCTCGAGCGGAGCGAGCTGGCGCGGACCCGCATCGAGATCTCGGTCCTCACGCCGGCGGTCGCCGTCGCCGGTCCCGAGGCGATCGTGGTCGGGCGCGATGGCGTCGTTCTTCGCAAGCAAGGACGCTCGGCCGTCTTTCTCCCGCAGGTCGCGACCGAGCAGGGATGGGACCGGGACACGTTCCTTTCGCAGCTCGCGCGCAAGGCCGGCTTGCCGGCGGACGCATGGCGGAGCGGCGCGGAGTTCTTCACGTTCCAGGCCGAGGTGTTCGGCGAGGCGGGCGAGAGCCCGTGAGGCGCGCGGCGCTCCTCGCGGCGACCGGTTTCGTCGCGCTCCTCGGACAGGTCGTCCTCCTGCGCGAGCTGAGCGCCGCGCTCTACGGGAACGAACTCGTCCTCGTACTCGCGCTCGGCATCTGGATGCTCGGTACGGGCGCGGGCGCGCTGGTGGGGCGCGCCGCACGCTCCGATCGCGCGCTCGAGATGTTGCTTCTCGCGGGCGGCGTCCTCGTCCCCGTCGCGGCCGTCTGGTGCCGGGCCGCCCGCCCGGCGCTCGGCGCCGTGCCGGGTGCGTTCCTCGCGCCGGCGGCGCAGCTCGCCGCAATCGTCCTGACGCTCGTACCCGCCGCCTTCGTTCTCGGGAAGCTCTTCCAGTCGGCGGCGCGCAGGATGATCGAAGAGGGCGGCACGCTCGCGCGCGCCTACGCGGCCGAGAGCGCGGGCGCGCTCGTCGCGGGCGCCGGCGTGACGCTCGCGGCCGCCGCCGACGTCTCGAACGTGCAGGCGGCGCTCTCGTGCACGATGTCCTCGGCGGCGGTCGCCGCGGTACTCGCGCTTCCCGGCGATCGCCGCGCCGCCACGGCCGCAGCGCTCGCGTTCGCCGCGGCGGCGGCGCTCCTCGCCGTCTCGCCCGCGCTCGACCGCCGCACGACTGGCTGGACGCACCGCGATCTCGCGGCGGCTCGCGACACGCCGTACGGACGCGCGGTCATGACCTCGCGAGCCGGACAGATCGCCGTGTTCCAGGATGACGTCCTGGATTTCGAGACGCAGGGCACAGCCACGGAGGAGTTCGCGCACCTCGCCGCGCTCCAGCATCCCTCGCCGGAGCGCGTGCTCGTGCGGGGCGCGGCGGCGCCGGCGTGGGCGGCGGCGCTCCGCGCCCACGGCGCGGAGCGCATCGAGACGGTGGAGATCGACCGCGCGCTCCACGACCTCGTCGCGCGCGCGCTCGCGGACGCGCATGCGGCGGCCGCGGCGGAGCCTGCGGCGGCCGCGCCGGAGCCGGCGGGCACGGCGAAATCCGCAGCCGCGGCGGGCACTCCCATCGCGGCGTCGGAAACCGTCACGTTCGACGACCCGCGGCGCTTCGTGCGGCGCGCGTCAGCCGAGCGCGCCGGGTACGACCTCGTCGTCCTCGCCACTCCGGAGCCCGCGTCCGGACGCACGAACCGCCTCTACACGCGGGAGTTCTTCGCCGAGTGCGCGGCGATCCTGCGCGGTGGAGGCGTCCTCGCGTTGCGACTGCCGTCCGCCGAGAACTACTGGACGCCGTCGCTCGTGCGGCGCGCGGCCGCCGTGGAGCGCGCGCTCCGCGCATCGTTCCCGCGCATCGAAACGCTGCCGGCCGCCTCGCTCTACCTCTTCGCGTCGGACGCCGAGCTCCCCGAAGCCGCGGCGCTCGTCGCGCGTCGCGCCGAAAGAGGAATCGACTCGCCGGTCGTGAGCGAGCCTCTCGTCCGCTACCTCTACGGGAACGACCGGCGCGCGTCGCTCGCGGAGGCGATCGCGGACGCGAAGGTGCCCGCGAACGCGGACGGCCGCCCCGTCTGCTATCCGTACTCGCTCATGATCTGGCTCTCGAAGTTCCATCCCGCGCTCGCGGGCGTCGATCCTCTCGGAGCCTCGTCGGGCGCCGCCCGCGCCGTAGCACTCCTCGCGGCCGTCGCGCTCACCGCGACCGGGCTCGTTGCGCGCCGTTCGCGGGCGCGAGCGGCCATCGTGGTCGCGTTCGCCGCGGCGGCAGGGATGCTCCTCGATGCCGTACTCCTTCTCGGCTACCAATCGCATCGCGGCGTCCTGTATCAGCATCTCGGCCTGCTCCTCGCGGTCTTCATGCTCGGGCTCGCATGCGGCGCGGCCGCCGTTCCGTCGCTCGCGCGCCGGGCGCGCGGGACGCGTGTCGTCCTGCTCGCAGCGCTCGCAGCGCTCGCGGCAATCTCCGCGCTCGTCGCGGCGAGCTTCGGCGCCGGCGCTCTGCCCGGGCTCGCGACGGCGGCCGCCGGGCTCGTCGCGGCCGGCGCGTTCGTCGCCGCCGTGTTCGCGGCGGCGGGTCTCGGCGCGCGCGACGCCGCCTCGAGCGCGGGGCGGCTCTACGCGGCCGACCTCGCGGGCGGTGCCGCCGGCAGCATTGCCGCCCTCGTCGCGATCCCGCTCCTCGGCCTCGCAGGCGCGGCCCTGGCCGCGGCCGTCCTGGCGCTCGTCGCCGCCGCCTGGACGTGAGGGTCCCGTCCCACTAGAATCGCCCGGTGGTCGTGAACCCTGCCTTTCCCCCGGAGTGACGACGATGCCGCTCATTCTCGAAGGACGCGTCGGCGACGACGCCCAGCGCTGGACCCTCACCGAAGGCAAGCACCGCGTCGGGCGTGGCGCGGGAAGTGAGATCCTCCTCGCCGATCGCTCCGTCTCCCGCGAGCACGCCGAAGTGCTCGTCGAAAGCGACAAGGTCGAAGTCCGCGATCTCGGCAGCCGCAACGGCACGTGGGTGAACGGCCAGGCGGTGACGCAGACCTCGCCGCTCGCCGCCGGCGACGCGCTCCGCTTCGGCTCCGTCGAGCTCGTGGTGACCGACTCCTCGTCTCCCGCGCGCCAGGCCACGTCCGGTATCTCGCCGTCGCTCCTCGCCAAGGGGGAGGAGATCGACACGAGCATTCAGCTCCGCTGGGAGGAAGTGAGGAAGGAGAGCGGGCCGGCGACCGCGCGCGACCGCGATCTCCTTCGCGTCATCACCGAGGCCGGGCAACTACTCGTCGCGCCGCGCCCGCTCGACGAGGTCTTCGAGATCGTTCTCGAACTCGTCGGACGGATGGTGTCGCCTCGCCGCGCGCTCCTGCTCCTGCGCGAGGATGAGAATTCGCCGCTCGAGGTGCGGGCGTCGCGTCCCCCGGGTGCGGTGGCGCGCGAGAAGCTCATGCTGAGCCGCACGGTCATGCAGACGGTCGTGCAGGAGAAGACCTCGCTGCTGGTGACCGACGCGCAGCAGGATCCCCGCTTCCGCGATCAGGTGAGCATCGTCGCGCAGAACATCCACTCAGCCTTGGTCGCGCCGCTCTTCGACAACGAGCGCGTCATCGGCCTCGTCTACGCCGACACGAGCAATCCGTTCGTCCGCTACGACGAGGACCAGCTCCGCGCCTTCACGATGCTCGCCAACCTGATCGCCGTGAAGATCACGAACACGCGCCTCCTGATCAGCGAGAAGGAGCGCGAGAGGATCGAGCAGGAACTCGCGACCGCGGCGCACATCCAGCAGGGCCTCCTGCCGTCGGAACTGCCGGTGCATCCCGAGTACGAGCTGCACGCGGCGCAGCTCTCGTGCTTCGAAGTGGCGGGCGATCTCTACGACGCCGCGCTCATGCCCAACGGCCGGCTCTTCGCGGTCCTGGGGGACGTGAGCGGAAAGGGGATGGGCGCCGCGCTCCTCATGTCGCACGTCATGGCGTCGCTCCGGCTTCTCTACGACGAGGGGCGCAACATCGCGGCGATCGTCGAGCGGATCCACAAGTCGGTTCTCCGCTCCTCGGAGTCGCGCCGCTTCGTGACGCTCTTCTTCGGCTGCGTCGATCCGTCGAGCCACCGTCTCGAGTACGTCAACGCGGGACACAATCCGCCGTTCGTTCTCGATCGCGAGGGCGGGCTGCGCCAGCTCGATCCGACGGGCCTTCCGATGGGGCTCGTGGATGGCATCCCGTACGAGTGCGGCGAGATCGATCTTCCGGAAGGCACTCTCGTCTGCGTCTTCTCGGACGGCATTCCGGAAGCCTCGAACGGTACCGAATTCTACGGCGACGAGCGGCTCCTCGAGAGCCTGAGAAGCCGCTTGGACCGGTCGCTGGCCGAGATCTCGGAGGGGGTGCTCGCGGACCTGCGCGCGTTCCTCGGCGATGCGCGCGCCGGAGACGACGTGACGCTTCTTCTCCTGAGGCGGCGCGCCGTCTGATGAAGCCGCCGCCTCGGTTCTCCCGGACCGTCGCGACGATCGCCGCGGCCGCCGCGCTCTCGGGCGCCGCGCCGCTTGCCCCCGAAGGAGGAGGGCGCGCGTGGCAGTACGCGCGCGACCGCTCCGCCGACGTCACGCATCTCGCGCTCGACCTCCGCTTCGACGACGCGGAGCGCACCGTCTCCGGCGCGGCGGCTCTCACCGTGACCGCGCTCCGCGAATCGACCGAGATGCTGGAGTACGATGCCGCGTTTCCGATCGAATCGGTCTCCGCGTCGCGCGGGTCGGTGCGGTACGAACACGCGGGCGCGCGCCTTCGCGTCTTTCCCGATCCTCCGCTCGACCGTGGCGACACGCTCACGGTGACGATCCGCTATCACGCGCGCCCGACACGCGGTCTCGTCTTCATCGCGCCCGACGAGCGCCATCCCGACCGGGCTCCGCAGATCTGGTCGCAGGGCGAGAGCGAGGAGAACCGCCACTGGTTCCCGAGCCACGACCATCCGAACGAGCAGATGACGGTCGATCTCGCGGCGACCGTGCGCAAGCCGATGCGCGTCGTCTCGAACGGCCGTTTCCTCGAGACGGCCGATGCGGAGGCGGGCTGGTGGACCTGGCGGTATCGCGAGTCGGTGCCGGTCCCGAGCTACCTCGTCTCGGTGGTCATCGGTGATCTCGAGGAGTGGAAGCAGGAGTGGAACGGCGTCCCCGTGCTCGCGTACTACCCGCCGGGGCGCCGCGACGACGCCGAGCGCACGTTCCGCCGCACGCCCGACATGGTCGGCTACTTCTCGGATCTCTTCGGCGCGTACCCGTACGAGAAGCTCGCGCACTCCACCGTGCAGGACTTCTTCTTCGGCGGCATGGAGAACGCGTCCGCCGTGACGCTCAACGAGCGCGTCTTGATGAGCGAGCGCGCCCTCGCCGACTACGAACCCGCGGCCGCCGGGCTCATCGCGCACGAGATCGGCCACATGTGGTTCGGCGACTACGTGACCTGCTGCGACTGGGCGCACGTCTGGATCAACGAGGGTTTCTCGAGCTACGCCGAGCACCTCTACCAGGAGCGCATGTACGGGCCCGAGGCGTTCGTGCGCGAGATCCGGAACGACCACGACAAGGAGCTGAAGGCCGACGCCGTGTCGCCGCGCGCCCTCTCGACGTATTTCTACGGCGACGAGGACAATCTCTTCGACGACCACGCCTACAGCGGCGGCGCGGCCGTCGCACACATGCTCCGCGATCTCGCCGGCGACGAGGCGTTCTTCGCGGGGCTCCGCCTTTTCCTCGAGCGGCACGGCGGTTCGTGCGCGACATCCGAGGATCTGCGCCGCGCGCTCGAGGACACGAGCGGCCTCGACCTCCAGGACTTCTTCCGCGAGTGGATCTACACGGCGGGCCATCCGCGCTACGAAGTCTCGTGGTCGTGGGGCGCCAGCGATTCGGTCGTCGTCGAGGTGGCGCAGTCGCGCGTCTCGGGCGGCGAAGCGGACGGCGGCGGGCCGGCAGCGCCGCTCTTCTCGATGCCCGTCGACATCGACGTGACGACGGCCGCCGGAAGCGCGCGCTATCGCGTGCTCGTGGACGATGCGAAGGAGCGGTTTGCGTTCCCGTCGGCGGACCGTCCGCTCGCGGTGGAGTTCGATCGCGACGATTGGATCCTGAAGGAACTCGCCGCGGAAGGGGACATTGACGAGTCGCTCTGGATCCTCGCGAAGAGCCCGGCGCGCGCCTCGCGCGCGCGCGCCGCACGCGACCTCGGCGCGTGGAGCGGGGCGAGGACTGCGTCCGTCGTGGACGGGCTCGCGGCCGCGCTCGCCGAGCCCGGCTTCGTCGTGCCGGTGGAGGCGGCGGCGGCGCTCGGGAAGATCGGGACCGATACGGCGCTCCGCGCGCTCACGGCGAACGTGCGCGCCGAACATTGGCGCACGCGCGTCGCGGTCGCCGAAGCGCTAGGGAACCTCGAGGAGGATGGCGGGGCGCGCTCGGCGCTCATCACGATGCTCGAGACCGACGAGAGCGAGGCGGTCGCGGCCGCGGCGGCGACGGCGCTCGGGCGCGTGGGCCCGGAGGCTGACGTGCGGGCGCCGCTCATGGCCGCGGTGTCGCGCCGGAGCCATCGGGAGAGGATCCTCGAGGCCGCGTTCGGCGCGTTCATCGCGCTCGGCTCCGCGGATCCGCTCGATGCGGCGATGCACGCGGCGTTCACCACGGACGAGGGCGAGGCGCGCGTCGTCGCGCTCGGCGCGCTCGGCGGCCTCGCTCGAAGCGCGGAGAAGGAGCGCCGTACGGAAGTGCGCCGGGCGCTCGAGGACGCGCTCCGCGATTCGTCCTGGCGGATCGCGACGCAGGCGGCGCTTGCGCTCGGCGATCTCGGCGACGACGGCGCGATTCCGGCGCTCGAGGCTCTCGCGGAGAACGCCGAGTCCCGGAGGGTGCGCCGGGCGGTTGTCCGGGCGATCGGGACGCTCGAGACGCGGAAGCCGGACCGCGAGGCGGCGAAGCTCCGCGACGAGGTGCGCAATCTCCGGAAGGAGCGCGCGCGCATCGACGAGCGCTTGCGCGAGGCGGAGCGGAAGCTCGAGAGACGGGGGAGGCGGTGAAACGCATCAAGTTGGAAGATGCTTCCGACGCACGTATTCGGATAGACGGCGCCACTGTGCGACGTAACGGACTATCTCGAACCGCCTGCTTGGCGTTCGGCGGACAGAGTGGGACGTACGCAGTGGCTCCATGGGCGCGGCTCGTGTTGGCTGCCACACACTAGGAGGATGGGAGTTCATGATGAGCAATGTTCAGTTCGCGAAAGACATCTATGCCGCGTTCGCGCGCGGTGACATCCCAACTGTGCTGGCCGGGTTCCATCCTGAAATCCAATGGCGAGAGGCCGAGGGCAATCCCTACCAGCCGGATGGCGCGGCCTGGGTCGGGCCCCAGGCCGTGCTTGAAAAGCTCTTCATGCGGATCGGTTCGGAGTGGGAAGGCTTCACGATCACCGTGCGCGAGCTCCACGACGCCGGCGAGCACGTCGTGATGGAAGGCCGCTGCACCGGCACCTACAAACCTTCCAGCAGGAGTGTCGATGCTCAGGTGTGTCACGTTCTGCGCTTTCGAGATGGCAAGCTGTCGAGCTTCCAGCAGTATGTAGACACGGGACAGATGCAGGCGGTCATGGCGACACGTTGAGCGTGTCTTCGCGTTTCTCTTGGTCCGAGCTTACCGGTAGAGCCTTGTGGGGTCCTGGGCATGGCGATTGACTTTACGGCGCCGGGCTGGGCGTTTCTCTCACGCGGGGCGTTCCGCCTGATGCTCGGCGAGTGCGCGGACGCGATGCCGGCGCACGAGACGGGCGACCATTCCTACTTCGTCTACGTCACGGTCGACGGCATCGACGAGCTCTACGGCGAACTGGTTGGCCACGGCGTGACACTCACGCAGACGCTCGCGGACAAGCCGTGGGGGATGCGCGAGTTCGGTGTGCGCACGCCGGACGGGCACCGGATCATGTTCGGCCAGGAGATCTGAGGGGTCGGGCGCACTGGAATCGAAGATGCCTATCGAGATTGGACACGTAGAGGCGATCTTCCGGTATCCCGTGAAGTCCATGGCCGGCGAACGACTCGAGGTCGCCGAGCTGGGCTGGCACGGCCTGGATGGTGACAGACGTTTAGCATTCCGGCGGATCGATGACCATAGCGGATTCCCGTGGCTCACAGCAAGCAAGCTTCCCGAACTGCTCCTGTTTGCTCCGCACCGCGGTGAAGACGGCGCTCGGGGAGACCTTCCTACGCATGTTCGCACGCCGGATGGCGCAGAGATGCCTGTCTTCGGGGAGGACTTGGCCACGGAGGTCGGACGTCGGTACGGCGCTCCCGTGCAGATGACGCAGTTGAGACATGGCATCTTTGATGAAGCGAGCATCTCCGTGATCGCCTCTGATACGGTGCGCGAGATCGGACGACTCGCAGGGCGGAGCCTTGACGTGCGACGATTTCGCCCGAACGTTGTCGTTCGTCTACTGCGATCGGTTCCCTTCCAGGAGGACGAGTGGTTAGGCGGTGCGCTCTCGTTCGGCGAGGGGGATGACGCCCCGGCCATCGCCGTCACGATGCGCGACGTTCGCTGCTCGATGGTGAACCTCGATCCCGACTCAGCAAGGCCCGCGCCGGAAGTGCTGAAGGCGGTCGTTCGCACGAACCAGAACAACGCGGGAATCTACGGCGCGGTCACTCGCATCGGCCGACTGGCGGTCGGACAGACCATCCTCCTCCATACTGCGATCGACAGGAGGGAGCGCGTGTGATCGAGGAAGAGCGCGGCCTAGCCCGCGCTTGAAGCTGCCGGTCCGCGGCGGCCGCTTGGTGGGGAATAGGTCTGTCTTGTCTGCGGCCGCCGCAGGACGCAGCTGAAGCTCGGCGTTGAGCGGACTCTTATCGGGTGGACCTAGACACGTCTCCGACAAGTCCGCAGGTTCAGGTGGGGTGTTGTGGTCGCAGCCGCATTGTCGGCCGGAGTCGCCGCATGTAGTTCGAAGGAGGTTCGGATGGACCTCGCGAAGTTGCAGGAGTTCGGTACGAAGTACACCGCAGCGTGGTGCAGCCAGAACGCACCTCGCGTGGCCGCGTTCTTCGCGGAGGGTGGGTCGCTGAAGATCAACGACGGCGCCCCGTCTGTGGGTCGGATAGCGATCACGGCGGCGGCTCAGGGCTTTATGACCGCCTTCCCTGACATGGTCGTGAAGATGGACGGGGTGAGCGCAGAGGGCGACCGCGTTATCTACCGCTGGACCCTGACCGGGAGAAATACCGGCCCGGGAGGTACGGGACAGGCCGTGCGCATTAGCGGGCATGAGGAGTGGACGATTGGCGCGGACGGTTTGATCGCGGAATCGAAGGGGCATTTCGATGAGGGCGAGTACAACCGCCAGTTGAAGGTCGGATTCGAGGGACGGTGATATGCCGCGTGTCATCGAGATCGAGAGCGGCCCGGTTCGCAACCCCTTTCCTCCCACCCCCAAAGCCCGCTATTCTTCGCCTGTCCGCGCCCGCTGCGAGCACTTCCGGCGCCCTTTGCGCTAGGATGGAACCGGTTCACTTCAACGAGGCCCGGGAAGCCCCGGGCTTCTCCATGTCCGGACCCGCCAGTCCTGTTGGAGCGATCGCACCAAGGAGGAGGACGTGACCACGACGTACGACGTCGTCATCATCGGCAGCGGTCCCGGCGGGTACGTTGCCGCCGTGCGGGCGGGGCAGCTCGGCTTGAAGACGGCCCTCGTCGAGAAGGACCCGTTTCTCGGCGGAACATGCCTTCATCGCGGCTGCATCCCGACGAAGGAACTCCTCCATACGGCCGACGTCCTCCAGGAGATCCGCGACGCGCGCCGCCGCGGCATCGTCGTCGATAAGTTCTCTCTCGACATGGCGGCCGTTCAGAAGCGGAAGACGCAGGTCGTGGACAAGCTCGCGAAGGGCGTCGAGTACCTGATGAAGAAGCGGAAGGTGGACGTGATCCACGGCCGTGGGAAGCTCGCGGGCCGGGGGCGCGTCGCCGTCACGAACGGCGGCTCGACGCAGGAGATCACGGCGAAGAACATCGTGCTCGCGACCGGTTCCGTGCCGAAGCTCATCCCCGGGTTCACCCTCGGGCCGCGCGTCATCACCTCCGACGAGGTGCTGAACCTCACCGAGGTGCCGCGCCGCTTGACCGTGCTCGGCGCGGGTGCTGTCGGCGTGGAGTTCGCGTCCATCTACCTCCGGTTCGGAAGCCAGGTCACGCTCATCGAGATGCTTCCGCGCATCGTTCCGTTCGAGGACGAGGAGATCTCCGCCGAGCTGCTGAAAGCGTTCCGCAAGCGCGGCATCGACGTCCACGTGAACACGCGCGTCGAGAAGGTCGAGGCGGGCGGCGCGAGCGTGAAGGTCACGGCGAAGGGGCCGGAAGGGCAGGCGGTGAACGTCGAGACGGACGTGCTCCTTCTCGCCGTGGGCCGGCGTCCGGTGACGGAGGATCTCGGCATCGAAGGAACGAAGATCCGCCTCGAGAAGGGTTTCATCGCGGTGGACGAGAACCTCGTGACGGGCGAGCCGAACGTCTACGCGATCGGCGACCTTTTGCCCACGCAACAGCTCGCGCACGTCGCCTCGGCGGAGGGGATCTTCGTCGTCGAGCGGATCGCCGGCAAGAATCCCGCGCATCTGCGCTACGACGCGATGCCCGCCGCGACGTACTGCGATCCCGAAGTCGCGAGCGTCGGCTTGACGGAGGCCGAGGCGCGCCGGCGCGGACACAAGGTGAAGGTCGGGCGGTTCCCGTTCTCGGCAATCAGCAAGGCCGCGATCCTCGCGAGCACGGAAGGCTGGGTGAAGATCGTCACCGACGAGACGTACGACGAGGTGCTCGGCGTCCACATCATCGGCCCGCGCGCGACCGAGCTCATCGCGGAGGCGTGCGTCGCGCTCCGGCTCGAGACGAGCGCATCGGATCTCATCTACACGGTCCATCCGCATCCGACTCTGTCGGAGGCGATGAAGGAAGCAGCGGAAGACGTCCATGGCGAGGCGATCCACATCTGAGGCGCGCTCGGCGCGCCGGGCTTCGGGTGCCACGCGGCCGCCGCGTGCGGCTTCGGCCGCGCGCCGCGCGGCGCGGCCCGCGCGCGACGAACGCGCGGCCGGCGAGCGCGCGCGCACCGACGGCGCCCCCGCGCTGCCGCGCGAGCGCCGTCTCGAGCTTTTCTACTTCATGCTCCTCAACCGGCGGCTCGAGGAGCGCCTCGCGAATCTCTACCGTCAGGGAAAGATCGTCGGCGGCCTCTATCTGAGTCTCGGTCAGGAGGCCACCTCGGTCGCGACCGCGTACGCGCTCGAGCCGCACGACTATCTCGCGCCGATGATCCGTAACCTGGGATCGATGCTCGTCCGGGGCGCCAAGCCGCGGGACGTGCTCATGCAATACATGGCGAAAGGCGACGGCCCGACCGGAGGGCGCGACGCGAACCTGCACTTCGGCGACGTCGCCCGAGGACTCGTGGCCCCGTCGAGCATGGTCGGCGCGCTCGTCCCGGTGATGGCGGGCGTGGCGCTCGCCTCGCGCATGCGCAAGCTCGGAGCGGTCGCGATCACGTACGTGGGCGACGGCGCGACGTCGACGGGCGCCTTCCACGAGGGTATGAACTTCGCCGCCGTCCAGAAGCTCCCACTCGTCGTCGTCGGCGAGTCGAACCAGTACGCGTACTCCACGCCGATCGAAAAGCAGATGGTGATCCGCGATCTCGCCGAGCGCGCGAAGGCGTACGGCATGACCTCCGAGATCGTGGACGGGAACGACGCCGACGCGGTATTCGCGGCGGCGAAGCGTGCGATCGATCGGGCGCGCGCCGGCGAGGGCCCGACCTTCCTCGAGGCGAAGACGATGCGCATGCGCGGGCACGCCGAGCACGACGACGCGCGCTACGTGCCGCGCGAGCTCCTCGAGGCTTGGCGCGCGAAGGATCCGATCGAGCGGTACCGCCGCGCGCTCATCGAAGGGGCCGGCGTGCCGGCGACCGAGATCGACGCGATCGAGGAGCGGATCCGCGTCGAGCTGGATGCGGAGGTCGAGAGGGCGGAGTCGAGCCCGCCCCCCGACCCGAGCTTCGCGCTCGGCCGCGTGTATGCGGAGGAGTGATGCCCGAGCGCACCTATCTCGAAGCGATCCGCCAGGGGCTCCTCGAGGAGATGGAGCGAGACGAGGGCGTGTTCCTGCTCGGCGAGGACATCGGCGTCTACGGCGGCGCATTCAAGGTCACGGCGGGGCTCATCGACAAGTTCGGCCCGGAGCGGGTCATCGACACGCCGATCTCCGAGAGCGCGATCGTCGGCGCCTCGATCGGCGCGGCACTCATGGGCATGCGGCCCGTGGCCGAGATGCAGTTCATCGATTTCATCTCGACGACGTTCGATCTCATCACGAACTTCGCCGCGAAGTGTCGCTACCGCTGGGGCGCGGCCGTGCCGCTCGTCATCCGAGGGCCCTGCGGCGGCTACGTTCACGGCGGCCCGTACCATTCGCAGAACGTCGAGGCGTACTTCCATCACACGCCGGGGCTGAAGATCGTCCAGCCCTCGACGCCGTACGACGCGAAAGGGCTCGTCAAGGCCGCGATCCGCGACGACAATCCGGTGCTCTACTTCGAGCACAAGTATCTGTACCGGCGCCTGCGCGACGAGGTGCCGGATGACGACTACGTCGTGCCGATCGGCAAGGCCGCCGTGCGCCGCCGCGGCACGGATCTCACGATCGTGACGTACGGCGCGCTCGCGCCGGTCTGCATCGAAGTCGCGGAGGACCTGGCGTCCGCCGGGGCGTCGGTCGGGGTGGTCGATCTGAGAACGCTCCTGCCCCTCGACGAAGAGACGATCCTCGAGGAGACCGCGCGAAGCGGGAAGCTCCTCATCGTGCACGAAGACACGCTCACGGGCGGCGTCGGCGCGGAAGTCGCCGCCCGCGTCGCCGAGAAGGCGTTCGAGTATCTCGACGGCCCGGTCCGCCGCATCGCGGCCGCCGATACTCCGATTCCGTTCAGCCCCGTTCTCGAAGAGCGCGTCCTGCCGCAGAAGGCGGACGTGTTGCTCGCGGCGCGAGAGCTTCTGGATTACTGAGCCCGGACGGGACTCGCGCCGGTCCGGGAAGGAGAGCCGATGAAAGTCGATGTGATCATGCCGCAGATGGGCGAGAGCATCGCCGAGGGAACGATCACGAAATGGATGAAGAAGGTCGGCGATTCCGTGAAGAGGGACGAGCCGCTCTTCGAGATCTCGACCGATAAGGTGGACGCCGAGATCCCGTCGCCGGGGTCCGGAACGCTCGCCGAGATCGTCGTGCAGGAAGGGAACACGGTCGCGATCAACACGGTCGTCGCGCGCATCGAGTCCGAGGCGGGCGCCGAGGGGCAGCCCGCGGCTCCCGCGGCGCCGGGCGCGGCCGCGCCGGAGCCGAAAGCCGCGGTCACTGAGCAGCAGGAGGCCGCGCCACCCGAGACGCCACACCGTGAGCCGCAGCAGGCGCCTCGACGCGAGCCGGAGCCGGCGCGCGCCGCCGGAGCGCCGCAGGCACCAGCGCCCGGAACGAACGACGGTGAATCGCGCCGCGGCGCGTCGCGTGAGGAGATGGCGCGCACGCGTTCGTCCCCGCTCGTCCGTCGCATCGCGGCGGAACACGGTGTGGAGATTCAGGAGATCGAGGGAACCGGGATCGCGGGACGCGTGACGAAGGACGATGTCCTCTCGTACGTCGAGTCGCGCGGAGCGGCGCCCGCCGCGCCGGCTCCGGGACGCGCGCCTTCGGCTCCGTCCGCGCCCCAGGCGCCCGCCGCGCTGCGCCCCGCGGGAGCGCGCGAGCGGGTCGAGCCGATGAGCGTCATGCGGAAGAAGATCGCCGAGCACATGGTCGCTTCACGGCGGACCTCGGCTCACGTTCACAGCGTCTTCGAAGTCGAGATGACGAAGGTGGTCGGGCTCCGCGACAAGTACAAGAACCTCTGGCTCGAGCGCCACGACACGAAGCTCACGTTCATGCCGTTCATCGCGAAGGCCGCGGCGGAGGCGCTCAAGCGGTTCCCGGTCGTCAATTCCTCGATCGATGGCGAGAACATCGTCTACCACGAAGAGGTCAACATCGGCGTCGCGGTCGCGCTCGACTGGGGGCTCATCGTCCCGGTCATCCGGAACGTCGAGGAGAAGAGCCTCCTCGGGATCGCGCGTGCGATCAACGATCTCGCGGAGCGGGCGCGCACGAAGAAGCTTTTCCCCGATGAAGTGCACGGCGGCACCTTCACGATCACGAACCCCGGCCATTACGGCGGGCAGTTCGGCCTGCCGATCATCAATCAGCCGCAGGTCGCCATCCTCGGCGTCGGCGCGATCGAGAAGCGTCCGGTCGTGCGCGACGACGCGATCGCGATCCGCCCGATGATGTTCGTCTCGCTCGGGTATGACCATCGCCTCGTGGACGGCGCCATCGCCGATCAGTTCCTCGCGCATGTGAAGCAACTGCTCGAGGAGGGAGGCTTCGACGGGCTCGAGTGACGCGCTCCGGGAGGCGGACGGGCGCCCCGGCAGGGCGTCGGCCGTCACGGCGCCACCGCGCGCGCTCCGCGTGTATCGCGCGGGGCTCGTCGAGTACGACGCCGGGCTTCGCCTCCAGGAGATCTACCACGCCGAGCGCGTGGCCGGGCGCGCGCCGGACGCGCTCTTCCTGCTCCGGCATCCGCCCGTCGTCACGCTCGGCCGCGGAGCGGACAGGCGGAACGTGATCGCGACCGAAGAGGCGCTCCGCCGCCGCGGGATCCTCCTCTTCGAGACGGGACGGGGCGGCGACGTCACGTACCACGGGCCGTCGCAGCTCATCGGCTATCCGATCATCGACCTGCGCCCCGACCGGATGGACGTCGGCCGCTACCTGCGCGACCTCGAGGAGGCCTTGATCCGCGCGCTCGCGGATCTCGGGATCGAGGCCGCGCGCGAGCCGGGAGCGACAGGTGTCTGGACGGGCGGCGAGAAGATCGCGGCGATCGGCGTGCGCGTCGCGCGCTGGGTGACGAGCCACGGC
>Ga0326597_10005646_pt1 | contig 17301 bp, 17 predicted proteins | sample RVTome_12_FD_203789 | JGI IMG/M metagenome (GOLD analysis project Ga0326597, IMG submission 203789) | Soil microbial communities from uranium-contaminated site in the Upper Colorado River Basin, Wyoming, United States - RVT100D185 | ecosystem: Environmental > Terrestrial > Soil > Contaminated >...
GCACAGACTTAGCACGGACTCGCCGGTACCAAGATAACTCGGCGTTGCCCGAACCGCGGCGGGCGTATGGTAGCCGATTTTCATGCTGCAGGGTGGGCCAACGGCCCATGACGACTTAGCGGCAATGCCTCTAAGCGTCGTAGGCCGACGGATCCTCCAAGAACCTCTTCAAGTCATCCCGCCAGTCGCGATCCTCGTACTCCCCCTCATCGAGCACCTGGAATCGGAACGTCTCATCCTCGAAATCCTTACCGAGTTTCTGCCAGGACACCCTGCGGCCGATCTTTCCGAAATATGATGCGACCGACCTCTTGTAGTTCGTGTCTTCGTTTCCTTTGAGATGCTTCCCTTTGCTTTCGACAACAACCACCGAGGCGATGGGCTTCTTGTCGCGTCCCTGCTGGACGACGAAATCGGGGTACACCCTGTTCCGTTTGTAACCCTGGATCGAGAAGTTCTGCGGCCCGACCAGATTCCTATACCACCACAGCACCTGCGGGTGGTTGTCGAGGCATAGGGCAACCGACTTCTCGTACTCGTTCAGATCATCCGGCACCCAATCAAAGAGCGAGCGCTGAACGGGATCGTTGTTGTCGCGCACCAGCTTCCGCGTAGTGCGGACGGGGAGTCGCTGAGGGATCTCGAAACGCCCTTCGATGCAGTCGAGATAGAAGGCGAGGCGGCCGTCCGTGTAGAGCTTGTCGAACGCCTCCTGCGTCTGACGGTCGGTTTGACGCTCGATGAGTCCAACGATCTTCTCTCTCGCCTCGAATTTGACCAACCCGAGCTTGCCAGCGAGGTGTGGCGTTGCCCCGTAGAGGTGGATGCGGGCGCGCTCGACGACCGTGCGAAGCTGCTTATGACTGAAATAATCGAACGGAAGGCTGGCGATTAACCATCCCTGTACCTGTTCGTCGGTCTCGAGAATCGTTGCTTCACGTTCCTCGATGCGTTCGACGGAATCCTGTCCGAGGGTCAACCGGTAGAAGGAATCGGTCGCCGATGCAAGGACGGCGGACACATCCCAGTTGACGATCGCGTAATCGAACGCCTCGACATCGACTTCGCTTATCAGGTGGCGGAAGTAGTCGAGCGCCTCGTAGCGGCCACGCTGCTTGACGCAAAAGCGAGGGAGATAAATCTTTCCCTCGAAGGGCTTCCGGTAGTACGCGAGGAATTGTTTTCGGATTGAAGGCCCGTCCTTTGTCGCTGGGTCACCCCCGGCCTCGCTGCGGTCGATGACGCTCGCGGCGTCACCCTCGTAGCCCTCCTGCTCGAGCGCCTTCTTCACCTCACGCGTGATGTCCGCCGCCCTTCGGCGCAGGCAATAGACGTAGCTTTCATTGAGATCGGGGAAGGGAGTCTTTTCGGCATACGGCTGGCGGAGCACCCGGCCGACCAGCTGGGTCATGCTCTGCTGGCTGCCGGTGTTGTTGAGGGAGACAAGGACGTAGGCGAACGGACAGTCCCAGCCCTCCTGGAGCGCCGACTTGGTAATGATCCACTCGATGGGGCAGCCGGGGTCGAGCAAGTCGATGCCCTCGATGTCGTCCGTTTCCGAGGTCTTGATGGCGATGGCCGACTCATGAACTCCCAGTCGCACGAGATGGGCCTTGACGTCTTCGCTGTGGACGAACCCGGCATCGCGCTGGTCCTTGCCCGTCCGCTCGACCTGGACGAGCACTATGGGACGGATGATCTTGTCGCTTGCCTTGAAATGCTGTGCCGCTAGCTTTGCTAATTCCTCCCTCTTGTCCCGCGCCTGGGTCAGGCATTCTCTCCAGGACCTCTGGTTGGAGTTAGCGATGTTGATCGGAAGCTTTATCATGTACTCATCGAGAAGCTCCTGGCCCGAAACTCGCACTAGGTTGTTGGCATCCTTTGGAGGAGTCGCGGACAGCTCCACGACAATAGAAGCGTTGAACCCCTCGATTGTCTTCCGGGCGAGGCCGCTGGTCGCCTTGTGCCCCTCGTCGAGGATCACTGCCGGCTCACAGACGCGAACCAGGTTGGCAAGGGAGGTCTTCACCAAGTATTCGCCCCGGGTCTCGTCCTCGGCCAGCATGTCGAGGTTGGGAATCCTTGCCTTCAGCGTCTTGTGCTGTTCGGGCTCGTCTTCCGGGGGGAAATGCTGGACGATATTGCCGCCGCTGTCGCGGAAGAATTTGAGCTGCTCCTGAGTCTCCCGGTTAGTGCTCGCCAGCTTGAGGATCAGCATGTTGAGGTTGCTGCGTAGCTGGGCGGGCGTCAGCCGGGCAATCTCGTGTTTTTCCCAGACTTCGATGCGGCGGGACAGGCCGAACTCGAGGGACTCGCGATACGGGTGTCGCCGGTCGCGCAGGGCCTTGAGGGTGTCCTTATAGATCTGGTCACTTGGGACCACCCAGAGAACGAGGCCCGCTCCGTTGCGATCCTTCAAAATCGTCCGATGGATAACACCTAGGATCTCGGTGGCGAGGAGTGTCTTCCCGCCGCCCGTGGGCACCTTGATGCAGAAGGTGGGCAAGTCGTTCTCAAGACCGTTCCGTCTCGGCTGGTACTGCCCGGGAAGCAGAAAGTGTTTCTTGGCTGCGTCCCAGGCTTCAAGGGCAGCGTACTTGGCGCCTCCCGAGGCCTGCTGGGAAGCGAGCGCTTCGAGGAAGATCGTCACCTCTCGAAGTACACGCTCCTGATATCGCTTCAGCGGCATCGGGCCAGCGTCCTACGACTCGAACGCTGCCCGGGGGGCGCCGCTTTGTCTGATGATCGACAGGAGGGTTCCGATCTTCAGCTCGGGGTGATCCGGCACGGGAACGGTCACCGTTCCCTCTGGGATCCGTCGCTGCATCACGACGTGACTGCCTCGCCGCCGGACTTCCACGAACCCAAGGTGCCCAAGAATCTCGCAGACTTCGCGTCCAGAGAGGACCCGGAGCCTACCCATGCGCCGCGTCGAAGCGCGTGACGAACACCTCGCTGTGTAGCCTGTGTTTGATTTCCTTAGGGTCGGCGGACTCCAAGAAAAGCTCGACCGCCTCCTTCAAATTGGCCGTGGCTTCCTCCACGGTGGCTCCCTGGCTCGCCACATCGAGCTCAGGGCACAGGGCGACGTAGAGATCGCCTTCTCTTTCCAGGATCGCAGTGTAACTGCTCTTCGGCATCGGAGTCTCCTATTTCAGTGAAAACGGAACGAGCATGGGCCTGACCGTGCGCTTCGTCTCAGCTTCGTACTTGGCCAGATCGTCGCGGTGGACCCAGATCTTCTCGCAGTAGACGACGACGCGGCGGTTCTTCTCCGTCTTATCGAGGGACACAAGCCAGTCCATGTCCAGAGCGCGATCCTGCTTGCCGTTGGGTGTGTAGAGCAAGTAGTAGCTGGTAGCTTTGTACTCTCCAATCTTGCCTGTCTTCTCGCTCATTCCGTCACGGGCAAAATCGCGGCTCGTTTCCGTGTAGAAAATGTACTTCGCCAGTTCTTCGTAGGGCGGCAGTGTGGCCCCGAGGTCTCGATACTCTCCGAATATGGGCCGCCCGACTCTGACGAAGGAGAATGACCCGTCAAGGCCAACGACTCGCTCCTTAACCTCTTGAGAGCCTCTCGCCAATGAGGGCCGCCGAGTGAACTCGTAGCCATGAATTACGCGCCGTATGCGCTCCACTGTGACGTTCTCGCAGATGTTGAATCCTTCGTCCTTTGTTTCATAAGGCATCTGGATAAGGATGAATTTGCGGTTCGAGCCATCTGCCTTGTTAAGCGCAAGGACAGCATGACCTGTCGTGCCGCTACCGGCGAAAGAATCGAGGACGATATCACCGTCACCGGCCACTTGATCGATTAGGTCCCTCAATAGAAGGGAGGGCTTGGGGAACGCGAGCACGGCGCTACCAAAGATTTCTCGGATTTCCTCAGTGCCGTCGCTTGTAAAGATGTCATCAATGACGCTCGGAAAGCCGAGAACACCAGATTGAAGCTCTGCGAGGAAGACCTTCTCGCGTGGGCGCCCAGTGGGCTTGCGAGGCCACAGAATCCTGTCCTCAGCTACCTTTTGCTCCATCGTTGATCGGCTGCATATCCATCCGGTTTCCGGTGGGCAGTTATGTACGTCTCCGGTCTTGGGATTCACGAGCGGGTAGTGAAGGTTTGGTCGCTGCTCCTTGGTCGCCTTCCCGAGAAGACTGCAACTCGTCCAGTCACCACGAGGGTCGCTGTCAGGATTCGAATACTTCGCCTCGCTACGCTTCTTACCGAGCAGTCGGCTACTGCCTGCCTTTCGATAGACGAGGATGTACTCATGGTCCACCGACACGCCGGTCTTCGGACGTGTATCAGGGAAGTTTCTTGATTTCCAAATCAGGGAGGCGAGTCGATTCTCGGCGCCAAAAACCTCGTCCATTAGCATTCGGAGGTTGTGGACTTCGTTGTCGTCAATGCTTACGAAGATTACGCCATCGTCGCGCAAGAGATCCCTCAGAAGCTGAAGCCGCGGGTACATCATGCAGCACCACTTGTCGTGACGTGTGGCGTCCTCGCCTTCCTTACCGACGGTCTGCCCGAGCCACTCCTTGAACTGAGGCTGCGTCAGGTTGTCGTTGTAGACCCAGCCTTCGTTGCCCGTGTTGTAGGGAGGATCGATGTAGATGCACTTGATTCGGCCGGCGTGAGTGGGGAGCAGGGCCTTCAGAGCGACGAGATTGTCGCCCTCGATAATCAGGTTGCCGTCGAGCCCCGGCTTCTCGCCCTTGCCGAGGACCGACAGCTTGGGATCGAACTCAAGAACGTGGTGGGGAACAGTGTGGTGATAACACTCGACCGCTGTCTTTCCCTTGAACTGAAGCACCGGCATCGGTGTCAGCCGCCGCTTCTTCTCACGCGGGCAGGCGCTCGTACATCCTGTGCACGTCGGGGCCGTGGAAGCGCGCCACGTGGTTGGTCGGGGGCAGCGCCTCCGTGTAGAAGAACGCGGGCAGCTCGTCGTCCTTCTCGGTGAAGCCGGCCTGGCGGTTGAACTCCTTCTCCAGGCGCAGCGCGTCGCGCCCCAGGGCTTCGAAGAAGGCCGGGGTGAGAGCTGTGCCGTGAGCGGCGTTGATGGCGTTGGCCAGGAACTCGGTGTTGGGGTTGGTCACGGTCATGCCGAAGATGCAGAGACCCAGCGAGTCGTTGGCGGCCACGCGGGTCTGGTGCAGCAGGCTCTGGCTCACGAGCGATTCGAGATCCATCTCCCGCGTCTTGAGGCGCGGCAGGTTGCCGGCCGTGTGGTCGGCGCCCTGCGCGGTGGCCATCATCGAGATGCCCGTGGCCTCGACCACGCGGGGATCGTACGCGCTGATGGCCTGCTTCTTGATGACCGGCACGCGGCCGACCTTGTAGTGCTCGCCCACGCGCGCGGTGCCCTGCGCCCACAGCCGCCCGTTCTCGGTGCCCTTGCGGATCTCGACGAGGCAGTCGGTCATGAACTTCACGTCGCCGAACTTCCCGAGCCCCGCCTCCATGAGCACGGCCAGCATGGCGCCCAGCTCGATCGTGTCCACGCCGAGGTCGTTGGCGACGTAGTTGAGCTGGGCCAGGTCGTCCGGATCGCTGATGCCGCAGTTGGTGCCGAGGAGCCCCAGCGTCTCGTACTCCACCGGCGAGACCACTTCCTTGCCGTTGGCGTCGTGGTAGACGTTGCTGCACTGGATGACGCAGCCGGGCATGCAGGCGTGCGTCTGCTCCCCGCCGCGCGACGTGTTGAGCTGGCCGATGTAGTCGCCGCCCATCTTGAACTTCTCGCCCGCGGCGACATCCGCCTGCCGGCCCGTGCTGAAATTGCGCACCGGCAGGCCGCCCATCTGGTTCTGCACATCCGCCATGCCCATGGTGCCGACCTTGGCGTAGAAGTTCGTGACGATGCCGTCGGCCTGCAGCATCTTGGCGTAGTCCTTGATGCTGGCATTGACCTTCCTGGCCTCGTGGAAGGGCGGGGCCTTGTCCAGGTCGACGACGATGGCCTTGACCTTCTTCGCCCCCATCACCGCGCCCACGCCGCCGCGCGCGGCCAGGCGCGAGGGCCGGCCGTCCTTGTCGCTGATCGCGATGCCGCCCAGCAGGCCCTGGTATTCGCCGACGGGGCCGCAGAGGGCGACCGTGACCTTCCTGCCGTACTTGGCGTGGAGCATGTCGTTCGCTTCGAAGTTGCCCTTGCCGACGTACGGCCCCGCGTCGTCGAACACGATGCTGCCGTCCTTCTTGAAGTGGATGACCACCCAGCTCTTCGAGGCGCCGAGCAGCGTGAACCCGGCGATCTTCAGCTGGCCGAGGCCGTAGCTGAACGTGCCGCCGGCGTTCGCCTCCTTGACGCCGCCCGTGAGCGGGCTCTTGCAGCCGACGCTGGTGCGGTTGGCGTTGGAGAAGCTCGTGCCGGCGAAGGGGCCGGCGGAGAAGATGAGCGGGTTCTTCGGCGAGAGCGGATCAACGGAGGCCGCGCCGAGATCGAGGAGGGTCTTGGCGATGAGGTAGCGGCCGGCCTTGACGACGGCCTCGCCCTCGAGCCTCCGCTTCGCGATCATGTGGTCATCCAGCTGAATGTCGTAATAGGTGCGCATCGAAGGCTCCTGTCGTGTGTCCGGTTGCCGTGGTTGACCCATGGACGCTCTTCCGCTCCGGATTATACGGCCGATGGCCCGCGGGCTCTAGCGCGATGGTTGCCGGCCTGCCGCCGGGGTTTCCTGTATACTGGAAATATCTTCGCGGAAGAGACTGGCGGACATTAGCGCCCCGCCACCCTCACAGATCCCCGCTAGCCGTTCCCCGGCCGTACTGCCCTCGCGACCGAGCCCAGCCCTCGCTTTCGCTCGAGCGCGCCGCCGTCGGAGAAGGGACAGACCCATGGCTTCTGAGCCAGCGCCTCTACCAGGAGTGCCGGTCGTCGACAAGCGTTGCCCCGACAGGATCGAGGTCGATCCGAACGACCAGGTCGTGCCGGCGGCCACGGTCAAGTCCTGGGTCGCGCACCTGCGGTCCCACGGCTGGACGGAGAAGGACCTCGGCCTGGTGTGGCTGACCCGGACCAGGCAGGGCGTGACCCGCTAGGCCCTTCCAGCCGCCGGCGGCGAGCGCCGCCTTTCATGCTCAGGGAGGAATGACATGAACGTGCAAGAGAAGACACGGTTCGTCCAGATCGCCGTGGCGATGGCCCAAATGCAGGCGAACCTGATCTACGCTCTCGACGACGCCGGTGGGGTGTGGTTCTACCGTGACACGAAGAAGAAGTGGGTGCGCGTGCCCGCAGACCGCGAAGAGTAGCGGGAGAGCCTCGGCTGTAGATCGCACTCACGACATCCGGGTTCATGTCTCGGTCCTCTCCGCCGTCCAGGCCAGACGCAGGACTCCGCCGGCCAGCACGAGTGCGCCGTCCTGGCCTCTCGCATCGAAAGTGACGGCCTTGCCCTCCGCAGTCTCCGATACGCGGACGGTAAGGTGCGAGGGCAGGGGCACCATGCCTGTGAAGCGCGCGCTCACTCCTCGCACCGCGCGCGGGTCGGCGGTCAGATGCCCGAGGACTCGCGACACGGCGAGGGCGAGGGTGGCCGTGCCGTGCAGGATGATGTCGGGGAGCCCGGCGCCGCGGGCGACGGCGACGTCGGTGTGGATCGGGTTCCAGATGCGCGCGCACTCCGTATAGACGTGGGCCAGCCCGGCCGGCACGGCCAGAGCCAGCTCGACGGCGCCTGCCGGCATCTCGAGTCCACCGCGCGCTTCAGGTTGGAAGCCGGAGTCCTCTCCCTCGAATCCCACGTCGCGATAGACACTTCCGTAGTCCGTGGTGCTGACCGGCAGGCCGTCCGCGTCCACGGTCTCGTGTCGCACGGTCATGAGCGTGCCCGCACGCCGGTGTGCGAGCCCCGTCACGCGCGCGGTGGTGGAGAGCGTGTCCCCTGCGCGCGGCGGCCGATGCAGGGTGAGGTCGTGGGTGGCGTGAACGCTGCGGAGCGCGATCGCCTCCGGTGTCGTGCGCTCGCGGAGGGCGACCATCGCCGGCCACTCGTAGGAGACGGGGAAGAGCGGGTGGGCGGCCGGCCCACCGGACGCGAGCGTGTCGTAGTAGCGCGCGTCCGTCTCGCCGAGGCCTGCCGCGTACGCCATGAGCCAGCGCGCGTCGATGTCGTGCGCCACGGGTCCCACGGTGACACCCACGATGTCGCGGGAGAGCGCGAGGGATCGCGCCATTGTCATCGCACCTGGGGCGCCCACGGTCCGCGCACGACCGTGGTGACGTCGAGAACGCGCCCGCCTGTGAGAGGTCCTGGCATGAGTAGGTCCTGGAACGGCGGGGTGAGCTTAGACGAAGGCGGCCGGTCGTGTCCATCCGAAACCGTCACTGCTCCCGGCTCCGTCATGTCCGCGCGCGGAGGTGCTACCATCTGGCGCTGTGCCGCCTGACCTCCGCGACGCGCCCGCGCCGCCGCGCCGATGGCTCCTCCTCGCGCTGCTGACCGCGGCGTACGGAATGGGCGCCTTCGGCATGCTCGGCGTCTCGCCGCTCTTGCCGAGTCTCGTCGAGGGGTTCCGGCTCACGCGGCTCGACGTCGCGTTCGTGGTGCCGTCCGTCTATCTCGGCGGCCTGCTCTTCTCGCTCCCGGCCGGGCATCTGGCCGATCGCTGGGGCGTGCGGCCGACCTTCCTCGGCGGCCTCGCCCTGGGTGCCGCGGGGCTGGCGTTGGCCGCGGCGGCGCCGCGCTTCGGGATATTCCTCGCCTGCATCTTCCTGGCCGGCGTCGGCTGGAGCGTGGTCAACCCCGTGCTGGGCAAGGCCATCGTGGATCTCTTTCCCGCGCGCGAGCGCGGCGTCGCGATGGGGATCAAGCAGATGGGGCTGACGGTGGGCGGCGTCATCTCGGCGCTCGTGCTGCCGCCGATCGCCGCCATCCTCGGCTGGCGCGCCGCCGTCGTCGCCTGCGCGGTCATGATGGGGGCGCCCGTGATCGCGAGCTGGCGGCCGCTCGCGCCCCTGGCCGCCGCGCGCCCCAGAGCGGACGGCGAATCGGGCCCGGTGTCGCCGGGCAACTGGTGGTGGCTCGGGCGGCCCGCGCTGCTGATGCTCTTCGGCGCCGGCGTCGCGCTCGGGATGGTGCAGTCGGCGGTGCTGAGCTACCTGCCGCTGTACGGCGTGGAGGTGCTGGGCTTCACGGCGATCGCGGCGGGCGCGCTCGTGGCGGCGGCGCAGGCGGGCGGCGCCGCGGCGCGCCTGGGGCTGGGCGCGGCGAGCGATCGGTGGCTGGACGGGCACCGGCCGCCGTGGCTTGTCCTCTCCTCGGCGATCGGCGCCGTCATCTTCACCACGTATGCCGTGGCGCCCATGCCCCGGCCCGCCGCGGCGGCGGCGCTGGCGTTCGCGGCCGGCGTCGGCGCGCACGGCTGGGTGGGCATCTACTTCATCGCGAGCGCCGAGGCCGGCGGGCCGCGCCAGTCGGGCCTGCTCAGCGGCGTGGCTTTCGCGGCGATCGTGGTCGGCCTGCTGCTGGGGGCGCCGCTCTTCGGCGTGGTGCTGCAGGCGCGCGACTCCTACGAGGCGGCGTGGGCGGTCATCGCCGCGCTCTCCGCGCTGGTGGCCCTGCTCATGGCGCTGGCGGGCGGCGCGATCCAGCGCGAGTGCGAGCGCGCGCGGGGCGGTGCCTGATCGTCCGGCTGCGCCCATCGTGCCCTTGCGCCGGAGCGCAGGTAGGCTACAATCCCTTGGTCTCCGGCCGCTCGCGCCAGACGCGCCCGCCCGGAGCCACAAGGAGGAGACAGTACCGATGCTCGCCACACCGTTCCGCTCGGCGAAGGAACTGGCGGCCGAGATCCGCCGGAAGAAGATCGGCTGCCTCGAGCTGCTGGATCTCTACCTCTCGCGCGTCGAGAAGCACAACCCGGCGCTCAACGCCATCATTGCCACCGACGTCGAGAACGCGCGCAAGCGGGCCCGAGCCGCCGACCGTGCGCTTGCGCGCAAGCAGGTGTGGGGACCGCTCCACGGCGTGCCGATGACCATCAAGGAGTCCTACGACGTCGTCGGCATGCCGACCACGTGGGGCGTGCCCGAGCTGAAGGACAACGTCCCGCCAAGCAACGCGCTCGCAGTGGACCGCCTGCTCGGCGCGGGCGTGGTGCTCTTCGGCAAGACGAACGTGCCGATCTACCTCGCCGACTGGCAGAGCTACAACGCGATCCACGGCACGACCAACAACCCGTGGGACCTGTCGAAGGTGCCGGGGGGGTCCTCCGGCGGTTCGGCGGCGGCGCTCGCCGCGGGGCTGACCGGCATCGACGCGGGCAGCGACATCGGTTCGTCCATCAGGAACCCCGCGCACTACTGCGGCGTCTACGGCCACAAGCCGACGTTCGGCGTCGTCCCGCCGCGCGGCCAGGCGCTGCCGGGGCGGCTCGCGCAGAGCGATATCTCGGTCATCGGCCCGCTGGGGCGGAGCGCCGAAGATCTCGAGATCGGGCTCGCGGTGATGGCGGGGCCGGACGAGATCGATGCCGCCGGGTACAGGCTCGCGCTGGCGGCGCCCCGGCAGAAGGCGCTCCGCGACTTCAAGGTTGCCGTCATGCTGACCGACCCCAACTCCGAGGTGGACACCGAGGTGCAGGCGAGGGTCCAGGCGGTGGCGGACTTCCTCGCGAAGAAGAAGGCGCGCGTCAGCGGCAGGGCGCGGCCCGACATCGACACGGGCGAGGCCCAGCGCGTCTACATCCACCTGCTCCGTGCCGCGACCTCCGGCCGCCAGACGCAGGAGGAGTTCGACAAGAACGTCCAGGCCGTGCGCGGCTTGAGCGCGAGCGACGCGAGCTACTACGCGGGCATGCTCCGCGGCAACACCACCTCGCATCGCGACTGGCTCGCGGCCAACGAGGCGCGGCACAAGATGCGCTGGAAATGGGCCGAGTTCTTCAAGGAGTACGACCTGCTGCTCTGCCCCGCGGCCGCCTCGGCGGCTTTTCCTCACGACCAGCAGGGCGAGCGCTGGGACCGGACCATCGAGGTCAACGGCCACCGCGTGCCGACGACCGATCAGCTCTTCTGGGCCGGCTACTCGGGCGTGGCGTACCTCCCCTCCACGGTGGCGCCGGCCGGCTTCACCAAGGCGGGACTGCCGGTGGGTGTGCAGATCATCGGGCCGCAGTACGGCGACCGCACATGCATCCAGATGGCCAGGCTGCTCGAGCGCGAGTACCAGGGCTTCGTTCCCCCGCCGGACTACACATGAGCGAGGATCGACCAATGGAGCATCGCACGCTGGGCAAGAGTGGACTCCGTGTCTCGGCGATGGGTCTGGGCCTGATGTCCATGTCCGGCACGTACGGCAAGAGCGACGACGAGCAGTCCATCCGCGTGATCCACGCCGCGCTCGACCGGGGCGTGGACTTCCTCGACTCCTCGGACTTGTACGGCTGGGGGCACAACGAGCAATTGCTCGGGCGCGCGCTCAAGGGGTGGCGCAAGGGCGTCATCGTCGCCACCAAGTTCGGCAATGTCCAGAACCCCGACGGCAAGGGCAACCTCGTGGACGGGCGTCCGGCCTACGTCGCGCAGGCCTGCGACGCGAGCCTCACGCGACTCGGCGTGGACGTGATCGATCTTTACTACCAGCACCGCGTGGATCCCAAGGTGCCGATCGAGGAGACGGTCGGCGCCATGGCGCGGCTCGTGGAGCGGGGAAAGGTGCGCGCCATCGGGCTGTCGGAGGCCGCGCCCGAGACGATCCGGCGAGGACACGCCGTCTACCCGATCGCGGCCGTGCAGAGCGAGTACTCGCTGCTGTACCGCGATCCGGGCGAGGACACGATCGCCGCCTGCCGCGCGCTCGGCATCTCGTTCGTCGCCTACTCGCCGCTGGGGCGCGGGCTTCTCTCCGCGACGATCAAGCGCACGGCCGACATCCCGGAGGACGACCGCCGCCGATCGCACCCGCGATTCCAGGACGCCAACCTCGACCACAACATGGCGCTGGTCGGCCGCATCGCGGAGATGGCGTCGAGCAAGGGCTGCACGCCGTCCCAGCTCGCGCTGGCGTGGGTGCTCGCGCAGGGCGAGGACATCGTGCCCATCCCCGGGACCAAGCGCCTCGAATATCTGGGGGAGAATCTGGGCGCGCTCGCCGTGACGCTGACAGGCGACGACCTGGCGCGACTCGACGAGGCCATGCCGCGCGGCGCGGCCAAGGGTGGGCGCTACCCCGAGGCCCAGATGAAAGCCGTCCAGCTCTAGGCAGACGATCCCGGCCATGGCCAAGCGGCGCGTGGTACTGACGGGGGCGGCGGGCTACGTCGCCCAGCGCATGTTCCCCGAGCTCAGCGAACGCTGGGACCTTGTGCCGATCGACATCCGCCCGACCACGCGCGACGGCAAGCCGGTAGCCGGCGTCGTGGTCGCCGACCTCACGAACCCCGACCGCAACGCGTACCGCCAGCACTTCAAGGGCGCCGACGCCGTCATCCACTGCGGCTTCGTCAGCGCCCCGGGCCTGGACGCGACCACCTGGCAGGACAACGGTGACGCCAAGTTCTGGGCCGAGCACAAGAACGTCGCGCTCGCCTACAACGTGTACCGGACCGCGCTCGAGGAGGGTGTCCGACGCGTCGTGGTGGCCAGCTCCAATCACGCCGCCGACTACTACGAGCGGCTGATCTGGGCGGGCAAGATGGACATGGTGACGCCGGACATGCCGCACCGGTCGGACAACTGGTACGGCTGGGCCAAGGCCGCCTACGAGCTGCTGGGCTTCGTCTTTGCCACCGGCAAGGTGGAGGGCCGCAAGCTCGAGGTCGTCCAGTGGCGCATCGGCGGCCCGCGCGACGACGACATCGACCAGGTCAAGCCGGGCGACATCAAGGTCATGCACCGGGCGCTCGGCGCCTATCTCTCGCGCCGGGATCAAGTCCAGCAGGCGGTCCGCATGGTCGAGACACCGGACATCGCCGACGAACACGGCGTGCCCTTCCTCGTCGTCTACGGCATCAGCGGCAACACGCACCGCTTCTGGAGCATCGCCAACGCCCGCGAGAAGATCGGCTACGCGCCGGAGGACGACAGCCAGGTCAACTTCGCCGACAAGATCGCCGCGATCGCGCGCGCCGCGAAGCGATAGCGGGCGCGCATCGGAGGCCACGATGACGAGCCCGAGCCACCGCGACATGATCCTCGACCAGTTCAGCCGGCAGGCCGTGCCGTTCTCGACGGCCCCCGGCATCATGGACGAGCAGGCGCTGCGGCTCATCGTCGAGTTCACGGGCGCCGGCCCCCAGGACACCGTCCTCGACGTCGCCTGCGGCGGCGGCATCATCGTCTGCGCGCTCGCGAAAGTCGTCCGCCACGCGACGGGCATCGACCTCACGCCCGCGATGCTCGAGCGCGCGCGGGCGCTCGCCGCCGAGAAGGGACTGACCAACGTCAGCTGGAAGCAGGGCGACGTCCTGCCGCTGCCGTTCCCCGACGGCACCTTTTCGCTCGTGACCTCCCGTTTCGCCTTCCACCACTTCCTCGAGCCTGCGGCCGTGCTCGCCGAGATGAAGCGCGTGTGCGCGCCGGGGGGCAGGGTGGCCGTCATGGACACCGAGGCCTCCCCCGACACCGCCAAGGCCGCCGAGTTCAACCGGATGGAGAAGCTCCGCGACCCCTCCCACGTGCGCGCCATGCCGCTCACGGAGCTGAAGGGCCTCTTCGCCCCCGCCGGACTGCCGTCCCCGCGCGTGAGCGGCTACCGCCTCGAGAGCGACTTGGAGAGCCTCCTCGCGCGCTCCTTCCCGCTGCCGGGCGACGCCGGCAAGATCCGCGAGATCTTCACCGCCTCGCTCGGCGACGACCGCCTCGGGATCCCGCTGGCGCGCGACGGCGAGCGCCTCCGCTACGCCTATCCCGTCGCCATTCTCGTCGCCGACAAGTCCGCCGCCTAGCCCGATGACCGTATCTTTCCCGCCACACGCTTGAGGAGGTTGCGGGAAGGAGCTATCCTCCACCCCGTGATGGCCGGGGTGACTACCGACGCGCACGTTCTCATTCGTAGGCCCGCCGGTGTCCGGAGTTCCGCAGATCAGGTGACGACCCTTTGACCCCGCGCCCGACCCAACACTGGATACGCAGACCTCGCATATCGAATATTCCAGGTCTGCCTAGCAAGACGCCCAGCGGCCTGTACTCGTCGGCGAAATGCGCGCTCTTCAATCCTCATCGCACCGGAACTCTGATGCCGGGCACCGTGTTAGGCTGTCGCCACGCGCTTCGTCTGTGGCGCTATGGAGTTCAGCCGAATTCTAGTTAGCCGACACTGACAGATGGCTACCGACAACGGGACCTGGAAGCCCCAAGAGGCCTGGCGGAGGTTTCGCCTTGAGTCCGAGGCCGCAAAGAACTATCCCTCGTCCTACGCCTTGTACATCGGCCAGACCCATCGAGATGTCCTCTTAGAAGCGCTCTTACCGACACTCCTTTACATCAAGGCCGTCGCCATACTCGATGACTCTTTGGACCTGTGGCTGGAACAGAATGGGCACCAGCTTCGCCCGCCGTATCGCAACGATTTCAACGGACGGCTCGAGTACCTTGGCGACAATCGACTCCTCGAAGACGTGGGCGCACTCCACGCCGTGCGAAGAGAGAGGAACAGACTGGCGCATGAGCCGGGGACGTCGTGCGACTGGAGACGCTTCGGCGACGATCTATCCGTAGTCGAAAGGTCGTTGCTCTCGCTCGGGCTTGTTCGCCCAACGCCGCAGCTCGAGTACTTCTGTGAGCGGTCTGCCATAGAGGGCTCGAGCGAGCCAGGGGTGAGCTTCTCCCGGCGGTTCAGCTACGGAGTGAAGGAGAATGGCAAGCCGGCTCTTGAAGTGGCTTGGACTCAGAAGTTTCTCGATGACTGAACTGCGCGGTGTGTCGGCTAACCACAGGCTCGACCTCACGGGCGAGGCGCCCGCGGGTCAGCCTGAGCGTTAAGCTGCTTGGGGGGGAAGATCTTCATGAGTCAGTATGCTGACCTACCAAGTCCGACGTAGAGTCTTTCGTCACGAGCCTGGCGCCGAACTCACGCTTCCGGCGGCGTGTGTTCTCAGGTTTCATCTTGCGCCAGAGCAGCCTTTTGGCACGAGCGCCACTGGCGGGCGTACCACTGTCCGCGCCAAACCAGCGACCGCCCACCTCAATGCGAACACGGGCCAACACTCGATTGTGTCGGCCGAGCCTCTCAGACCTCTGGACGTCACGGTCGAGGCGCCGGGCCGTCTCACCACGCTACGCGGCACCGTCCTCGAGATTCGGGAACGGTTTGCCAGTCTTCATGATATTGAAGACTTCGTTGTCAGCCTCTATTTCGGCTTGCCACCCTTGCTCAATGTTCGTTTCAGTGATCCTCCGGTCGTTGCTCGCGTGGACGGTGAGATTGGCCACGTGCCCTTCCGCTGGGAGCTCGCTGAGTGGAAGATGGAGTTCCTGACCACCACTCAGGAGGAGCAAGAACAGGCGTTCGTCACCGCCTGGGAGCGAATGGGGCTTTTGGCTGGCCTGCCTCGGCGCCGCCTCCTTGCAGCACTCCACTACTTCCACGTAGCCGTGCGGCTGGATAGGTCCGCCGGCACGCTCGGAGAGTTCATGCCGGAAATGCTCCTGAATCTATCCAAGGTTCTTGAGGTGCTCTTTCCGCCGGGAGGCGGCGGCAAGACACGCGATGCGGCAAGAGTGGGTCTGACACAGCTCGGCTATACCGACGCAGAAGTCGAACGCCTCTTTCTGCCGGCAATGGCCTTACGGAATGAGATTGACGTCGGACATGTTTCGCTAGCGCTACTGACCCGGCGGCAGCTCAGCGTTCTCCACGCCTACACCGAGGGTGCGGAAGGGGCATTTCGCGAGATGCTAGATCGAGCGCTGAATTCGGTTACCACCGGCACATGGGACGTCGAGGAGTTCACAGATTCTAAGCCCTCGGCGGCAGTGGTTGAGATTGTCGAGCGCCTTGCAACGCACTTTGGCGCGCAAGCAGCCTAACCAGCGAGTCGAGCGGACCGCTGACGCGGCCGCTCACCCGCAGCGTTAGGCCGCGAAAGGAGGGGAGATGCGTGCCATGCTGCCTCGAAATGCTCTGCCCCTGCTCATCCTTGTTGGTTTCATCCTGAACCCGCCAATGCCCGCCGCCGCCCAGCAAGAGACACCGTTCCGAGGAAGGAGCTTGCCACAGGCACTCCAGCCATCCGGAGTCGTCAGCTGCTTTGCAGATCGAGCAGCGGTCACCGGATACTACCGGACTCCGGCTCCAGAGCCCGGAAAGCCGGAAGTTGTCCTTCGCTCTCTTCCTGTCGAGAGCCAAACGGCCGGGGGAAGCTACAAGATCTCCTTCGCTGGGGAGCATGCCTCGGTGCGGGACGAATTCATGAAGGAGTCCTACCAGTTCCAGGTATACGGACGCCGTGAGAGCGGGATAGTTCTGGTCCGTGGGAAGGGTGTCGGCGTTGAGATCATCACAATCGACCCTCGGAACGGGTCTTTCGTTCACACTGACGTTGGCGTGCAAACGCTTTGGAACCGCGCCAATGTCTGGATGGGACGATGCGAGTAGCGGTTCAGCGGATCCGGCGGCGTAGATGACGGACGGCGTAATGCCCGATGAAGGCTGGGACGATCTACTGGGCCGCGTCCGCGACTGGCTGATTCCACGTTTCGCGCTGAACACTGACCGTGACCTGTGGGTGTGGATCTTCGTCATTGGCGCGGCCGCTCATCTGGAGCACTTGGCGCTCGCGATCCTTTGGGTTGCAGATCAGAAACCGACTCCCTTCAACGAGTACCAGCCCAGGCGAACTCTCGGTCGAGCAGCTCGCCTCATCCGTGATCGTGGCCTTCTCGATCTTGCCATCGTCGAAAGACTTGAGAAGGTCGCCGAGCTACGGAATTCCGTAGCGCACCGCGGGGCAACCTACGGTGTGTCGTTTCGTGAGGCTGATCCCTCACGAGGCGAGTACGCAGGCCGACACGTATTCACTGATCCGGCGGGATTGAGCAAGCTGATGGACGACCTTGACGTTACGACGGAGGCTATGGGTGAGTGGCTACGGAGAGCAGGCCTGGGCACAGCTGAAGAGACGCCGACCTAACGAGCCGCTGGACCCGTCGGCCGAGGCGGCCGCGGGTCAGCGCCGGCGTTGGACGGCATTGAGACGGTGGAGACCTGAACGCGATAAGTAAAAGACTCGGACTACGGCAGGCAAGATAGGACCCCCAGGAGGATTCAATCATGTTCAAGCGGATCGACCACGTGGAGATCGTCACGGACCAGCCGGAGCGAACCGTGGAGTTCTATACAGGGGTACTGGGG
>Ga0326597_10005647_pt1 | contig 17300 bp, 17 predicted proteins | sample RVTome_12_FD_203789 | JGI IMG/M metagenome (GOLD analysis project Ga0326597, IMG submission 203789) | Soil microbial communities from uranium-contaminated site in the Upper Colorado River Basin, Wyoming, United States - RVT100D185 | ecosystem: Environmental > Terrestrial > Soil > Contaminated >...
CAGTATACTGAACAGCTATCTTCAGCGGTCAAACTACGCCCTCACTCCCGCCAGCCTCTCCCGCAATTCATCATCCGATAGACCTTCCTGCCTTGCGTGTCTGCTGAAGCTCCTCCCGAGTTTTGCCTCGATCGATTTCTTTCTCGCCCGGGTGAGGTAAAGAAAATGCACGGCAAGCGACGTGTTGGTTTCCTCTGCCCCGAGTAAGGCGTTTTGTTTCATGGGCGTTCCGTTTCAACGCAAAGGCTGAGAAGCGAAGGCACGCGAGCGCAAGCGAGCTAGCCGAACGGCTTTCTCAAGCCGTTTGTTAGGCGCACTCGCAAAATCGTAGCTACTTAAATCACGCAGGTGCACGCGCGTTGATTGCATTCGCGCGCGCGGAACACGTAATGCGGCCATCGGGGCCGACTGGCAACTTTGCGCGCACCGACTCGATCACCTTCTCCCGATCCGTTTGCGTCAACGCCTCAATCATTTTACCCATGGGAATGTAACTTGGCGTTTGCGACCGCCAAAAATCGTTGAAATCGGGAAACGATATCGTCACATCGACTGTCCTGGTGGCGATGTCTCTCAAGTTGCCTCGGGCAAACAACGATGTTAATACCTCGAGCCGCGAATCCTCCGTGCCCGGCACAGGTGGAGGCTTAACGCCGACATGGTGTAATCCGGCGCGGATTAGGGAAGCGGGCCCAAGCTCTGCCGCGAAGTCCCAAACATAGCCGGCGATTACACCACCGGGATGACAAACGCGGCACATTTCAGCAAGGGCCTGATCTCGATTCGGAATAAAGTTAATCACAAGCGCAGAAACGACGACATCGAAGGCTTTATCCGAGAACGGCAACTTCTGCGCGTCCGCAACGCGGAAATCCGCTCGTTGCGCGATTGGTTTCTTGCGCGCAAGTTCGATCTGTGGCTCCGAGGGATCGATCGCGACCACTTTCGCGGGAGAGCACGTACTGACTATAAGATCGGTAAAGACTCCAGTGCCACAACCGATATCGAGCCAGCGCGCATCAGTGGGCGGTGCGAGCCAATCGAGAAAGATCGTACCGACGGCACGGGTCCAGCGGCCCATGAACTGCTCATATGCGGTGCCGTCACTAAAACGCTGCGTGTCCTCGGCCATTTCGCTCCTCCATCGCCGCGATTAAACGGGCGACTATCAAACAAAGCATTGTGTCTCCATACATCGATTGCGGACGTTGGTCGCGAAGCCTCGCTGCCGCCTAATCAATGAGTATACTGACCAGCGATATTAACTTCACAGACATTACCGTCATGCGAGAATTACTCTTTCGATCAATGGGTTGTCAACTATTTTTATTCACAGGTATAACCAATATCCTCGGTCAGTATAGCGTCAATATACCTGCACAGCTTGAGCTTTGCTCAATATCCATCCGCCGGACTCCGAACTCCCGTCCCGCCTCGATTCAAAACATGCAGAATACCAGGGGCAAAGCACTTTTTCATTTACGCGAATTGATGGACGGGCTTATCTTGCCCCACCTGCGTTTCCCGACTTGCGTCTCGCTTGTTCCACGAGACTCCAAGTGCGGACTTTGTCGAGGGGGGAACGGTGTGCTCGATCGTTAACTCCGGGATCGTTTGAACGTCAGCGAACCTTTAGTCCGTCAAATCCAGCAGCACTCCATCTGGATCCGCCAGCGCGTGCTTGCAGAGCTTGCAGCCTTGGAGATTTTTTTGCCGCGTTTCCCCGTCGCGGCCGATGGCGATATTTCTGGCCGCGGAGCCGGGCGCCGTGGTGGGAAGATGCTCGATATCCTTCTTGACCGCTTCGAGGTTCTCTACTTTGAAGCCGAAGTGGTCGAGTCCCGCCATTAGCCCGCGGTACTTCACCATATCCCAGGGCCGAAGTGCGATCGTCACTTTGCCGTCGGTGACGTAGTAGCTGTTGTCACCGGACAGACCCTCGACGGGCCGGAGATCGAAAACCTTCTGGTAATATTCCGCCAGGTAAGCCGGGCGCGCGCTACGGATAGCGATGTGATTGACCCATCGGGGTTGCTCCCAACCCTCTTGAAGGTAGCCCTCGCGCACGTTGCTCATCCCTTTTTGCGAAAGATCGAACTGATTGCCGTCGGGATCATGGGATCTCAGGCCGGCGAAGGGAACATGCCCTTGGCTCTGGGCGACGAAAACGTCCGGGTAGCATTCTTTGAGCCGGGCTTTGACTCTTTGAACATCTTCCACCTCGAAGCCGAAGTGGTCGAGTCCCGCCAAAGCACCGGGCTGGCGTTGGAGTAAGGCCAGGCCGATGGTGCCGTCGCTCAGATGGCCGCGTTCTTTGTCATAGTTTCCGTTCTCGTCGGTCATCCCCGCGGTGATCTTCTTCATGCCGAAAAGAGTTTTGTAAAAGTTCGCCATGCGGAAATGGTTGTCGGTGTGAATGGCAACGTGTCGGATCTTAGTGGACATATTCCGGGTCTCCTTGTTGCCCGGATTCTGCTCAAAGATGCGCGCTCGTGTCAACTGTCGCAGGCGGCGGTTACGAGTTTCGGGTTTCGAGTATAGGGTTGAATACAGATTTGAAAGACAATAGGCCACAATAACTTGACTTCTGGCGAGCAAGTAGGTTAGGTGCGGAAGTATCAACTATGACGATCCGTTCCTTCGAATTACTCCAGCCACGCTCGTTGCCTGAGGCGGTTGAGATGCTTAGAAAGCATGGCGATGACGCTCGGCCCCTCGGCGGCGGCACGACGCTGATTATTCTGATGAAGCAGCGGGCGGTCCATTATCCGTTCTTAGTCGACTTGCAGTCCATTCCGGGATTGAACGGGATCGCGCAAGAGAGCGACGGCCTGCGCATCGGCGCGCTGGCTTCCCATCGGATGGTGGAGCTGTCTCCCGTGGTTCGCCAAGCATTTCCGGCGGTAGCGGAGGCGTTCAGTCGCATCGGCAACGTGCGCGTGCGTGAGACGGCGTCAGTGGGCGGCAATTTAGCGCATGCGGACTATCGCCTCGATCCGCCGCCGCCGTTACTTGTATTGGGCGCCGAGATCGGCGCCGTCGGTCCCAACGGCTCGCGCAGGATTCCACTGAGGAATTTTTTTCGCGGCCTGTATGAAACCGCGCTGGAGCCGGGGGAGATTCTGGTCGACGTTCGAATTCCCTCGCCGCCGGCGGGCAGCAAAGCGGTGTATCTGCGCTACAGCACCCTTTCGGCCAACGATTGGCCTTGCCTGGGCGTCGCTGCGATGCTCACCAAAGAAAACGGCCGGTGCAAAGAACTGAGGCTTGCCCTCGGCGGCGTGGCGCCGACGCCTTTGTTAATTGACGGTCTTGAGTTCGCGCGGGACCAGTCGCTCGACGATGGAGTCGTCGATAAGGTATTGCAGAAGGTCGAAGAACAGATCTCGCCTTCGTCGGACCTGCGCGGCTCGGAGTGGTATAAGCGGCGGATGGCGCGCCTGTTCGTGCAAAAGGCGATCGCCCAGCTCAATGGCGACCAGGGATAAGGACATGGCAGACTTGTCAGTCGTTGGACAATCCGTTTACCGAACCGACGCCAATCCAAAAGTAACCGGGCGGGCGCTGCATGTCGGCAACATCGAGATGCCGGGCATGCTCCACGTCGCCGTATTGCGCAGCCCCTATCCTCACGCGCGCATCAAACGGATCGACAAGGCTAAAGCTGAAACGCTGAACGGCGTCGCGGTCGTCTTGACCGGCGCGGAGATCGCGAAAATGCCGGGCGTGGATGCGCACTTCGGTCCGGCGTTTCGCGACCAGCCGATGCTCGCCGTGGAAAAAGTTTGCTACGCCGGCGATCCCGTGGTCGCGGTGGCTGCGGTCGACCGCCGCACGGCCGAGGACGCGCTCCAGCTTGTCGAGGTCGATTATGAGCCGTTGCCGGCGGTTTTTGATGTGCTCGAAGCGGCCAAGCCGAGCGCGCCGCTGGTGCACGAACAACACCGACCGGCCAAGGCATTCGCCGATCTCGCTCACGTGAAGGCGGGGCGGCAATCAAACATCTGCTACCACTTCAAGCTTCGTACCGGCGACGTTGATAAGGCATTCGCCGAGGCGGATCGGGTGTTCGAAGATACGTTCAGCTCGCCGCCGGCACAGCATGTGCCGATGGAGCCGCACGTCACCTTGGTTTACCTGGACGAGCACGAGCGCCTCAACGTCTGGACCTCGAGTCAGTCGCCCTCCTACGTGCGCACCGAGCTTTCCGCCACCTTCGGCATACCGATGAACCGGATTCGCGTGCGTGTACCGTATATCGGCGGCGGCTACGGCGCCAAGCTCTACGCCAAGCTGGAGCCGCTAGTGACCGTGCTCGCCTTGATTACGAGAAAGCCGGTGCGTTACGCGCTCACGCGCGAAGAGGAATTCTTAACCCTCACCAAGCATGGAGTCGTGACCAAAATCAAAACCGCGGTCAAAAATGGCGCGATCATCGCGCGCAAATGCGAAGTCTACTGGGATACGGGCGCCTATGCGGAGATCGGGCCGCGCATCGGCCACAAGTCGGGTTACACCTCGGCGGGCCCGTACCGGATTCCCAACGTGTGGATCGATTCCTATTGTGTTTATACCCATCGCGTGCCGGCGGGAGCGTTTCGCGGCTTCGGCGTACCACAGGTCATCTGGGCGTACGACTCGCAGACGGACATGATCGCGCGCGCGCTCGGCGCGGACCCGGTGGAGTTTCGTTTGAAGCCTGCTTTGGAAGAGGGGGAGCCTTTTGCCACCGGCACTCTGGTGCACTCGTTCGGCGTCAAGGAAGCGATCCGCCAGGCGGCGCAGGCGATTGATTGGACAAAGCCAAGGGCGGTTGAAGCCGGTACTAAGCGCCGCGGCAAAGGCATCGCCGTGGGCGTGAAGGCCGTGCTGACCCCGTCGATTTCCGGTGCCATCGTCATCCTAAACGCCGATGGCACTGCGAATGTGCTTAGCAGCACCGTGGAAATGGGACAGGGATCGGAGACGACGCTGGGGCAGATCGTTGCGGAAGAATTAGGGCTGTCATTGGATCAGGTTCATATCGTTCAGCCCGATACCGACGTGACACCATACGACACGATCACCGCCGGCAGCCGATCGACGTACCACATGGGCAATGCCGTGCGCATGGCTGCGGCCAAAGTCAAGACGGCGTTGTGCGAGATCGTCGCATCGAAGCTGGAGGCCGATCCGGATGATCTGCTCGCGCGCAATGGACGGGTATTTGTGCGAGGCATGGAAGAGCGTGGCATGACGATCAGCGAAATCTTCCTGGCCAAGTTTGGCAGTCTCGGCACCACGCTAGCCGCGGAGGCGGTATGTCAACCGACTGCCGCCCACATGGACCCGGAAACCGGCCAGTCGGAAAAGTGCACCGAATACTGGTTTCCTTCCGCCACCGCCGTGGAAGTCGAGGTCGATACCGAAACCGGGCGCGTCGCAGTTCTGCAACTCATCAGCGTCGGCGACACCGGCACGGCGATCAATCCAAGACACTGCGAACAACAGCTCCTCAGCGCCGCGGTGATGCATTTAGGGCTCACGCTCTTCGAGGAGATGATTTTCGACGAAGGCCAGCTCCTTAACGGCTCGCTGCTGGACTACCAGGTCGGGTCCATCAAGGACATGCCGCGCTCTTTCCGCTCCGTCGTCGTCGAAGTGCCGCACGCAGACGGGCCGTTTGGCGCGAAAGGAGCGGGGGAGACCGGCGCGTTAACGGTCGCGCCGGCGGTGGCAAACGCCATCGAAGATGCCGTCGGCGTACGGATTCGCAATTTGCCGATCACGCCTGAGAAGATCCTGCGCGCATTAGCCGAGAAAAATGGCGCGAAGGTTCCGGGAAATTAGTTTTTATGAAACGCGAAATTACGCTACGCATCAACGACCGGGACGAGACTCTTGTCGTCGAAGACGCCGATACTTTGCTCGACGTGCTGCGCGATCGCCTTCAGCTGTGGAGCGTGCGTGAAAGTTGCGGCGTCGGCGCCTGCGGCAGTTGTACGGTGTTACTCGATGGACGGCCGGTGAGCGCATGTCTTTTACTTGCCGTTCGTTCTACGGGCCGAGCAATTACCACTCTCGAAGGTCTTGGCGATGGTCAATCGCTGCACCCGATTCAGGAAGCCTTCGTGAGCGAACGCGCTTTACAATGCGCCTATTGCACCCCCGGATTTGTCCTCACGGTCAAAGCATTACTAGACAAAAATCCGAACCCCTCCGACGATGAAATCCGCGAATATCTTTCCGGCAATCTATGCCGCTGCGCGGGTTACGCCGATATCCTGCGCGCCGTGCATCTCGCGCGGGAGAAACAATCTCGCGCACCGGTTCAGCGCAAATGACCGCGGGGGCTGCCGGACTCGATTCGTCAGCTTCATAAACCTTTCATCTTAAAAGCTTCTTTATCTTTATCTTTACAATTTTGTCCTGGAATGGATCGCTATGTCCGTCGGCCGCGATGGCCGGCCGATGGGTTCGACTCCCGACCGCTTCGCCGGGCTAGAATTCCTCGCAAAATCAGATACTTGATCCGATGCGGCAAAAAGCGCCCGTGGCATACAATATGCACAACTGCCCGGTTGACCGGATGATTCCATGCAGGTCAGAGGTGATTAAGCATGATGAGCGAGACACAAACCATCGATAACCCGCAACCATGGACCGGCCTTGGCAGATTGGATGAACTGTTCGAGGCGGCGAAAAAAACGACGGTGATTCAGCTTCGTTGGCCGCTGGTGATTCTCTGTTCGTACCTGCTGCTTTATTCTCCAGGTCTTTGGCTGACACCCACCCAGATCCAGTTCGTGGTCGTTTTCTACCTGCTCACGAATACAACCCTTTACTTCGTCGGTGACGAATTTTTTGACACACCCCATTTCTATGGTCCGCTCTTGCTTTTCGATGCCGTATTCTTGGCTGTGGCGCTAGGGCTGAGCGGGGGCGCTACGTCGGACTTTTATCTTGCCTGTTCATTTACGCTGGTTCTCAGTTGTATCTGCAACGATTCACGCGGCCTGGTGATTGTGACGCTGCTGGCGCCGCTGATTTATGCGTACAGTGTTTTCAATTCGGAGGCGGCCAGAGATCCCAGCGTCTATTTGCGCGTGCTATTTCCGTTGGTGATTTCTCTCTTCTACGGCTACTTCGCGCAGGTCGAACGCATAAAGCGCTTGGCGCGGAAGAATGAGGAGCAAGCCAAACGGGAGCGCGGCAACGCCGAAGAAATTCGGCGACAGCGCAAGCGGCTCGAGGCGCTTCACGCAGTCAACGTCGCGATTAGCTCGACCATCATCGATCGCACAAAAGTCCTCGACGCCTTCCTTGAAAAAGTGGCGACTTACTTCTCGTTCGGAGCGGCCATCGTACGGTTGCGCAATCGCGAAACCGGTAGTTTTGCGACGGCCGCCGCCAAAGGAATTCGATCGAGCGCGCTTGAGGGCTCAGTCCATCCGATCGCTTGGGCCGATCGATCGGCGAAACGTCAAACGCCGCTGGTGATTCGCAACGTCTTCGAGGAGTGCGGCGGCGAGGACTTGCAGTGGTGGCACGATGAAGGGCTGGTCTCATTTCTGGGCATACCCCTGGCCGCGAACGGGGAACGGCTCGGGAGCTTAGCTTTCTTGATGCGGCAAGAGTATGATTTTTCCGCGGAAGAGATTGAGTGTCTCTCCACTATGGCCGGGCAGGTGGCTCTGGTCATGCATCGCTCCGAGCTTTTCGAACGGCTCCAACAGCAGGCGAATGACTTGCGCCTTGTGAGCCAGGTCAAGGACGAGTTTCTCGGGATCGTCTCGCACGAACTTAAAACGCCGTTGAACGTGATCTCCGGCTATATCAATATTTTGGTCGAAGGCATTCTCGGAGAATTGAGCCCGATCCAGGAAAAAGCGTTGCAGACGATCTTGAGGCAGACCAAGGAATTGAACGGTTTGATCAACCGAGTGCTACAGGTGTGCACCTTGGAAACGGAAACGCCGCGGGCCGAATCGCATAAAATCAATTTCTGGGAATTTCTCTATGAGTTAAAGTCGATGTACGAAGACCCGTTGGCCAAAGATATACGGCTCCATTGGGCGTTTTCTACGGACCTTCCAACGCTCTATAGCGACCGGGGAAAACTCAAACACATCCTCGATAATCTCATTAACAATGCCCTTAAATTTACCGATGTGGGCGACGTGACCGTTTCCGCGCGTTACCTTCCGGACAATAGAATGATGGAATTCAAGATCGCGGATAGCGGCATCGGCATATCGAAAGAGCAATTGCCCACTATCTTTGACAGGTTTCATCAGGTGGACAGCTCAGGCACCCGGGAATATGGCGGTATGGGTCTGGGACTTTACATCGTGAAAAAATACAGTGAGCTATTGGGCGCCACGATCCATATAGAAAGTAAACTCGGGCAAGGCTCGACATTCCTGCTGCAAGTTCCCTGTCGGTCGGATATGTCCGCGGCTCCACGCCCAGAGGAGCCGTTTGCGCTTCCCCTCCAGGCGGCCGGCGGTGCCCCCTTATCGGCCGCTTTTCCAATTCCTGATTAGACATCACCTAAGGCTCTTCTTTGGCGCCTCTGCATGTAGGCGTTGCGAGTAAATAGTGCAGGGAGAATTGCCGGGCGCCAGTTGCACAGGTCGCCCGGTTCCTACCCGGTGTTGGTTGGGACTCACAGCAAGCGCTGTTTTTCCATTGGAAGGCGATGTGGTAAGAATCGTAGCGATTGCGAATTTAACAGTTCGGAGGCGCTGACGATGGCAGAGATCGTTATGGTATTTGATTGCGACGGGCATATCATCGAGTCGATACCGGAGATGGTGCCGTTTTTGGATCCGGTGGACCGCGAGATCGCGCTCCATCCTTCGAGAAATCGCCAGGGCGTGTTCGCCGGCTTGGATGCGATTCACTATCCACGCAATGTGCGGAAGTCGGGCGAAGTGGAGGCGCCGCGCCGCCTGCGCGTCGACGCCAGCGATCACCGCAAGGGATCGGGAGAAGATTGGGTGGAGTTCTTGAACAAGGCCGGCGTAACCGAAGCGGTGTTGTTTCCCTCCGAAGGGCTCTCGGTCGGTTTTTTTCAGCAGGCGGATTACGCCGTGCGGGTGTGCCGAGCCTTCAACGATTACGTCTCGGAACGCTACCGCAAAGTCGACAAACGTCTCTATCCGATGGGCCTAATCGCGATGCAGGACGTAAAAGAGGCGGTCAACGAGCTGCGCCGCTTGGTGCTTGACTTGAAGCTGCCCGGCGCGATGCTGCCTTCGCGGGGGCTGCCGCTGCATCTAGGGCACGATTACTACTGGCCGGTTTATAAGGAAGCCGCAAATCTCGGCTGTGCGCTCGGCATTCACGGCGGTTCCAGCCTTGGCCTGGGCGCGGATTCGTTTACCGATCCCTGGGCGGCGCGGGTATTGAGGCACCCGATGCCGCTCGCATTGGAGTTCGTCTCCTTCATTTACCACGGCGTTTTCGACCGTTACAAAGATTTGCGCATCGGTTTTTTTGAAGGCGGTTGCGCCTGGCTTTTGTTGCTCAAAGACCGGATGGACCGCGACGACAACGTCTACACGACCAGCACGGGGCATTCACGCAGTCTCAATGATTATCTTGCAAGCGGCCAGGTGCTTGTCGGTTGCGAAGGCAACGAGTGGATTTTGCCGTATGTGATCAAACAATGCGGCGCGGAAGCTTTTTCCTACGCTTCGGACTATCCCCACGAGGTCGACCTGGTGGCCGCCAAGCAGATGATTCATGAAACCATCGGACGGCCGGATCTAAGCCACGATGAAAAAGGCAAGGTCCTGGGATTGAACGCGAAGCGGTTTTTCAGGGTCTAAATGGCAGAGCGTTCCAGTCGTTCCAGCCGATCAAAACGTTCAAGCGATTCCAGTCGTTCCAGCCGTTCAAATAGTTCCGGTCGTTCAAAACGTTCACGGGGACTTGAGAAGAAGCCGGGAGAGGGAAGACTTCCCCGGTTTTTTTGGGCCCTTTGCGTTCTTTGCGGTTAATTTGTCTTTACTACTGCGGTGTGGTTGGAAAGATCAGCGACTTGATCACAACCGGAACCGATCCCGAAGACGGAATCAAATTCCCGATGTCGATGTAGTCGAAATCGTTAAGCGCGATGCCGTCGATGGAAATGATCGGATTTTGAATCTGCAGCTCTTCTTGGAAGTGGAGCCCGACGATGCCGCCGATGTCGCCGTCGTTGACCAGCACCAGCGGGTGGCCCTTCGCCAAAATATCCTTGAGTCCCTCGGCGATGCCGCCGCAGAACGCTTGCAAGCGGAAAAACGTCGCCGAGCCTTCCCAGTGAAAGGCCAGGGCTACCGGCTGGCGGGCGCTAAGCAAGTCCAATCGCCGAAGCGCGTTGAGCGTGGCATCGCGCACGGCATCCTTGGCGAGATCATCGGCCGCCAATGGGAGTTCCGGCGCCACCACCGCTACGCTGCGCACCGGGACCGCATCCTCGGGTGAAATGAAGACCGTGTTGCCGCTCACTTGAACGGTGTACTGTGAGGCGCCGATCACCGTGGCGCGGATGCGCGCATTGGGTTCCATCACGAGCAGCTCCAGCTCCGCCATGCGCCGGTGGATCTCATCGGCCATCAATGGTCCGAGGTCGCCGAAACTTGTCTTGGTCCGATTGTAGATGAACTCTGAGACGCCGCCGGAAAACATCACGCAGTCGATTTCTCCGCGGTACGTGAGCGGCGGCAGCCGCAGCAGCCCTTTGATGTCATCGGTGACGGCTTCTGATTTGAGCATGGCAAACAGTTTGTCTATCATGCCCGCGACCATCTTGCGCAAGTTTTCTTGCGCCGGCCTTTGGCCCAGCTCGACCGAAAAACCCGCCCAGCCGGCGTGCTTGCGTCCGGCTTCTTCGATCCTGATGACGGCGCCGTCTTTATCAAAGGCGAGCAAGCGCGCGCCGATGTCAATGGCTGAGACTTCCTGGACTTTGCCGGCGTTGCACAAGGCAAACTTGCTCGTGCCGCCGCCGATATCGACGTTCAGCACGACGCCGCCGATCTTTGCGGAGTGCGCCACCGCTCCCGAGCCGTGCGCCGACATGGTGGCTTCAAGCCCGTCGCCGGCGCTCACGGCGACGAATTTCCCGGCTTCCTGGGCGAAGAGTTCGCCGATGGCGCGGGCGTTACGCCGGCGCACCGCCACGCCAGTTAATATCAGCGCGCCGGTGTCGACCTCGTCGCGTTTGATTTTGGCCTTTCGGTATTGCTCGTTGATAAAAGCTTCGAGGGCCTCGACATCGATCCTGGTGTCGTCCACGTAGGGCGTCAATAGAATTTCCGATTCGTTCAGCACCTCACGGCGCGTCACCCGGTAGCGCGATCCTTCGAGCTGGAGCACCAGGCGGGAAAAAACCAGATGCGACGTCGATGAGCCGATGTCCACGCCGACGCTCGTGAGTTGAAGCTCTTCCTCCTCCTGCATGTGGCGGTTGGCGTTGGAAAACGACGCCCTGGGCGTGGTGCTGTCCATGAAACTCCTTGGTCGGGATGAAATCGTCCAGAGTCCAGCGTCTTGGGTCTGGCGTTAACTCAAAATTCTCGACGCTGGACTCTAGGCTCTGGACTCCGGACTGGAAAGTCGACTAATACGACTTCTCGTAAAGCACGGGTTCCATGCGCGACTTGGCGCCGACGCTAGCGAGCGTCTCCTCGAATTCTTTGCGCAGGTATGGGTCTTCTTCATTGTATGGAATGGCCGTGCCGCCATCTTTCATGTCGATGGCGCCGTAATCGATGGATTTCTCGCCGGGACGTCCGCGTTCGCGCCCTGGTGCATTGGGGCCGAACCACGCGGTCAAGCGCAGCGGTTCCTTGCTCGCGCCGAAGTGCGCGTGAAACCAGTTGCCGCTCATCGGTGCCGCGCTGACCATGCCGACGGGCTCATAGTCCTGCCGTCTTATTTCTTCCGTTGTGCCTTTTTCCCAGGGATGCGTGCCTAACTTTGCCGGCCAGGTGTAAGTATAGCCCTTGCCGCTGAGGCAAATGAGCACCGCGGCCGAACCGTGCGCGTGGGCTTTGGAATAGCGGCCGGTTTCATGCTGGCCGATCCACATGTAGAAATGCTGCCCAGCCATGTGCGGTTCGATGCGCCGATAACCCGGCGATCGGCGGTTATCCATTGGCAACTCGCAACCGATGACGTCCGGAATGATATTCGTTTTGCGCATCGCCAGACCGCGCACCGGGTCGGGCGTGACCTCTTCCTTGTATTTGAAGTAATCGCTGGCGTCCGGATCGAAGCGATCTTTGAACTGATAGGGACAATTGAAGATAAAATCCTCGCTGCCGAAATTGTTCATGATGTTGGGCGCCGTGGTGCCGGCAAGGAGCAAGGCCGGGCTCGACGTCGCATTGACAATGCGATGGGTCGCGTTCATCGGGATGGCGAAGACCGAGCCGCGCTGCCACTCGAAGGTCTGTTTTTTCGGGTGGCCTTCGACCCAAACTTCGGTCGTGCCGCGGCCTTCGACGACCAGATACTGCTCTTCGTAGAGATGCTTTTCGGGGTTCAACGCGCCCGCTCCAGGCACCTCGATCACATAGCAGCCCCACAGCCCTTCGGTTCCGAGCAGCTGAATGAACGTGCCGTTGCCACCCATACGCTTCCACGGTTTGCGCGGCAGGTCCTGGACGCGGCGCACGCCGATGTCGCGATAAATCGGGATGCCCTGCGCTTCCATGAAACTATCGTAGGGCGTGTTGGGCCGAAGGAATTTGCCTAAACCGGCCCTGGTCTTGTTATCTGTCGGTTCCTTGAATGTTTGTTCGGCTGGATGATCCATAAAGCCTCCTTGGTAGATTTTGTAAGAATCTGCGACTCGGCAAGAGTTGAATTGCCAAGATTCAGCGGATTTACTCAGCTAACTTATAGTCTGCTGAATTTGGAGTCAAACGGGCGCGCCGAGGTGATTGTGAGAAAATCTCGTTGGAAGGGTCGGAGCGCCAAGCCCCGGAAACCATCGCTCTATCGGTGCAGAGTTTGAAGCGATGGGTTCGTCGCCGCGCTCCTTAACCCACTCTGCAGATTCTTGATTCAATATATTCGGCCCTACCGTGCGTGGGTTTCCGTGCTTACAAATTCTGCAATTTCTTGGGTTAAGCGGCCGGGTTTCGAGCCGCCCGCCTGGGCAGTTTGTTCGATGCCCGGTGCGCGCGCCGCGAGGGACCTGCCGCAGCCTCAGCAGTGTCGGCCAACAAACGCAACGCTCGATTGACTGAGTCGGTGTCGGGGAAGACGTTTGCCAGGTCTGGTTCAATCAAGACAAGGTTGGTCCCGGCGCGCGCCTTCTCATAGTACTTTCCCCGGACTCCACCCTTCAGTTTCGAAAGATCGTATTCTGGCCGTAACTCATCGACCTTTCTATTGCTATGTGCCCTCTTCATATTGCTTGCGCTCCTTTCGAGTTGCCCTACGTACGCTGATGATCCGCGTACGATCTCCGCGCGGGCAGTGCGACACGAACACCACCCGATGTTTTTTGCTCAAACCGATCGTGATCTCTCGATCCTCTTCGTGGGAATGGTCGGGGTCAGGAAAAGTTTTCGCGAGCGGATCCAAGAACACCGATCCGGCTTCTTCGAACGAGATGCCGTGACTGCTAGATTGCTTTTTGCCTTCCGCGGATCTCACTCATAAGTCATGCCGTCAGCATAGCATGGTCGAGTTGAGAAGCCGAATGTTTGCCGTGATTCGAAATCACGCCCCGGCGACGCTCCTGATGCGATAGGAGCGCGAAGCGCCGAAACCCATCGCATTATCGGCGCGGGGATTGAGCCGGTGGGTTCGTCGCCGCGCTGCTTAACCCGACCCTGCAAAATTAAGAATCGATAGACGCGACCCCTGACGCGTCGCGTTTGCAGTATTCGTAGATCGCGGTGAGCTTGCCGGCGCGGTAGTAGGGATTTTCGGTGAGAAAGAAACTACTTTTTAACGGCCCCTCTCGATCGCGCACCGAATACCGTGTCGAAGAATTGTTCTCGCCGCAATTGGCCTTGCCATTGGCGATGGCGTTTCACCGATTCAATGCGTCTTTTTCTCGGCAAGGAGAAGAAGCGACCCGCCTCAACCGGTCCGAGTTCTTTCATCAAGACATCAACGGCTTTGGAAACAAGCCGCTCCTCGTCCATCGATGTTTTCGATTTCATTTCAGATCCTCTGCGATAGTAAACTCGACAGGATTTACCGTTGTCACTCCGACCTTTTCTCTTCTGCATTTTCTTGCCAACCTAAAACTGGGATAGACTCCCGGTACAGTTTCCTCACCCAACTAGTCTTTGAACTATGCATCGAGTTCATTGCTGGACCAGCCACCTTTTCCAGGACGGCCCGGAGCACCAGCAAGGCCAGGCCTACCGGGACGGCCAGCGAATCCAGGCATGCCCGGTGTGCCGCTCAACCCAGGACGAGCTGGCATTGAACCGGTAGCATCGCGAAGAAAGCCGATTACTCGGTTGTGCGAATCGTAAAGAACCCCCTCCTCCAACCAACCAATATGCCGACCGCGCTTGGAATAAACGTTGGTGCCTGACAGCCATGCGCACACGCTGCCCCTCCGGTCACGCAAACAGTCACCATCAAGAATTAAACCCGGCCTGCCGTGTCTATCAAAAATCCAATCGGCCATGCATCAGCTCTTGAAAAACAAGAATAATCCGATACCAGAACCTACACTGAAGCATAAAAAGGAGCCATAGCCCAACAGATATCCAAAGCAACCAGTCACGAGGTATGACCGCTCTTGATCCCCTTCGATCAATACATCCCAAGTAATCCGACCAGCCAAGTATTGCTGCAAGCTCCTCCGCCACTCATTGTTTAACTCAGCGGAATGATGAAGCTGATAAGCGGATAAAATGCCTATTAGAATGAGACCCATCACAAAGAAACCCAACGCCCATTTCGGGCCTAACATGGCACGGACGTTTTCAGAGGCACCCATAAAGCTCAAAACGGCAATTGCTCCACCCGCATTCGTGAGGAATAAGTATCGTAGAACTCGGTCAATCCACAGCATGAGGAGCTGAGACAGAAAGGATCCTCGGATGTCGATATATCGAGTTTCGTCTGGGGGGACAGGTCTAGTCATGGGAATTGTTCCACGGTTTTTGCAATATCTTAGGGGCTAACTACTAAATCAATCGGTCAGTCCATCCTGACCGACGAATTTACAGTAACGAATAATTCTATAATTGTTTTCGGCGCTTAACAACGAAAAGCCTATTCCGACAAACACTGCACGTATGTCAGCCTTTGCTGCCTGCGATCGGTCTGAATCTAAGTCTCCAAGCTCAAACCTGCCTTTGGCATTTCCGAGCCAAATTCCAACACCCTTGCAGCTTCGAAAAAACCTGGGACGGACGCGTGCTTTTCGCGACCGTCAGCCGCCGATAGACTTACCCGGCGGTGTCTACGTCGCGTTTGTAGTATTCGTAAATCTCGGTGAGCTTGCCGGCGCGGTAGTAGGGGTAGACCTTGGAGCCGTCGAGATTTTCTTTCGGGGAGGGGATGCCGAGCGCTTTCGCGAGGGAGTCGAGGCTCACGTGCTCGCGGCCCCATTTGCTCTATTCCTGCATGGTGTCGTAGATCGGCGCGTTACGAAAGCGGGTGCAGCGGGTTTGTTAAGCGGGATCTCATTTGCCCGATGATTTTTGCTCGTCCCAAATCAACCGCGGGCCGTCCAACAACATGGCGACATGATTAAGGATGTCGCGTCCCACTACGCCCCATTCTTGATTACTGATTAGGAATCGGCCCTTGAAAGCTCGTCGCAGAAAAATCAACTCGAGAGTTACAACTTGGGCAATGCTCTTCCTCCCATCGAAACCCATGATCTCATAGCCTGCGCCTGCATCTACAGTCGCACCAAGCAAAGTGACTGACTGTTGGGGAATCAGCGTCACGTCCGCGCCTGAATCAATCAACATCGGCACATCAGTTACTGCGTTACCGTCCCCGGATTTGCGAAGGGCCACTCTCGCTAGCGGCGCAGGTGGATTGAAGAATTGATCTTCATAGGCTGGCATCTGGCAGTTCCTCAACGACTTCCTTTTTGAAATCTGCCGCTTGCTCAGGATGGACGAGTCGGGGGCTGCCAATGTACGCTACTGTTTGAACCTCGATATCCGGGATGACAACATAGACCTTCGCTCTCTCTGGCAACCGAGCAGTGGCAGGCAGACGAATTTGGCCCTTCTCTACGATACCTTCAAATGTTCTGACTCCCATACCTCACCTCGCCCTTTATGATTCGTTCTCTAAGTGTAGCACCGGATAGCCTGGCCGTCTAATGTAAGACTGTAAGGTCGAATCTGGATTAGGACTTTCCCAGTTATTTTACAAGGCCCCTTCGCGGCTTCAAACGAAAATGGACACGCGATCAAACGCTCTTCGTAAACGTCAGTCGCCGGTAGACTTGCCGGGCGGTGTCCACGTCGCGTTTGCAGTATTCGTAAATCTCGGCGAGCTTGCCGGCGCGGTAGTAGGGGTAGACCTTGGAGCCGTCGAGATTTTCTTTCGGCGAGGGGATGCCGAGGGCTTTGGAAAGAGTGTCCAGGCTCACGTGTTCGCGGCCCCATTTGCTCCATTCTTGCATCGTGTCGTAGATTGGCGCGTTGCGAAAACGGGTAAACGGGAGGTCGCGCGGCGGCTTGATTTGATGAATGATCGAGCGCTGCCAGATAAAACGCAGATCGAAGTCGAGGATGTTATGGCCGACGAAGAGATTAACCTCCAGCGCGAGCTTCCAGAAATTTTGAATGATCGCCTTTTCTTCACCTTCGAGGATATTCACGGGTGAATCTGCCGGCGGGTCGATGGCGTAACCAAGGCAGAGAATCCTGGCCGTCGCCGCCGACAGGCTGAGCTTCTTCAGTAGTTCCGCCTCGTCGAGCTTGATTTGCGAATCCAGCAGGCCGTTGTCCTGCAGGGACTGATCGGTGGGAACGGTTTCGATATCGAAGAAAAAGATTTTCATGGTCTTGCTTGGGGAAAGATTCCTCCTTGCTCGTGCGCCGCTTTGATTTCAACCGCCTCGCCCAGGCGCAGAAATATCAGCTTGAACGCCGCTACCTCCCGCTTGAGGCTTAAACGCGCGGCTTCGGCATAGATTTGCGCCTGTTGCCGATACCGTTCCGCGCCGCGTGTCAATTCGTCATGGGCAATCCTATCTGTCTTATAGTCAGCCAAATAAAGCAAGCCGTCGCCCTCATAGATGACATCGATGACGCCCTCCATGATTTGCCCGTTCCAGGGCATTAGCAAGGAGACCTCGCGGCCGAGGATGCGCGCGG
>Ga0326597_10005648_pt1 | contig 17300 bp, 9 predicted proteins | sample RVTome_12_FD_203789 | JGI IMG/M metagenome (GOLD analysis project Ga0326597, IMG submission 203789) | Soil microbial communities from uranium-contaminated site in the Upper Colorado River Basin, Wyoming, United States - RVT100D185 | ecosystem: Environmental > Terrestrial > Soil > Contaminated >...
GAGCGGCGCGCAGGCCGATGCCAGAGATCGGTTGGCGGGCTACCGGATGCATGTCGACGCGGCCGTGGCCGACGTGCGGGACATTCTCGGTGACTCGGTGATGGAGCGCACCCAATGGGCGGCCCTGAAGACCCTGCATCACGCTGGATTGGCCGGGCGCTTCGACCCCGAGCTGGCGCAGACGTTCTTCAATTCGGTGACTCGGCGGATCTTCGCCACCGTCGGGGTCGACTCCGCCATCGAATATCTCGACCCCCTGCCGTCCAATCCGGACACCGATGACGAACGGACCATTACGGTGGAGTTCCAGGTCGCACGGGTCGCGCCCGCCGTGGTGCGGCGCATCCTCGACCAATTCTCCTGGTCGGTTCCCTACGACGACCTAGAGCACGACGCGGCCGTCGCGGCCGACGCGATCGAGGCGGCGCTCCAGCGCCTGCCGACTGCCGGAATGGTGACCATCCACGTCGTGAGGGCGGTCTTCTACCGGAACAAGGGCGCGTACCTGGTGGGCCGGATCCGCCGCGGCAACGCGATCATCCCCCTGGTGCTGCCCCTCCTCCGAACCGAGCTCGGCATCGCGCTGGACGCGGTGCTGCTCACCGAGAACGAGGCCAGCGTGGTTTTCGGGTTCAGCTGGTCCTACTTCCGGGTCGAAGCGCCGAGACCGCGAGCCCTGGTCGGATTCCTGGGGTCGATCATGCCGCTCAAGCGGATCGACGAGCTGTACAACGCCATCGGCTTCAACAAGCACGGCAAGAGCGAGCTCTATCGGAGTCTGGTGACGCACCTGGAGGATCCCGGCGCCCAGTTCGCCTTTGCGGAGGGCGAAGAGGGCATGGTGATGGCGGTGTTCACCCTGCCCGCCCTCAACCTGGTGTTCAAGGTCATTAAGAATCATTTCGGCGCGCCCAAGAACACCACCCGGCAGGCGGTCATGGAGCGTTACCACTTCGTGTTCGTGCGGGATCGCGTCGGCCGGCTGGCGGATGCCCAGGAATTCGAGCACCTGGAATTCCCCCGGCGCTGTTTCCCGGATGACCTCCTCGCCTATCTCCTCGCCTCCGCCAGCCAGACCGTCCGGGTGGAGGGAGACCGGGTCATCGTCCGTCACGGCTACACCGAGCGACGGGTGACCCCGCTCAATCTGTTTCTACAGAGGGCCGGAGACGGGGAGGCCCGGGACGCGGTGGTCGAGTACGGCAACGCGATCAAGGATCTCGCCGCAGCGGACATCTTCACCGGCGACATGTTGCTCAAGAATTTCGGTGTGACCAGAAACGGGCGGGTGATCTGCTACGATTACGACGAGCTCTGCCTGCTGTCCGAGTGCACCTTCCGGCGGATTCCTCCGCCCCGGTCGATCGATGAGGAGTTCTCGTCGGAGCCGTATTTCCATGTCGGAGAGCGGGATATTTTCCCCGAAGAGTTTCCGGCCTTCCTGGTTCCCGCGGCACGGCTGCGGGAAACCTTCCTTGCCAGCCACGGCGAACTGCTCACGGTGGAGTATTGGCGGGGGGTCCAGGAGCGGCTTCGGGCGGGGGAGGTGGTGGACGTGTTCCCCTACCGGCGAAGTGCCTTCCTGAAGCGTGCTAGCGGAGGGTGAGCCTGCCGGCTGGGCTAGCGGGCCTGCCGCCCCGACACCCGCAGATAGCGCTCGGCGAGCAGTTCCCGGCGCTCGTCGGCATCCTCCCGGGCCTCGGTCAGGATCTGCTCCACCTCCCGGCCCAAGGCGGGATCGCCCCAGTAGAAGCCGGTGGCGGCCTCCGCTCCGGCGGTGTCGCCCTGGTCCGCACCGCGAAGCAGCGCCCGGGCGACGGCCCGAAGGAACCCCGGATCCGCCTGCCGGGGAAGCGGGTAGCGGCCCAGGGGACCGCTACCCGCCGCGTCTTCGTTCAGGAATGCCCGGGACATGCCCCAGTACACCTCCGAAGTCAAGCCTCGGCTCGGAGGGGTTCCTGGGGAGCCCTAGCGGGTGAGTGGGGCGTCGAGCGTGACCTGCACCCGGGAGCTGGCCGGGACCACGACGTCGCGATCCTGGGTCTGAATGGCGCGCTGGGTGCCGACTGCACCACCGAGTACGCCGCCGATGACGGCTCCCTTGGTGTTGCCGCCGATCACTCGTCCCGCGATCGCCCCTACCGCCGTCCCCGCCCCAACCTTGGCCACGTCGCCCGCGTTGGTCGGCCGATCACGCAGGGTCCGGTCCAGCGCCTCGGCCGACCCGGACAGGTCGTAGCTCCGCCCGGCAATCTCGACCGAGGTGGGCGTGAGCGTCAGCTTCCCGGTCTTGTCGCCCTTGTTCTCCGACTCGTGGATTTCGGAAATGGTGAGAACCACCCTGGAGCCCGCGGGGATCACCACGCGGCCCCGGCTATCCTTGACGTCGCTCGAGACGGTAGCGGTCACCGTCTGCCCGGCCTTGTCGGTCTTCGAGGTGATCTCCCGATCCACCGAGGTCGGAATCATCGTCCCGGAGGCCAGCGTCCGCGGCTGCGGGGCCGCCGGTTTCGGTGCCGCTGGCTTGGCCGGCGCCGCGGCGGTGCCGCTCAGCGGGCGGTCGTTCAAGGCCCCCGATGAGTCCACCGGCAGCCGCTGCAGATCGCGGCTCAGGCTGTCGGCTGCGACACTGCTCCCCCGATCGCCGCCGCATCCGGCGAAGATCGCCAGGGTGAAGAGTGCCAGTCGCTTCGCCGCCATGTGCCCTCCTGATGGATGGATGTCCAAAAGCGTGTAACACGAACAACCAGGAAGATTGCAGCAATTCCGGGACCATTCGGTGATGCCTGGCACACCGGCGCCAGTCGGGGGCGGCCAGACACACCCGGGGGGCCCCTGCTCGTCACGCTGGGGGCCTCCGGGTGTGACCAGGAACAGCGACCTACTGCACCGCGTTCATCATGTCGAAGATCGGCAGGTACATGGCGATGACCATGCCGCCGACGATGACGCCGAGGAGCACGATCATCACCGGCTCCATCAGGGAGAGGAGCGCGCTCACCGCCACGTCGACTTCCTCGTCGTAGAAATCGGCGATCTTGCTCAGCATCTCATCCAGGCCGCCGGTCTGCTCGCCCACCGCGATCATCGAGATCACCATCGGCGGGAAGACCGCCGACCGCTCCAGCGGAGCCGCGATGGTATCGCCGCCTGCGATCGACTGGCGGGATTCCATCACCGCGTCGTGGACCACCCGGTTGCCGGCGGTCTTGGCCGTGATCTCCAACCCTTCCAGGATGGAGACCCCGGAGCTCACCAGCGTGCCCAACGTCCGGGTGAAGCGGGACACCGCCGACTTGCGGAGCACGTCGCCCAGCACCGGCATGCGCAGGAGCAGGCGGTCGATCTGGAGACGCCCGGTGTCCGTGACATAGTAGCGCTTGATGGCGAAGACGATGCCGGCGACGACCCCGACGATGGCCCACCAGTAGTGAATCAGGACCTGCGACATCCCGATCACCACCCGGGTGGGAAGCGGTAGCTCCAGGTTGGCCGACGCGAACATGCTCTGGAAGGTCGGGATCACGAAGATCAAGAGCACCGCGATGGCGATGGCCGCCACCGAGATGATCACGCCTGGGTACACCATGGCGCCCTTCACCTTCCGGATCAGGGCGTCGCTCTTCTCGAGGAAGGTGGCCAGGCGGAGCAGAATGGTGTCGAGAATACCGCCCGCCTCACCCGCGGCCACCATATTGACGTAGAGGTCGGCGAAGGCCTTAGGGTGCTTGGAGAAGGCGTCGGCCAGGGTATTGCCCGACTCGACGTCATAGACCACCGCGCGAGTGACCGATTGGAGGGTCTTGTTCTCGGTCTGCTGCGCCAGAATGTTCAGCGACTGGACCAGCGGGAGGCCGGCGTTGATCATGGTGGCAAACTGCCGGGTGAAAATGACGATGTCCCGCGTCTTCACCCGCTGTTCGCCGAAGCTGAGCTTGATCTGCTTCGGGGCCTCCCGGACACTGACCAGGATCAGACGGTTCTTGCGCAGGTAGGCGCCGACCTCGTCCTTGGACTGCAGGTCGACCTGGCCCTTCTGGATCTGCCCCGTGGGGTTGCGCGCGGTATACTCGAACAACGGCATCGTGGAATTCTCCGATTAACGGCGGGCGGTCGTGGGGCGCTGGGCCCGGTCGATCGCGACGATGTCCTGCTCTTCCATCGGGGTTACTCCGATCATCCGGAGGAACTCCTTCGGCTCCGGGGACACCCGCTCACACTCCTCCTGGGCGACCTCGTGGTTGGTGTAGAGCTGATACAAGGCGTGGTTCATCGTCTGCATGCCGTGCTTCTGGCCGGCCTGCAGCGCGGAGTAGATCTGGTGGATCTTGTCGTCCCGAATGAGAGCCCGGATCGCCGGCGTCGCCACCATGATCTCGCAGGCCATTACCCGGCCGCGGCCCCGAGCCTTGGGCAGCAGCGTCTGCGTCACCACGCCCTCCAGCACAAAGGCCAGCTGCGCCCGCACCTGGGACTGCTGGTTGGACGGGAACACGTCGATGATCCGGTTGATCGACTCGGCGGCGGAGTTGGTGTGCAAGGTCGCCAGCGCCAGGTGGCCGGTCTCCGCGATCGTCAGCGCCGCGGCGATGGTCTCGAGGTCGCGCATCTCGCCCACCAGGATCACGTCCGGATCCTCTCGCAGCGCGTACTTGAGCGCGCTGGCGAAGCTCCTGGTATCGGTGCCGATCTCCCGCTGATTGACGATGCAGCCCTGATGGCGGTGGATGAACTCGATCGGGTCCTCCACCGTGATGATGTGCCCTTTCCGCTCCTTGTTGATCTTGTCGATGATGGCTGCCAACGTGGTGCTCTTGCCCGACCCGGTGGGCCCCGTGACCAGGATCAACCCCCGCGGTCGCTCGGCCAGCTTGGCGATGACCGGAGGCAGGCCCAAGTCCTGGAAGGTTTGCACATTGAACGGGATCATGCGGATTACCATGGACACACAACCCCGCTGCTTGAAACAGTTTCCCCGGAAGCGGGCTAAGTTCTGAATCCCAAAGGAGAAATCGAGCTCGTCGTCGGTCTCGAACCGTTTCTTCTGGTTCTCAGTCAGGACCGAGTAGGCCAGTTGGAGGGTATCCTTGGGGGTGAGGATCTCAGCCACGGAGCAGTCGGTTATATCTCCGTCAATACGCAACTTAGGTCTCTCGCCCGTGGTGATGTGCAGGTCGGAGGCCCCCTTCTCGATCATCTCCTCGAGCAGCGCCCGCAAATTGAAGCTCATCCGGCAGTCTCCTTGGCCACTTCTTCAAGGGTGGTCACACCGCGCTCGATCTTCTTGATCCCATCCATGCGCAGGGTGAGCATCCCATCGACCACGGCCTGGTCCCGTAACTCGGCAACCGAGGCCCCCCGGAGGATGCAGCGGCGCAGCTCGGGAGTCAGGGCCATGACCTCGTAGAGGCCGGCCCGACCCTTGTAGCCGGTACCGCTACAGGTCTCGCAACCTGTTCCCTTCATGAAGGGTAGGCTTCGGTGAGTCTCAAAATCTGTGCCCAAGGAGGCCAAAACCTCGTCCGAATACTGGGCCGGGGCCTTGCAGTCCCGGCAGATGCGGCGCACCAAACGTTGTGCTACCACGAGATTTACGGCGCTGGCGACGTTGAAGGCCTCGATCCCCATGTCGATCATGCGGGTGATGGTGCTCGGGGCGTCGTTGGTATGCAGGGTGGAGAGCACCAGATGGCCGGTGAGCGCGGCCTTGATCGCGATACCTCCGGTTTCGAGGTCGCGAATCTCACCGATCATGATGATGTTGGGATCCTGCCGGAGAAACGCCCGCAGCGCCGCCGCGAAGGTGAGACCGATCTCGCTTCTGACCAGCACCTGATTGATCCCCATCAGGTTGTATTCGACCGGATCTTCCGCCGTCATGATGTTGACTTCCGGCGTGTTCACCCGGGAGAGCGCTGAATACAGCGTCGTCGTTTTCCCCGATCCGGTCGGTCCGGTGACCAGGACCATGCCGTACGGATTGAGAATCGCCCGCATCAGGTCTTTCTCGGCCTTCGGCTCGAATCCGAACTTGGTGAGATCGAGCGTCAGGTTGCCCTTGTCGAGAATACGGAGGACGATCTTCTCGCCGTAGAGCACCGGGAGGGTCGACACCCGGAAATCGATGACGCGATTGCCCAGCTTGAGCTTGAGACGTCCGTCCTGGGGGATCCGCCGCTCCGCGATGTTCAGCTGGGACAGGATCTTGATGCGCGAGGTGAGGGCCGCCTTCATCCGCAGGGGCGGGCGCATGATTTCGAGCAGCGCGCCGTCGACCCGGTAGCGCACCCGAATCTCATGCTCGAACGGCTCGATGTGAATGTCGCTCGCCCCCCGCTTGACCGCGTCGATGAGCATGCCGTTGATCAACTTGACCACCGGGGCATCCTCGATCTGCGCCTGGGTGGCGGCCTCCTCCTCCTGCTCCTCGACGATCTCGACGTCTTCTCCCGTCGCCTCCATGTCCTTGAGCAGGCTCTGCAGCTCCTGCTCGTTCGACTGGTAGTGCCGGTCGATCAGGTTGCGGAGGGTATACTCGCCGGCAATGACCGGAAACAGATCGAATCGGGTGACGAACTTGAGGTCCTCGAGCAGGCCGAGGTCGGTGGGATCGGCCATGGCCACGGTCAGGGTGCGGCCTTCCCGCTTGAGCGGGAGCACGACCCCCTTGGTGGCCATGTCGGCCGGCACCAGTTTCAGCATCTTGGGGTCGACCTCGAACCGGGAAAGGTCGACCGCAGGCATGCGGTATTGCCGGGCGAGGATCTTGGTGATTTCCAGCTCGGACACCAGCCCGAGCTTCACCAGGACATAGCCCAGGCGATGTTTGGTTGATTTCTGCTCGGCCAGCGCCTGCGCCAGCTTCTCCCGCGTGAGCAGGCCATCGCGGAGAAGAGTTTCGCCCAGCCGATTGCTGCCGTCGGCAGCCGCGGTTGCCATGGTGTCGTATGTCGTGATATTGAGGGGCCGAAGGGGCAGATCAACCCGCCGGAAGCTAGGCGGGACCGCAGGAGAGTCAAGGATTTAGCGGACCCACACCTGCTCCCGCACCCGAGCCAGGGCCGCCGGCCCGAACCCCGGCACCTGGGCCAACTCATCGACTGATCCGAATCGTCCACGCGCTTCCCGAAAACGAACGATCGCGCGGGCCCGGGACGGGCCGACGCCAGGAAGCCGGTCAAGCTCCTCCGGCCCCGCTGTGTTCAGATCCAACAGGGTTGCGCCGCCCATTTGGCCTGCAGGCTTCGTGCCTCGGTTGGGCCCCCGCGGGGCCGGCCCGGAGAACCGGAGATGGGGACCGATCACGGCCAGGAGTCCCGGCCCGATTCCGGAAACCCGGTCCAGGGCGTCGAGGCTGCCGAAGACCCCGCGGGATTCCCGGTCGGCGACGATAGCCTTCGCGAGGCTCATCCCGACGCGCGGCAGACGAGCCAGCTCCACCGCAGACGCGCGATCGGGATCGAGCCGCTCATCGGAGCCGAGGGGGCGGGAGAGCGCCAGGATGCTGTCTCGATGCGCGGTCGGGGAGGCGGGAGGAAGGGCGGCGAGGAGCTGCACCTCGCCCGGGGCTTCGCCGGGCCGGTGGGCCAGCCAGCGGATGCCCTGGCCCACCAGGCCGAGTGAAAGGATGAGGAGGAGGGCCCGTCGTTCCGAGGGTGGCATGGGCCCACGGTAGATCCGCCAGCCGGCCCGGAAATAACCGGATCCCCGCAGGCGGCATCTGAAAGCTACGGGTCCTCGCGGCGGATCAAGGCTATCGCCACGTCGCCCACCAGCTGGAGGCTCGCCGCGCTGACCTTGTCGATGGTGTCACCGGCGGTATGCCAGGAGGGGTAATCAAAGTCGACCACGTCGATGGCCCGGATCCCGACCTTCTGGAGCTCGAGGTGGTCGTCGATCAGGGTGTGCCTCGGCGCGGCGACGAAAGTGCCGCCGTAGCCGAGGTCGCGGGCGGTGCTCCACACCAGATCCACCACCTCCGGCGCCCCGACCAGCGAGTTGCCCTCCTGGTAGATCTGCAGGTCGCGGTCGGCGACGAGATCGAACAGGACGGCATAGAGCGGTGGGGGACCCGGCGCCGGGTGGGCAGCGTAGTATCGCGAGCCGATCAGCACGTCGCCGGGGGTCCCGGTGAAGTCGCCGTAGTCCTCGCCGTCCACCAGCAGGAGGTCGACGCCCACAGTGGGCGGGCTGGTCCGGAGCACATCGGCCACGCCGAGGAGCAGGGCCACGCCCGACCCGCCGTCGTTCGCTCCGGGCACCGGCCGGGTCGAATCCGTTGAGGCGGGGCCATCGGCCGTCGGGCGGCTGTCCCAGTGGGCCAGAAAGAGAAGTCGTTTCGGCGCCGACGGACGGAACCGGGCGATGAAGTTCGTGAGTGGAAGGGAGTCGCCCGCGGCCGTGGTGTGCACCCATCGCTGGACGATGAGGGTGTCCGCGCGCACCCGCAGGAGACTGTCCAGCCAGGCGGCCATCCGTCGATGAGCGTCGGTCCCCGGAACCCGGGGGCCAAACCCCAGCTGGGTCTCGATGTAGCGGAAGGCTCCAGGGTCGAACTCGCGCGGCCGAGGCGCCTCCCGGCAGCCGAGGGCCAGCAACAGAAGTGCCGCTCGTCCTCCGCGTCGCCCACTCACTACCGGAACGTGCCGGCGTCGAGCGCCACTTGGAAGGAGAGCAGAAGGAAGATCTGGGAAGTTTTCCGGTCGAGGTGCCGGGCGTCGTTGATGGTATAGCCGAATTGGAGCCCGGCACTCAGAGCGCTGGCCAGGTCGGTATCGAACCCTCCCCGCACCTCCTGCCGGCGGACGTCGGAGATGGTGGTGCAGGCGGCCTCTCCACCCCGCAGGATGCAGGTCAGGATCTTGGAGGAGACCGCGGTCACAGAGGAGCGCACCTGCTTCCGGGAGCGGCCGAAGCGCGCGGGCAGGCGGAAGGCATAATTGAGCGACCCGGTCACGTCGTCCTGGTCGAGCAACGTGGCGTTTCCGCTGTTCTCGCTGCGCTGGTCGAGCCGGTTGTAGTTGAGGGTGAGCGTGATCCCGTTGCGGAATCCCAACTGCACATCGGGAGTAAGCGACGACGAGTGGATGGAGCTCACGGCGCCCCTCTCCCCGGCGCTGGGCTGGGTGGAGTTGCCCTCCCGGCGCCGGAACCCCAGTCCCGAGGCGACGAGAGTCAAGGGACCGCCCCGGAAGGATCGGGTCCACCGGACGTTCCCCACCGGCCATTCGCGCTGGCGGGTGGTGGTCACCGAGCGGGTCACGCCGATCATCTGGAACCTGGTCGCGGAGGTGAGGGCATAGGAGATGGTCCCGGTGATGCCCAGCGGGAGGTCCGCCCCACCGGTGACCCGCGTGGTCTTCGTCTCCGAGGCCGCCAGTGCGTCGAACCCCTCCTGTGACAGGAACCGGTCCAGTCCGCCCAACGCCAGCATGTACCCCACGCTCGGATCGAACGTGGTGAGATCGAAGGTCGAGGAATGGCCCAGCTGGTTGCTCACATCCACCGGCCGGATGCGGGCGACGGCTCGGCCGACGGCGCCGCTGTCACCCCAGATTTGCCGTAACAGCCGGGAGAGATCGAGCGAGGCGCCGAGCTCCCTCGTCCGCACGTTGTTCAGCGTCTGCGGAAGAATGAACGCGCCGCTGTCGCCGTCGGCTCGGACGAGAGGGCGGGTGTTGAGGGTCCGCGAGAGAATGAAGTGGCTCCCGGTGATGAGCCGGGGCCGGAGCCACGAGGTGATTCGAGGCGTGAGCGAGAACGAGGTCACCAGGGTCCGGTCGCGCTCGACTCCCACCGGAACTCCCAGGAAGAATCGCCGCTCGGTAAAGGCCACCCGGCCCAAGGGGGTCGAATCGGGATAGACCCGGAGGTCGCGGGTGCTGGCGAAATCGCCGCTGAGGGTCAGCATACCGAGCGGCTGCCAGGTGAGGCCGGCCCCGTTCCGCCAGAGGTGAGTCAGCGAGAGCGTCTTCCCGACCAGCGAATCGGCGGCCTGGAACACCGGAACCGCAAAGGAGGAATAGTCGCCCTGGTCCCTCGTCAGGGCGCTGGTCAGTCTGACGCTCGACGGGGCGAGGCTGAGCTTCGCATCGGCCAGCCCCTTGCCCGCCTCGCTCTCGCGCAGCCACTTGGGCAGCCGTTTGACCAACCCGCCGAAGGGCAACCGGAAGCCGCCGCGAGCCAGTTGGAGTCCATAGGCCACCGTCAGGTTCGAGTTCTTCGACGTGGTGTTGGTGAACTCGGTCTGCGCCCGGCCGGTGGTCAGCGCGCCCGTCACCGAGAAGGGGTCGAGGAATCCCCTGGTGATCCAACTGCTTCCCCGTTGGCCCCGCCGCAGGGAGAAACTGTAGGTGGTGCTGTAGGACTCCGGCCGACGCAGGTTCTGGAGGGCCGCGCCCCGGATATCGGTGCCGGTCAGGAGGTCGAGCTGCACGTCGCTTCGGAAGTAGGAGACGTTGACCGGGAGCACCAGGCCGAGCGACGGGGGCAGGAACCGGTCGAGCCGCCAGCTCGAATTCAACTGAAAGGTGCCGGTGGTCCGGTAGGTCGGGTCGGTGTTGATCTGGTGAAACTGCCCATCCTGCCTGATAAACGACGCGCTCACGCTCCCCACGTCCGAGGCAATGAGCCGGGCGTCCACCGCCACCGCCGTGCCGGTCCGGGACACCGGACTGGTCAACCGGACGTCATCCACCCACAGTTCGGCGTTCTGTCCGCCCGGCGCCCCATTGGCCCGGAAGATACCGGCGGACAGCTCCTGAACGCGGGCGAGGTTGGGGGGATTGATGCCGGGATCGACCATGTGCACCAGGTGGGGTCCGTCACAGGCCACGAAGGCGTTGGGGTCGTTGGTGCCGCAGTCCTCGGCGCCGGACGGCGGGGCTCCCGAGAGCCACCGGGTCTGGACCTCGGCCCGGAGCCGGCGCCAGGTCTCCAGATCCACCGCCACCTCGGGCTCCCAGGTGGCCGAGTGCACCGTGACGCGATAGAGGTAGAAATTGCGATCATCGCTTCCGACCTTGATGAATCCCTCCAGCTCGCGCTCCTCCCAGCCGGGACCACGCCCGCGCATCCAGGCCCGCAGCTCGCGGTAGTTGAGGAGATTTTGGGGACCCGCAGGGAACCGCAGGAAGGCCTCCGCCCGGTCGCCCACATCGAGCTCCGTGGCGATCAGCCGGAGCGACTTCTCGTTGATCTGCACGCCGGTGGAGGTGATATCCCCTCGCTGCGAGAGCTGCTCGAGCACCCCCGGCGGAGACTCGTACCCCAAATCGATCCGGTTCTCGGTCGAGACAACCGAGGCGATCACCACTCCGGTGGACTTGGCGACCGAGCCGGAGAGACCGGCGATCGGGGCCTCCGCCCGCCGCACCCAGGGCGACCCGACGAAGCGCATCCGGGCGAGCGCGAAACGAGCCACCACATCGGGCGTCCCCGCATCGGGGGGGCCGACGACGATCATGCGGAGATTCTGCACCAGCCGCAGATTCGGCGTGCCGATTTCCGCGTCCGGCATCCTGATAGGCACCCGGTACAGCTCCCACTTCGACACCCGGCCCAGCGCGTCCACCGTCTGTACGCCGTCCCGAACGAAATACTTGCCCCCCGGCTGGAGGCTCACGACATAGCGGAAAACGTTGTCGTTCGTCCCCGTGGTGTTGAGGGCGTTATCTCCATTGAGATCCTCCGTGTCCAGGCTGCCATTGCCGCGGGTGCAGCGCCCGCTGAGGTCACCCCAGGGAAAGATCTCGACCACGGCGCTGAGGGTGCGCTGGCAGAGCGTCAGATCGGGAACCCGCTCCCCGGTGGCGATCTCGGTGATCCCGTCGGGCCGATCGCCCAGGATGCCGATATCGTCGATCTGGGCGTTGAAGGTGCCGATCTCTCGTCGTTCGGAATCCAGCCGGCCCAGGCCCGCCAGCTGGCGCCCGGTGAACACGGTATCGGCCCCGGTCACCGTGAAGCTGTCGGGCGCGATGGCGACGGCGTCCTCATTGACCGAGCCGAGGTCGAGGACCAGGCGAACCCCGGCAGAGTCGGTGGTGCGGGTGCCTGGCTGGAAGACCCAAAACTCCAGGAACTCGTCCCGGGAGAGGTCGACCCCCGTGGAGCTGAGCGAGACGACCATGGACCGCCACCGGGGGCGGAAGTCGCGCCGGGGGAGTGACCACCGGGAGCTCTGGTTCCGCTGGACGATCCCGCCGGCGGTATCGGCATGAAAGGTGAGGAACATCGCGGTTTCCCGCTGCTCCCGGCCGCTGAGTCGGATCAGGGTGTCGATATCCTCCGGCCGGAGCTCGAACGCCGTGTTCGCCGACGTCGGCACCAGATTCTGCCAGGTGAGCGCGACGGCGTCGTCGAGCTCAAACCCGGCGGCGAAGCCGATGTCCTCCAGCCCGGTGCCCGCCTGGGGCCGGCTGCTGAACTCCCAGGCCGACTCCTGCAGCGGCACCCCGACGCCGGCGTCGCCCTCGAACTCCTCGAGGTACGCCTGTCCCGAGCGACTGGGGTCGGGCTTGGTGAACGCGAACTCGGCGTTTACATCGAAGAGCGACGGGGCCGTGGCCGGCTGCGAGGTGAGGCGATTGAGGAACCGGCTGACGGCCTGAGGTTTGAAGTGCAGCTCGGTGTTGACGCCGGCCACGAGGTTGGCGGACGCCTCGAACCCCAGGGCGGGACGATTGAAGGCGCTCTGCTCCCGCTGGTACATCCCGATGAGGTTCACCGCGCCGCGCTCGCCCAGGGAGTAGGTCGTCGCCATGCCCAGAATGGTGGTCGGCGCGATGGCGAACAGTCCTTGTTCTTCGAACCGGGCCGTCACCTGTACCGCCCCGGTGCCAAAGAGCGCATCGGGGTTGTTGAAGGTGACCTGGCCCGACTCGTACGCGATGGTGTAGTCCACCCCCCGCTCCAGCCGGCGACCCCGCACCAGCAACTGCTCGCTCCCATCCCTGAGCTGGAAGGCTCCCAGGTTCAGGGTAGACCGGTCGCCCGCGCCGGTGGAGTTGTAGCGGAGCCGCAGCAGGAATTTGGCCGAGGTTTCCTGCAGCAGGGCGAAGAGCGGCGTCCGGTACATCGAGTCGGCTCGTTCGGCTAGAGTCAGCCGGGTGGCGTCGGCGAACGGGGTCAGATGGGGGAAGATGACGTACGACTCGCGGATGACCTGGGTCGCCTCCGGATCGCGCGACCGGGGAAACAAGCGGTTCTCCAGATCGAACGTGTTGGGGTCGGTCGGGATGCTCAAACCCAGCAGGGAGAGATAGGTCGCGGCGCCGGACTGGGGGCGCTCGGACCGGTTGACCGACAGGTTGACGTGGAGGGAGCCCACTTCGAGATCCGAGCCGGCGACGCGGTAGATCTGCCGCATCTCCTGGCGGAAGGTGACGGCCGACGGCCCGGTCTGTGGCTGCACGAGGAGCCGGAGACTGTCGGTGGACCCCGCGCCCTGGTCGGCCGCCGGAAAGCTCCCGACCGTACCGCCGTCGACCGTGAGGTAACTGACCGCGAGATAGTCGTTCTGATCGAGCTTGGTGGCCAACCCCAGCCAGAGCCCTGAGGGATCGAGGTAGTAGTCGGTCCCCTGGACCAGCAGCTCCCAGCGCACCGGACCGTAGCTCTGATTGGGGTCGGTGGTGGTGGCCAGCGCGGTGATGCCGCCGATGTTGGCGTTCGCCCCCGTGCGGCTGGCGGGACGGAAGCGGTACACCCGCACCTGCGCCGGTCTCTGAGAGGGAGGCAGAGACTGCGGGTTGAGGTTGAGAATGTCCAGCCCGGGAAAGCCGGTCAGCGTGGTCGGATCCACCACCCAGTAAAAGCGGCCGCTTTCGAAGTCGAGATCCCGAAGCTGCCGATCCTGGGGTTGACTGGTGGTCTGCCCCACGGTGTAGGTGCGTTCGGCTACCTGGCTTCCCTTCTGGGTGGCGGCCAACGCCTGCAGCTGTACCGGCCCGACCTCGAAGCTGGCGTTGACGCCGAAGTTGTTGGCCGGGATGGCGGCGGTGATGAAGCGGGAGGTGGGAGGCCGGAAGGTGACCGTGCCCACTTCCACTCGCCGAACGATTTCGTCCTCCAATCCCTCGTAGAAGACCTGAATGTTGTTGTTGCCACCGAAGTCGCGGTCGTTGTCGACATCGACGTTGAGATGCAGCCGCCGGCCGAGAATGCCACCCGAGCGAATGCTGACGTGGTTGTCGAGCCGCGGGGCCCGAAAGCCGCCCCGGCAGCCGGAGGAGGGATCCAGCAGCAGGAGGGGGCTGCACCGCTCGTTGCGCAGCCGCTCGGTACGGAGCTCGAGCCGCACCTGGCCGTCGATGCCGAGATCGGCGTACTTCCGGGAAATCCCCAGGACGCCCACCTGCTCCGCCCGGTCGCGCTCTTCTTCCTCCTTGTCGGCCATGGCGGAGCCGTAGAGCTGGACGTAGCGCTCTGCAACGACGCGCGTCGCTCGGGCGGAGTCCAGCACTTGGACCACAGTGCTGTCCCAGCGGGCCTCCCGGAGGGCGGCCGGCACCCTGGGCGCCCCCATCCAGGGAGCTCGCAGGACGGCCGGCTCCCGTAACCTCGGCCGAAAGGGGGCGAAGTGCACGCTCGCGCCCGGCGTGGCGGGGCTCGGCGAGGTTGAATCGACCTGTTGGCCGACCAGAACCGCGGGGAGCGCAAGCAGAACGCAGAATGCGAGGGGGGTGCGCACCACGCTAGCGGATCACAACCAATGGGCTTGAGGGAAGTAGATCGGGGCAATATAATGGGCCCACGAAACCCCTACAACCAGAGAAGTTGGCCCCCGTGCGCCTCCTCAGTCGATACCTCCTCCGCCAGCTGGCGGCCCCGTTCGTCTTCGCGCTCGCGGCGCTCACCAGCCTCATGATCCTGAGCCAGATCGCTAAGAAGTTCGGCTCGCTGGTGGGCAAAGGCCTCCCCTGGAGCGTGATCGCGGAGGTGTTCGGCCTCAGTGTCCCGTTCATCGTGGCGATGACCCTCCCGATGGCGGTGTTGATCGCGGTTCTCTACACCTTCAGCCACCTGGCGGCGGACAATGAGATCACCGCCATGCGGGCCAGCGGCATCAGCGTCTACCAGGTCCTCGCGCCGGTCTTTGTTTGGGGCGTGGCCATGGCGTTCTTCAACCTCGTCTTCGTGGACCAGGTGCTACCCCGGAGCAACGCGCGCCTTCGAAGCCTGCTGATCGACATCGGGAGGAAGAAGCCCACCTTCGAGCTGCGGGAGCAGGTGATCAACGCAATACCGCCCTCGCAGTACTTCCTCCGGGCCGGCCGGATAGACGCCGCGACCGGCCGGCTCAAGGACGTCACGATCTACGACGTCGGCGGCGAGGCAAGCCGGCGAGTCATCTACGCCGACAGCGGGTTGATGGCCTACGCCGAGGGGCAGACCGACTTGAGCCTTCGCCTCTTCGACGGCTCGGTCCATTCCTACCGGCCGGCGGAGCCGATGACGTTCCAGCTCACTTATTACCGGGTGAACGACATCCGGGTAAAGAACGTCTTCGACGAGCTGCAACGCAACACCGCCAGCTCGGTGCGCGGCGACCGGGAGATGAGCACCTGCGAAATGCTTGCGGTCATTCACGATGCCCGGGAAGAAGTGGCCCAGGCCGAAGCCCGGCGGCGCGAGCTCCTGCTGGGGGATCTCCGAACCCTGGTGGCCCTGCCGCCGCTGCCACCGGAGGACCAGGAACCCAGGACTCGCGGGTTGCCTCGCTACTGCAACTGGATCGAATCCGGCAAGCGGCTTCTCTTCCCCACGACGGCTGAGGCCCAGGCTCCCGCACAAGCCGGCTCCCCGGCGGCCCAGCTGGAAGATGAGCCGGAGCCCGTCAGGCCGCAGATCTCCACCTGGTCTCAGGTGTCCGGGGCGGTGGAGCGCGCGCAGGAGGCCGAGCGCCAGGCGGCCCGCTTCAGCGTGGAAGTGCACAAGAAATGGGCGATCAGCAGCGCGTGCATTTCGTTCGTGATCATCGGGATCGTCATGGCCTTGCGGTTTCCCCGGGGGGGAATCGGCCTGGTCATCGGAGGAGGCCTTCTGATCTTCTCGATCCACTATGTCGGCCTCACCGCGGGGGAGAGCCTGGCGGACCGAGGATTCCTTTCCCCCTGGCTGGCCATGTGGGCCCCCAATATCGTGCTCAGCGTACTCGGCGTGGTGGGGCTGGTGCGGGTGAGCCGGGAGTCGGGATCCACCAGGGGCGGAGACCTCCAGGAGGTCGTGGATGCCATCCGCACCCTGGTCCGCCGCTGGCGGCGTTTCGCCCTGAAGGGATGAGCCTCTCGTGATCGGGGTTCGGACACTGGACCGCTACATCCTCGGGAGCTGGGTGCGGATCTTCGTCCTCACCGCGCTGGGGTTCCCCATCGTCTCCATCATGATCAATCTCACGGACACGCTCAACCGGCTGCTCGATCGCGGCCTCACGATGCGGGAAATCGCGATCAGCTACGTCTATTCCATTCCGGAGAACGCATTTCTGGTGATGCCGGCCGCCGTGCTCTTCGCCACCGTATTCACCGTGGGCGCGATGGGGCGACACTCCGAGATCACCGCCGCCAAGGCCGGAGGGCAGAGCTTCCACCGGTTGATGCTTCCGATCATCGTGATCTCCGCGCTGGCCTCGCTGCTGGCATTCGCCGTCGGGGAGATGGCGCCGGGAGCGACGGCCAAGCAGCTCGAGCTCCAGAAGGCGAAGCAGGCCCGCCCCACCAGCTCGCGGTTCCACTTCGTGTACCGGGGCGACGTGGGCTGGATCTACACCATCCGTTCTCTCGATTTGGCTTCCCGGCAGCTGCGCCAGCTGCTGTTCGAACGCCAGGGAAACGGGGTGGGCTACCCCGGGCTGATCGTGACCGCCGACAGCGCGAGCTACGACGACTCGCTCCACGTCTGGCGCCTGCGCAACGGAGCCAGCCGGATCATGGCCGGACCGGACCAGCAGGCGATGTTCACTTTCCGGACCCTCCGCCTGCGCTCGTTCACCCAGTCGCCTTCCGATCTGCTGGCCGAGCCCAAGGCGCCCGACGAGATGCGCTACGCGGAGCTGGGCCGCTATATCGACGCGCTCCAGCGCTCGGGCAACGACGCCAACAAGCTGGTGGTGGAGCAGGCGCTCAAGATCGCGCTGCCGGTCACCTGCTTCATCGTGGCGCTGTTCGGCGCGCCGCTCGCCGTCACCTCGCCCCGCGCCGGGCCCGCCATCGGGATCGCCATCAGCCTCGGCACCACGATCGTGTTTCTGCTGATGACCCAGATCATGAAGGCGGTCGGTGCCGGCGGCGTCATCGACC
>Ga0326597_10005649_pt1 | contig 17299 bp, 21 predicted proteins | sample RVTome_12_FD_203789 | JGI IMG/M metagenome (GOLD analysis project Ga0326597, IMG submission 203789) | Soil microbial communities from uranium-contaminated site in the Upper Colorado River Basin, Wyoming, United States - RVT100D185 | ecosystem: Environmental > Terrestrial > Soil > Contaminated >...
CCTGTTCGCCCAGGAAGCCCACAACCACGAGCAGTTCTCGCAGATCAACCAGGCCAAATACCAGGCCGAGATGCGCCAGACCATCACCTTCGCCGTGTTCAACCCGCTGATCAACTTCATCAGCTCGATCGCGGTGGCGTTGATCATCTGGTACGGCGGCGGGCAGGTGGTGCAGGAGGCGCTGACGCTGGGGGCGCTGGTGGCCTTCATCAGCTACGTGCGCATGCTGTTCCAGCCCATCAACGACCTGTCCGAGAAGTTCAACATCCTGCAAGGGGCGATGGCCTCCTCGGAGCGCATCTTCCTGTTGTTGGGGGAAAAGCAGGAAGACCGCGGCAAGGGCAAGGCGATTGAGCGCGTGCAAGGGCGCATCGAGTTTCGCGACGTGTGGTTTGCCTATCACGACCAGGACTGGGTCTTGAAGGGCATCTCTTTCGTGGTGGAGCCGGGCCGGACGGCGGCCATCGTGGGCCCCACCGGCTCGGGCAAAACCACCATCATCAGCCTGTTGCAGCGGCTGTACGACGTGCAGCGCGGCCAGATCCTGCTGGACGGCGTGGACATCCGCGAGCTGGACCTTGCGTTCCTGCGCGCGCAGACGGCCGTGGTGCTGCAGGACGTGTTCCTGTTCTCAGGCGACGTGCTGGGCAACATCCGCCTGCAGTCGCAGGACATGTCCCCCGAACGGGCTCAAGAGGCCGCCCGCTTCGTGCGCGCGGACGGGTTCGTGCAGCAGCTGCCGGGAGGCTACGGCGCCGAGGTCACCGAGCGCGGGTCCACCCTCTCGGCCGGGCAGCGCCAGTTGCTTGCCTTTGCGCGGGCGGTGGCCTTCGACCCCAAAGTGCTCATCCTGGACGAGGCCACTGCCAACATCGACTCGCAGACGGAGCAGCTCATCCAGGAATCTCTAAAAAAAATCCTGCACGGGCGCACCTCGATCGTGATTGCCCATCGCCTGTCCACCATCCAGGACGCCGATCAGATCCTGGTCCTGAGCCAGGGGGGGCTTGCGGAACAGGGCACGCACCAGGCACTGCTTGCCAAGGGGGGGCTGTACGCGGCGCTGCACGCGCTGCAGTTTGCCGAGGTGGGTCAGCGCACCAGACCTCCCCAGCCCGCGGCGCAGGCGCTTGCGGACGTATCCGACGCCCCGCAGGAGCCTGCTTAACGTGCCTGACGACGCGGGCGCCGTTGCTGAGGAAAAACCTTCAGAAGCTGGGTGCGGGTTTTTGAGCGCGCCGGTGTTGTGACCGTGCGAAAGCCCGCTTATACTGGGTTGCGCAATCGCCGTTTTATTCGTAGGGGCTCAATGAATTGAGCCCAAGGGCGCGATCCATCGTGCCCCCACAGGAAAGGACTTCCATGGCATTCAAAGGGCTGGACTTTTACAACGTTGACGAGCTGCTCACCGAAGAACAGCGCATGATGCGCAAGAGCGTGCGCGCGTTTGTGGACGAATCCGTCTTGCCCGTCATCGTCGAGGCCTACGAACAAGGGCATTTCCCCACCGCGCTCATCCGGGAGATGGGACAGCAGGGGGTGCTGGGAGCCAACCTCCAGGGCTACGGCTGCGCCGGCATCGACCATATCGCTTACGGCCTGATCATGCAGGAGCTGGAGCGCGGGGACTCGGGGGTGCGCAGCTTTGCCTCGGTGCAGGGCGCTCTGGTGATGTACCCCATTCACGCTTTCGGCTCCGAAGATCAGAAGAAGAAATGGTTGCCCAAGCTCGCCGCGGGGGAAGCCGTCGGGTGCTTTGGCTTGACCGAGGCCGAGCACGGCTCCGACCCCGGCGGGATGAAGACCCGCGCGGTCAAGGATGGAAAAGGGTGGGTGCTCAACGGGAGCAAAGCCTGGATCACCAACGGCACGATCGCCGACGTGGCCGTGGTGTGGGCCAGGGCCGAGGAGGGCGTCCGCGGCTTCCTGGTGGAGCGCGGCACGCCGGGGTACAGCGCGAGCAAGATCGAGCACAAGGCCTCGATGCGGGCCTCGGACACGGCCGAGCTGGGCTTTGCCGACTGCCGCATCCCTGAGCAAAACCTGCTCCCCGGCAGCAAGGGCCTTAAGTCCCCCTTGAGCTGCCTGACCCAGGCGCGCTACGGCATCGCCTGGGGCGTGCTTGGCGCGGCGATGGCGTGCCTGGATGAGGCGGTCGCTTACAGCAAGAGCCGCATCCAATTCAACAAGCCGATCGGCTCGTTTCAGCTTGTGCAGGCCAAGCTGGCCCACATGCTGACCGAGCTGACCAAGGGGCAGCTGCTGTGCCTGCGCCTGGGGCAGTTGAAGGACCAGGGCACGCTGCACCACGCCCAGGTGTCGCTTGCCAAGCGCAACAACGTGGCCATGGCCCTGGAGTGCGCGCGCCTGACGCGCGACATCCTGGGGGCCAACGGCATCACCTACGACTATCAGGCCATCCGGCACATGCTCAATTTGGAAACCGTGTACACCTACGAGGGCACGCACGACATCCACACCCTGGTGCTGGGAGAAGCCTTGACCGGGATCTCGGCGTATGCTTGACCCCTTCGCTTTTCCCCTTCTCCCCTCGCGGGAGAAGGCCGGGATGAGGGGGAGAGGGAAGCACACCGTAAAGGAGATAGGATGGAGTTCAGAGACCGGCTTCAGAAAGACCTGCAGGCGGCGATGAAGGCGGGGGACGTGATCAAACGGGAGACCCTGCGCACGCTGCTTGCCGCCTTGACCCATGCAGAGGTGGAAAAGCAGGGGGAGTTCACCGACGCCGATCTGGCCGCGGTGCTCCAAAGGGAAGTGAAAAAGCGGCGCGAGGCGATCGAGGCCTATCAAGCCGGCGGGCGAAAAGACCTGGTGGACAAGGAAACCCAGGAGCTGCACATCCTGCAGACCTATATGCCCAAGCAGCTATCGCCGCAGGAGATCGAAGCGGTGGTGAGTCAGATCATCGCCGGCTTGAGCGCGGCGGGCAAGCCCAACCTGGGTCAGGTGATGGGGGCGGCCATGGGCAAGCTGAAGGGCCAGGCCGACGGCAACGCCGTGCGCCAGGTGGTGGCCAAGCTGCTGCAGTGACGAGCGGCTTCGGGCCTTACTCGGGGAACAGCGCCAGGATCGTGCGCACGCCGCCCTCGCTGGGCAGGTCGCCCGGCGCGCCCCTGGCGGCAAGCAGCAACCCTTGGGCGATGTGGATCTGACGGCGCAGCTCTTCGGCGTTTTGGATGCGGAAGGACGCTTTGAGCAATTCACTTGCGGCCTGGCTGAAGAAGGCGATGTTCCCCGCCGTCACCTTGTACTCGCGCAGCTCGGGGATTTCCTCGACGAAGCGCAACAGGCGACGCGCGTAGTTGTTCAACCCCACGCCGTCCCCCAGCCGGGGGATGGCTGAATCGAAGCTGGTGTCCCCCTCGCCCACGGCCAGGTTGAGCACCTGGCGGGACTGCACGCGCGCCTCCTCGACCGTCACTGCGGAAGCGCCGAAGGCGGCCTGCTGAATGGCCAGATCCAGCTGGGTGACGAATCGCTCCAGCATGGGCACCAGGCCCTGCCGATCGTCCTGCGCGTTGCCCGGGTACACCAGGGCAAGCACAAGCAGCATCAAGAGCGCTTGTTTCTTCATCGCGCCTCCTCTACGCCTCGATCTTAGCGCTCCAACGGAGCGCGCTCCATAGAAACGGGGTCAAAAACCCATCAAACCATCGAGAGGCGCATTGCGCGGCGAGGCGGGTGGAGCGGGCGACGGGATTTGAACCCGCGACACCTGGCTTGGGAAGCCAGTACTCTACCGCTGAGCTACGCCCGCAGCGGGTTTGATTATAGCGCGGGGGAGCGTTTCACTGCAAGATGAACTCAAACAGCGCGAACATCAGCGCGCTGATCGAGATCACCCATTGAAAAGTCTCGGACAGGTCGTCGTTCCGTTGGGGCAATTGGGTGGGGATCGAGCTTCTCAACACCTGCAGCTCATCGGAAACCCCCTGCGCCCGCAGCGTCTGTTCCGTTTGCCCCTGATCGAGCTGCGCCAGGCGCTGCAGCAGCGGGGACATTTGCTCGCTCAGCTGGTCCACCCTCTGCTCCAACTCCAGCATGCGCGTGTGTTGGGATTGGAACGTTTGCTGGACTTGGGCCACCTGCGCTTCGGCCTGGCGGATGCGGTCGTGAAACACAAGCAGGACGAAGCCCGTGCCGATCACCACCAGGATCATCAACAAAGGCCACGCAGAAGGGCGCTTCAAAACGTCATCACTCCAGCGCTTACGCTCAGGGCAGTGCCAGGCTCCATGCCGCAAGCAACAGTAAAGCCAGCAACGGGAAAGCCAGGGCAAAAGCCAGAAGCGCGATGTTTGCCGTCCGACCGAGCATAGAGTCTCCTTTCCCTTGGAGCGTAAGGCATGGGCAGGTCGCGGGTGAGGACGAAGGTGGAACGGCAACGCTCACTTGGGGCCTTTTCCACGGGAATTGCGGGGCGCATGGGCATGATCCAGTCTGCCTTTTCAGGGGACATCTGTCTTCACCGCTGGCTGCCGAAATAGCCGTTCATGAAGCCCAGCGACTCCAACGGCAGCACCCGCAGGAACGGCTCCCCGATCAGGTCCTGGCGCGGGACGAATCCCCAGTAGCGGCTGTCCTGGCTGATGGGCGAGTTGTCCCCCAGCACGAAAAAATGGCCTTCGGGGACGATCCAGCGCTGATCGCCCATCTGCCCGCCTTGAGCATAGGCGCGCTCGAACGGGGGGCCGGAGAGCTTCTGGTCGTCCACGTACACGGCGCACTCGCGGTTTCCATCAGCACAGTCCTTGATCTGGACGCTCTGGCCGCCCACGGCGACCAGTCGCTTGACCAACCGTTCGCGCACGCCGCCCTGGTCCGATTTCCAAAACACCACGATGTCTCCAGGGTGCGGGTCTCTGAAGAAGAAGGAGATTTTGTCCACGAAGAAGCTGGTGCCCACAGGGATGGTAGGCTCCATCGAGCCGGTGGGCACCGTCATGCGGATCACGACGAAGGTCAGCACGACCCAGGCCAAGAGCCCCGCGATCGCCAGGGTCTGCACCCAGCCCAGCAGCCACTCCGCGCGCGCGGCGGTGGGGATGCCAAGCGCATTCAAACCCCGGACGATCAGGTTTTTTTTGTTTCTCTTGTCGGAAGGTGCTGCGTTGTTCATGGCTGTCCCTCTCTTGAAGCTTTGTCAGTATAACGAGCTGCCCTTACACTGACAAAGCATGGTGCAAGCCCTCGTCGTGCTCGTCGTGGCGGCCAGCCCCGTGTTGGAGTTGCGCGGCGCGATTCCGCTTGCGCTGTTTCAATACGGCTTCGATCCCTTTTCCGCCTATTGCCTGTCGGTGTTGGGAAACGTGCTGCCCGTGCCCCTGCTGTTGCTGGGCTTGGAGAAGTTACTGGCGTTTGCCGCCGGCGTACCGTGGCTCCAGCCCGCCGTGGACTGGTGGATCCAACGCACGCGCCACGCGCACTCGAAAGCCTTCGAGCGCTGGGGGGCGGTGGCCTTGGTGCTGTTCGTCGCGGTGCCCCTGCCGGCCACCGGGGCCTGGAGCGGGTGCCTGGGCGCGGTGCTGTTCGGGGTGCCCTTTCGCGTCGCGCTGCCCCTGATCGCGCTTGGCGTGCTGATCGCCGGCGCACTGGTAACGCTGCTCAGCGTGGGGGCATTGTCCCTGGCGGGCTGAGCTAGTCCAGCACCCCTGAATACACTAAGTTGTAATAGATTAGATAGCCGCCGGCGCCGATGAGGACCCACGCGCCCAGCGGCTGCATCCAGCGCATCACGGAGGGGAGGTACCGCCGGATCGCCTGCTTGGAGAAGGCCATCACAAGGGACAGGGCCAGCACCATCAGCGTCATGCCAAGCCCGTAGGCCAAAAAGTGAATCGCCCCGTTGAGCGCGCTCACGGCAAACGCCTGGGCCACCACCACAAGGAAGATCGGGATCGTGCAGCTGATCGAGCACAGAGCGTAGCCGATCCCGTACAAGAAGTAGAACCAGCCGCTACGGCGATCCTGGCGCTGCAGCCGGGTCTGAACCCAGCGATCCAAGTGCCAAGGCAAAGCCACAGAACGACCAGTCAGCATGAACACCCCCAGCGCGACGAGTGTCACGCCGATGCCCGCGGAGGCCCAGGGCAAAACGCGGGCGATCAGGCTGCCGATCAGCGAGAGGACGGCGCCCACGCCGACGAAGACGGTCAAAAACCCCGCGCTGACCGTCCCTCCCAACGCCAGCCCGCGCAAAGCCGCAGCCCACGCACCGCTCGATTCGTCTTGACTTGCCAGGTAGAACGACGCGTACGACGGGAGCAAGGCGAAGCCGCAGGGGTTGAAAAAGGCTGCCACCCCCGCGGAAAAGGAGAACGTCAACAACCCTAGGTCCACGTGCATGCGCGTGCGGCCGTCCGCTCCTTTGTCGTCTGGTTTACGCCGGGTTTCTATTGTATGGGCGGGCAACTACAGTTGCATGAACTCGTTGACCACTCCATTGGCCAAGGCGTAGACGATAAAGGGAGCGGTCTTGGTCCCCCCCATCCCCGGCGAGCCGGCCGGCATGCCGGGCAGCGCAATCCCCTCGATGTCCGGCTGAGTTTCCAACAGTCGTTGAATCGCCTCCAATGGAACGTGGCCCTCGACGAAATATCGCCCAACTTTCATCGTGTGACAGCTCCACAACTCCTGCGGGATTCCGAGTTCAGTCTTCAATGCATTCGTGTCGGCGACCTCGGTGACTTGAACGTTGAGGTCGTTGGCTTGGAGGTATTCCACGTACTGTCCGCAACACCCACAGGTGGGGGACTTGTACAGCTCAAAAGCAAGCTGGGGTGGGGAAGTGTTCGGCGTCGTCGCCTGCTGTCCCGCTTTACAGGCAAACAGGCCAATAGGCAGCAGCAGAATGAAAGCCAGTATCCCGGCACGTGACCATGCCATAGAGAGCCTCCTTGGTAGCGTGCCATCATCGTTAAGTTTTCTTGAAAGCGATGCAGTGACCGGGATCAACTGGCGGGATGATGTAGATCATGGCATCCACCCCTAGAGGGGTGGGATAATCACAGCCCATGGCCTGACGCAAGCCAGGGCTGTCAGGGGTCACCAATATCCTGTCCGAAAGGAGATCACGATGAAGGGCAACGTGAAGGTCACCATCGCCGTGTTGGCCGTTCTGCTGTTGGGTGGAGCGTATCTGATCGGCTCGTACGTGGCGACGGCCCAAATGGGCAATCAGCCGGCTCAAGGGAGCAGCGTCAGCGACTCCGTCGCCGAGCGCATCGCGCAGGCTCTGGAGCAGATGTCCCAGACCATGAACCAGATGACGGGCCACATGGCCATGGATCACTCAACCATGATGGGCATGATGAACTCCATGGAGGCCATGCACGGCCAAATGCAGCATGCGATGCCAGCTGAGCAACAAGGCATGGCCCCGATGGGACAACAAAATGCTCCGGCGCCTGCTGGGCAGTTGAGCGAATCCGACTTGGTTCGAGCCTCAGACGAGGCGGACATCACGATCGAGGCCACCTGGATGAACCCGCTGTTGGAGCCGGAAAACGCGCTTGTTTTCAGGGTCTCCATGGACACCCACAGCGAAGACCTCCTGCAATTCGACCTCCCGGCACTGGCGGTGTTGCGCGACGGCAAAGACCAGGCTCTGGCTGCAACCTTCGCCTGGGAGCCGGAAAGCGAGTCCAACCACCATCGGTCGGGGATACTCAGGGCCCAGGCCGTCGATGAGGGCCAATCGCTGCTGGCTGCTGTAGCCGAGGGCGTCGTGCTGGAATTGAAGGATGTCGGCACCCCCCTACGCCGCTTTGAATGGCAGGTCAAGCTGGCCGAGTAAGCGCCAGTTGAAAGGCGAGGAACTCCCCTTGACAAGAAGCGAGAGGAGTATTATACTCGAAGTATCCCACCCCACCAGGGGTGGGACAAGAAGGAGGACAACATGAAGGCCACCGCGAAAGAATTCTTCCAGCTCAACCCGATCGGCTGCGGCGACTGCTTCTGGAAGATTGAAAACGGACTCAAGGAGCTGCCCGGCGTCACCGATGTGAAGGTGGACATGGGCAAGATCATCTTCGACGTCACCTTTGACCCCACCAAGCTCAACCGGGATCGCATTCTGAAGAAGATCGAGGACATGGGCTTTCGGCTCAAGGGCAAGTACTACCCGACGGCGGGTTTCTGGGAGAGCATTCGCCTTGCGATCTCGCGGGCGAAGGCGGCCAAAGCGGCCAAGAGGTCAAGACCCGTTTAAGGGAGGAGCAACCATGGATGGTTTCTGGCAAAACATCTGGGTATGGCTGTTGTTCGGGGGGATGATCGTCATGCACCTGTTCCACATGCGCGGACATGGCAGCCATGGCGGGGGATGCTGCGGGCCTGCTTCACGGGAGGAAAGCAAGAACCACGACGCTGCAAAGCACGAATAGGTAAGGCGGGCTGGGTTCGAAAGACAGCATGAAAGGAGAAAACCAATGCTCAAAACCATGGAAAAAGGGAGTCTCGCCCATGACCATACCACCAAACGCGACATTTACCTGCGCCTGCGCACGGTGGCCGGCCACCTCGTCGGTGTAGAGAAGATGATCCAGGAGGATGGGTACTGCATTGACATCCTCAAGCAGATTGCGGCCATCCAGTCCTCCCTGTCCAAGGTAGCTCTCAGTCTGAGCGAAAGCCACATGCTCCATTGCGTTCGGGAAGCCGTAGAGCATGGACAAGGGGAGGCCAAGATCAACGAGCTCATGGAGACGATGAAGTACCTCAAGCATTTCTAAGCGCTTGGAAAGGAGCATGGTATGGAGGGCATTGGCATTGTCAATATTCCTCCTCAGGATGTCACGTGCAGTGGTTGCGCGACCCGTGTCAAAGACGGCTTGGCATCCTTGACATGAGACAAACCATCTACCGCGATCCGGTTTGCGGGAAAAGGCTCAATCGCAACAAAGCGCATATCGCCATTGACTACGAAGGGTGGGCTTACTTCCTGTGCTGTCCGCGTTGCCAACGGGAATTCGAAGCAAATCCCCTGGATGCCGTGATCCTCACCCACGCCCACATCGACCATACGGGCTACCTGCCTCGCTTAGTTAAAGGCGGCTATCGCGGCCCCGTTCACGCCTCGGACGCCACATGCGACCTGCTCGAATTGTTGTTGCCCGATTCAGGATACCTGCAGGAGGAACAGGCTTCTTATGCCAACAAAAAGGGCCATTCTCCCCATCAACCGGCCTACCCGCTCTACACCCAACAACAAGCGCTGGAGTCCCTGCAATTCCTGGTTCCTCATCCGCTGGATGCGCCCTTTCAGGTGGATGACGGTCTAACCGTGACCTGGAAGCCGGCGGGACACATCCTGGGCTCGGCCATCTTGGCCTGCGAATTGGATGGGTTGAAGTTGGTTTTTTCTGGAGATCTGGGCCGCTACGGCCAGGAGGTGATGCGCTCGCCGTCCACCGTGCGGGAAGCGGACGTGTTGCTGGTGGATGGAGCCAAAGAAATCAAGATCCACGGCATGTCCGTTCCGGTGCAGGCGCAGATCGCCTCGATCGACGGCCTGTCCGCCCACGGCGATTACCACGAGCTGTTGCGCTGGTTGTCGGGGTTTGAACGCGCACCCCGGCAGACGTTCATCGTCCACGGGGAACCCCATGCGGCTCAAGCTTTTCAGCAACGAATCCGGACTCAATTGGGATGGAGCGCCCACGTCCCTCGTCATCAGGAAACGGTGGCCTTGAGCGAGAGTTTGGCATGATTCGCTACGCGTTGTTTGACCTGGACGACACGCTTTATCCCCCGGCGGCTGGCTTGATGAGGGCATTGGGGCAAAGCAAGACTGAATGATCGAAAACGCGATCATCCATTGGCAAAGGAGTGGACATGCTGAATGAAGCAAATCCATACGGCAACTGGGTCATTGTTGCAAGCATCATTGCTGTATCGCTCTTTTTTGTAACAAAATACATCCCGGTCAAGACGAAGTTTGAAAAGAGGAGCGGAGGGGCTTTGGTTGCTTTCGCTGTGGCGCTTTTCACGGAGATGTACGGGTTCCCATTGACGATTTACCTACTATCGTCGTTTTTCGGAATACAAATACCGCTGACACACCAATACGGCCATTTATTTGCGTATGCGCTTACATTTCTGGGCATCGATGTCCTGTATGGGTGGATCATCGTGATGGCCATTAGCACAACCGTCATTTTCATCGGGCTTGGATTAATCGTGGATGGATGGCGGAAAGTATATCATGGAGGTGGCGAGCTTATCACATCGGGCATCTATGAGAAAGTCCGTCACCCACAATACTTGGGAATTTTCATCGTAATGACGGGGTTCTTGATTCAATGGCCTACGCTCATCACGTTGATCATGTACCCTTTCCTGGTTGTCTCATACTATAAATTGGCGAAGCGCGAAGAATCGGACGTTTTACAAATACATAGAGAGAAGTACGTGGAGTACATGCGTAAGACGCCCATGTTCTTTCCGAAAATTCTCAATCGCGCTCGATGACGTTGTGTAGCGTGTAGCTGGTGGGAAATAGGAAGCGGCTGCTGAAGGGGGATACTGCTCCTCTCATGACTCGGTTTACACTCCTGAAACCCTACCAGTTCAGCGGCCTTTCCGGCGCCCTGGCCGCCTTGAGCTATCCCGGCTATGGGTTTGACGGGGTTGCGTGGGTGGCGCTGGTGCCCTTGTTGTGGGTCAGTTCCGACAAACCGCTCGTGACAAGCTTTCGGCATGGCTGGTGGGCGGGGTTCGTCTATTTTCTGCTGATCCTGCCCTGGTTGTGGACCCTGTGGGACTGGGCCGGCGCCTTCATCGTGCTGGGATACATGGCTTTGTGCGCCCTGATGGCCCTGTCTTGGGGGGCATGGGCGGCCGGTTGTTCGTGGCTGACTGCGCGCAGACCGGCTCGGCTTCTCTTGGCGGCGCCGGCGCTCTGGACGGCGCTCGAGTTCCTCAGGGGAGCTGGGCCCTTCGGGTTCACCTGGGGGGATTTGGGGTATGCGCTCTACCGGCAGGGTTCGATCCTCCAATTGGCTTCCTGGACGGGCGTTTGGGGGCTTTCATTTTTGATCGTGTTTGTCAACGCTGGCTTGCTTGTCGCTTGGAAGCGTCGCAAATTGCGGGTTGTGCTGCTTGTTGGCCTCGTGCTGTTGGGCGTGGTGGGCTGGGGCAACTGGCAGCGCGGTGAGGGGCGACGGCGCATGGTTGACGCTCCGACACGCCGCATCGCTTTGGTGCAGCCAAACATACCACAGAGGGAGAAAAGCGATCCGCGCATGCTCGATTCGCTTCGCGAAAGGGTGCGCTCGCTTTTGGATGGCATTGATCAAAATGTGGATTTGGTCGTCCTGCCCGAGTCCATCCTGCCCACTTTGATTCTTGAAGATTCCGCCACGTTGGAGATGCTTTCCCGCTTTGCGCAAGATCATCGCGCCGCCGTACTGTTCGGCAGTTTTACGGCTGAGGATGATGGCTTGTTCAACTCCGCCGTGCTTCTCACTTCGGAAGGGGAGGTGATCGGCCAATACGACAAGGTGCAACTGGTCCCCTTCAGCACGGAGTACTTTCCCCTGATCAACGTCTTGAAGCGGGCGGGGCTGGATCGCTGGCTCGGCCCGCTGTCCTTGGGCTCGCTGAGCCGCGGGGCGGGGTTTGGCACGCTCGCTTGGGGGGAGATCACGCTGGGCGCCCCGATCTGTTTTGAAAGCGCGTTCGGTCGCATTAGCCGGGCGTTTGTTCGCCGGGGCGCGAATCTGATTGTGACGATCACGAATGACGCGTGGTTCAAGGACAGCATGGAGCTGGAACAGCACTTCGCCATGGGGATCGTGCGCGCGGTGGAGACGGGTCGGGCGTTCGTTCAGGTGGCCAACACGGGCCTCAGCGGCGCAGTGAATCCCGTCGGCGAAGTCTTGCTTAAAGTGCCCCCTCACCAAGCGACGGTGGCGTACGTCGACGTTCCCCTGCTGCAAGGACAAACGGGTTACGTTCGCCTGGGAGATTGGTTTATGTGGGCAGTTGGGTTCACATTGCTCGGCTTCATCCTGCGCCGGCAATACAGCCATCATCCCCTATTGTCTCGCCCCCTTTGACAAGAGGGCGGCTGGGTGCTATAGTAGCTATATCCACCCCACCTGGGGTGGGGATAAGGGGGATGTAAGATGGCCAAAGATCCGGTATGCGGAATGAACGTGGACGAGAAAAACGCCGCAGCGCGGCGCGAGTATCAAGAGCAGGCCCTCTATTTCTGTTCCCAGTCGTGCGCCAGCCAGTTCGACGAAGACCCCGCGCGCTTCCTGAGCAATGGCTCTAGCGACAGCGGCCAGGTGAGCCAGCACAAGGCTGTGCGCCGGGTGGAGAAGGAAGAATCTACCGATCAAGAGACCAAAGCACACCTCAATGAGTACAAGCGCTTGCTGAGGAAATTCTGGTTTGCAGCGGCGGTTTCGATCCCCACCATGCTGGTGGCTTATCCGGAGCTGCCTTGGCTCTACCTGCCGAACCTCTTCATCTCGGCGGTCTCCGAGGGAACTACTTGGCTGCTGTTCGCCCTTTCAGGGGTATTCACCCTGCCGGTGATGTTCTACTCGGGTCGGCAATTCTTCACGGGCGGGTGGTCGGCGTTCAAGCACCACTCTGCGGACATGAACACGCTGATCGCGCTGGGCACCAGCGCGGCGTGGCTGTATTCCACCGTGGCGCTGCTCTTCCCTCGGCTATTCCCTGAGGGCACGGCCGTGCCCTTCTACGACGTGACTGCCGTGGTCACGGCCTTGGTGGTGTTTGGACAAGCTCTGGAGGTGCGCGCCAAGGGCCAGACCAGCCAGGCCATCCGCAAGCTCATCGGCCTGCAGGCCAAGACCGCCCGCGTGATGCGGGGCGGCGTAGAGGCCGAGATCCCCGTGGAGGAGGTCGAAGTCGGTGACCTGGTGCTGGTGCGCCCCGGCGAGAAGATCCCCGTAGATGGTGAAATCGTGGAGGGACACTCGGCGGTGGACGAGTCCATGGTCACGGGCGAAAGCCTGCCCGTGGACAAAGCCGTGGATGACGAGGTCATCGGCGCCACGATGAACACCACGGGCGCCTTCAAATTCCGCGCCACCAAAGTGGGCAAGGACACCGCGCTTGCCCAGATCGTCAAGCTGGTCCAGGAGGCGATGGGCTCCAAGGCTCCCATTGCCCGGTTGGTGGACGTGGCCTCGGGGTATTTTGCCCCTGCGGTGATGATCACCTCGCTGCTCACCTTCCTGATTTGGTTCAATTTCGGCCCGAGCCCCGCGCTGGCCTTCGCCGTGGTCACGGCGGTCACGGTGTTGATCATCGCCTGCCCGTGCGCCATCGGCATGGCCGTGCCCCTCTCGCTGGTGGCCGGGGTGGGCAAGGGGGCCGAGCACGGCGTGCTGATCCGAAGCGGCGAAGCGCTGCAGACGGCCTCCCGGCTTGACGTCATCGTGCTGGACAAGACGGGCACGATCACCAAGGGCAAGCCGGAGCTCACCGACGCTATACCCGCTCAAGGCTTCGACAAGGCAGCCCTCCTGCGCTGGGCGGCGAGCGCTGACTTGCCCTCCGAGCATCCTTTGGCGCAGGCCATCGTGAACGGAGCGCGCGCGCAAGGGGTTGAGCTGACGGATCCCACCGACTTCAACGCCGTTCCCGGGCACGGAGTAGAGGCCACCATCGGGGATCAGCGCATCCTGATCGGCAATCGCAAGCTAATGAAGCGCGAGAACATCGACACCGCGCCCATCGACGCGCAGGTCGAGCGCCTCCAGGGCGAGGGCAAGACCGCGATGTACGTGGCCGCCGACGGCAAAGCCGCAGGCGTGGTGGCCGTGGCCGACACGATCAAGGACGACTCCGTGCAGGCCATCCGCACCATGCAGGAGATGGGGCTGGAGGTCGTCATGCTCACCGGCGACAACGAGCGCACCGCTCAAGCGATCGCCAAGCAGGTGGGGATCGCCAAGGTGCTGGCTGAAGTGCTCCCCGAGGACAAGGTCGAGCAAGTGCATTTGCTCAAAAAGGGCGGCCAAAAAGTGGGCATGGTCGGCGACGGCATCAACGACGCGCCCGCGCTGGCGGAGGCGGACGTAGGGTTTGCCATCGGCACCGGCACGGACGTGGCCATCGAGGCAGCGGACATCACGCTGATGAGCGGGAGCTTGAAGGGCGTGGCCTACGCTATCGAGGTATCCACGGCCACGATGCGCAACGCCAAGCAAAGCCTGGTGGGCGCCTTTGGCTACAACACGCTCGGCATCCCCATCGCGGCGGGGGTTCTGTACCCGTTCTTCGGGTTGCTGCTCTCGCCGATCCTGGCGGGGGCCGCCATGGCCGCTTCCAGTGTGACCGTGGTCAGCAACGCCAACCGGTTGAGGTTCTTCAAGGCCAAGAGCTTTAAGGAACATTCACACTCTCCCCTCGCCCCCTTGAGGGGGAGAGGGCTGGGGTGAGGGGGCAGGGAGAAGGGGTTTTTTAAGGAGGCTATATCATGAATTGGGTCCAAATCGTTGTCAATCTAGCAGGGGTTGCCGCGATCGCCTGGATCGTCTGGTACTTCTGGCTGTATCGCAAAGAAGGGGTCAGCGTCAGCGAATCGGGCGGCGTGCAGGAAGCGGTGATCACGGTCAAAGGCGGCTACGACCCCGACGTGATCGTGGTGAAGGCGGGCAAGCCGGTGCGCTTGCACTTCAACCGGCAGGAATCCGCCTCCTGCAGCGAGATGGTGATCTTCGACAAAATCAACCAATCGGCCAAGCTGCCGGAAGGGGAAACAGTGACCATCGAGTTCACCCCACAGGTAGCCGGCGAGATCCCCTTCCAGTGCCAGATGGGCATGCTCCGAGGCAAGGTGGTTGTCAAGTGAGCAGAAGCACTATAGCGTTGAAAGTTGAACCCTGGGTGGCCGTCGTCGCGATCGTCGTGGCGCTGCTGGCTGGCTGGATCATGACGAGGCCGACGGGGCATGACGTCGCCGCGAACCACGAATCCGTCACGCCAAGCCCGGTCGAGGCCCAAGGCGCCGGCGTTGGTGTGCGCGAGTTCACCTTGGTCGCCCAAGCGGTCCAATGGGAGTTGGCGCCGGGCAAGCGGGTGCAAGCATGGGCTTACAACGGCCAGGTGCCGGGCCCCACGTTGCGCGTTCGAGAAGGCGATCTGGTGCAAGTCACGTTCAAAAACGAGCTGCCGGAGCCGACCACGGTCCATTGGCACGGGATTGATGTGCCCAACGAGATGGACGGCGTGCCGGGGGTGACCCAAGCCGCGGTCCAGCCGGGGGAGACGTTCCTCTATCGGTTCGTGGCCAAGCCCGCGGGCACGCGCTTCTACCACACGCATGGGTCCAAAATGGGCGACGAAGCCCGACAAATGGACATGGGGTTGTCGGGCCCCTTCATCGTCGAGCCGCGCCAGGACAAGCCCCCCTACGATCGCGAGTATGCCTTGCTCTTGGGGGCCTGGATGCTGGCCGACGCCGGCGAGCAAGCGATGGAACACGACATGAGCACCATGCAGCAAGAGGGCTCGGACGGCCCTGCACAGGGCATGGAGGGAATGGAGCCCTACAACGCGTTCAGCATCAACGGCAAATCCTGGCCCGCCACCCCACCCCTGGTGGTCCGGCAAGGGGAGCGGGTGCGCCTGCGGCTGATCAACGTGAGCACCATGTCCTTCCACCCCATGCACTTGCACGGGCACCAGTTCAAGGTGGTAGCCGCGGACGGCAATCCGATCCCAGAGCCTGCCCAACTCACCAAGAACACGCTGACCCTGATGCCGGGCGAGAGCTATGACATCGAGTTCCTCGCCGATAACCGGGGCGTCTGGCTGTTTCACTGCCACGAGTTGCACCACGCTGACGGCGGGATGGCCACGTTGGTCCAGTACGAAAGCTAAACGTACTGAGGAGCGGGAGTGACTGATTGCTCTCGCTCTCCTTGCCAGATCCAAAAGAAGCAAAAGGGGAAAATTTATGGATATCAAGTGGATGGTCGCGCTCCTGGCTCTGGTGGCCGGAGCGGCGTTGTTCTTGATGTTGCAACCGCCAGCGATGGGCCCTCAGCCCGAGCTGATGTTCGCCCAAGGCGGGGCCAACCAGGTTGCCATCTTGAACCCGGGTTCTGGAAAACTTTCGAGCATCCCGGTCGGATTTCTAACCCATGGTGTAGGCACCATGCCGGACGGCAGCAAAGCCTACGTCGCAAGCTTCAGCTCCGATGAGGTCGTGGTGCTTGACCTCAAGGTCCAACAGATCATTGGCCAGATCAACGTTGGGGGCAAGTCCCACCACGTGGAGGTGAGCCCCGATGGCCGCTTAGCCCTGATCACCGTGGGCAGCACCAACTCCCTGGCGGTCATTGACACCAGCACGGACACCCTCAGCGCGTCCATTCCCCTGGCGGAAGGTCCGACCTATGCGGCCTTCTTGCCGGATGGGAGCAAAGCGTATGTGACGAGCATGCAGGCTGGGGTCGTCTCAGTCATTGACACCGAGCAGATGGGCGTTGTCAAGGAAATCGCCGTGGGCAAGAGCCCCGATCACCTGGCCATCACCCCCAACGGGAAAACGTTATACGTAGTCAATCAAGGCGAGGACAGCGTGAGCGTGATCGACACGGCCAAGGACGAAGTGATCAAGGTCATCGCGGTGGGCAAAGCCCCCCACGGGGTTGCCGTGGTGGAGCGCCAGGGGAAGCCTTTGGTCATCGTCGGGAACCGGGGCTCAACCACCTTGTCCATCATCGACGGCCAAACGCAAGCGGTGGTCAGCACCTTCGACCTCAAAGCCAGCCCCGAACACCTGACCGCCTCAACCGACCGCAAGTACCTATATGTGGGCAGCATGCCCGCCAAGAGCCTGTACATCTTTGATGCCGAGCGCCAACGGGTGGTCAAACGCATCGATGTGGGCGGGGAGATCCACCAGATCGCCGTGATTGCAGATCAGCCCTTACAACCAAACAAGGCGGAATAGGCATGCGAAATCATGGTCCCTTTCCCTGAGGGCCAGCTGGGGCGAAGCATCGAGAGCAGATCGTTGGTGACCTTCAGATGCTTCGCCCCTTCCCCCTTGAAACACGCTCAAGTTAGTAGTTGCGTGCGGATTTCTGTTGGGGTAAGATAGCTGATATCATGAGCGCTGGCTTGCATAGACGATGCGTTATAGCTTTGATCGTATTGTTAGCAATTACCGGTTCACAGCTCGGATTTGAGCACCTTTTTATGTCTATGGCAATGGAATCAAAGTCCTCAGAAGCCATCTCAACGGGTTGCTTTGAGGGGTTTTGCTTGACGTCGGGGAGTTGTG
>Ga0326597_10005650_pt1 | contig 17298 bp, 14 predicted proteins | sample RVTome_12_FD_203789 | JGI IMG/M metagenome (GOLD analysis project Ga0326597, IMG submission 203789) | Soil microbial communities from uranium-contaminated site in the Upper Colorado River Basin, Wyoming, United States - RVT100D185 | ecosystem: Environmental > Terrestrial > Soil > Contaminated >...
CCAGCCCGCTCGCGATCGCGTGAAAGTCAACGCGGCGGCCACCTCCGCGACGGCCAGTCCTGGCCGTCGCGCCATGACAGGCACCGACGGTGCCGCGGCGTTGTCTTTCCGGGCTGGCGACCGTGACCGGAGCCGCCACCCTGCGAGTGCGGACGCGCCGTTACACCGTTGCGACAATCGCTATAGCACTCCCCCCCGAGCGCGCTGCGATCCCCGGAGTCAAAGAAGCATCGAGAATCACGAGAGGCCGCACATCAACAAACACCCTGGCATTCCCACGGCTCTTGTTGACGAGGTCGCGCGCCAAAGAGGCAACGAGACCCACATCAGCCCATCATGTCAGAAGGCGGGCGCGTCCGTCGGAGGCTGTCAGCATCGCAGAACAGGCCTTCGGCTAATATTCGGGAGGCTGTCAGAAGACGGCCGTATCCGTTAGGGGGCGGTCAGGGTCGTAGAACGAACGTTCAGCTGAACCGCGGAGGCCCCGAGCATCCTGGCGGTGGGAGCCTCGAACAGGAGGGCGAAGTATGGGCCCGAAGATTGACATCGGAGAGGACGGTCAAACCATCGACCCCGGCGCCATGGAAGCACGGCAGAGCGACGGCGAGTCCGATGGTCCGCCGCCAGGGTCCCCGGGAATGAGGACGTATCAGTGGGCGGGCCTGGTAGGAGGTGCGGCTGTCTTCTTCCTCCTGCTTTCGCTGCCGACGCCCGCGAACCTCCCGGCTGAAGGGTGGCGAATGGCGGCCGTAGCGGCGCTCATGGCCGTGTGGTGGGTCACCGAAGCAATCCCGATTCCAGCGACGGCGCTCGTTCCCCTCGTGCTGTTTCCTTTGCTCGGCGTGTTACGGATGCCGGACGCTGCCGCCCCGTACGCGAACGAGATTATCTTCCTCTTCATGGGGGGCTTCTTCATCGCCGCCGCGATGGAGCGCTGGGGACTTCACCGCAGACTGGCGCTCGGCATCGTCGCCGCTGTTGGTACGAGCCCTCGGCGACTGGTCCTGGGCTTCATGATCGCAACGGCGTTCATCTCGATGTGGATCTCGAACACGGCTGCAGCGGCCATGATGTTTCCCATCGGCCTGGCCATAGGCGAGATGTTCCGGCCGCAAGACAAGGTGGGTCCGTACGAGTTCGGAATCGCATTGATGCTGGGCACGGCGTACGCGGCCAACATCGGAGGGTCGGCGACGCTGATTGGGACGCCACCGAATGCCATCATGGCTGGTGCAGCCAGCGAAATGCTGGGGATCCAGGTCGGTTTCGTCCAGTGGATGATGGTCGGTGTTCCGGTTGTCGCCATCTTGCTTCCTCTCGCCTGGCTGCTCCTAGTCGGGGTTCTCTATCCTCCCGGCGAGATTTCGGGAAATGCAGCAGCCGTTCTCAAGGAGGAGCGACGGAGCCTCGGCTCCGCGACCCGCGGCGAGATGTCCATCGGAGCAGTATTTGCTCTGACGGCTCTGGCGTGGGTTTTCCGCGAACCCAAGCCGCTGGGGGTGCTGACGATTCCGGGAATCGAGACATACTTCCCGCTCGTCACCGACGCGACTATCGCCATGGCAGCGACCGTGGCCCTCTTTCTCATCCCGGTAGACCGAAAAGAGGCCGCGTTCGCTCTGGACTGGCCGACGGCAAAGAAGATTCCGTGGGGAGTGCTCGTCCTCTTCGGGGGAGGCCTGTCCCTCGCTCGAGGTATGGACCAGTCGGGGCTAGCCACGTGGATCGGCACCGGTGTCGGAGCGCTGGGCGTCGTACCCACTGTAGTTATTTTCGCCAGCGTGGCGACGCTCTTCGTCTTCCTCACCGAGATAACGTCGAACACCGCCACGTCGACCATGGCAATGCCTATCATGGCAGGGGTGGCGGTCGGACTGGGTATCGCCCCGCTCACCCTCATGGCAGTCGCGGCCCTTTCGGCGGCCATGGCATTCATGCTGCCCGTTGCGACACCGCCAAACGCCATCATCTTCGGGTCCGGATACCTTACGATCCCTCAGATGGCCAAGGCAGGCATCTGGATGAACGTAATCGCGATCACGCTGATCACGCTGGCCGCGACTCTCCTGATACCGCTCGTCCTCACGTCGTGATGGGGTCGGAAGGTCGGCGGAACGAGCGGGATCAGCACGAGCAGGCTCGTCGATCCGAGGGACGACTCGGAAATCTTCGACGTCAAGATCTTCCGGGCGCGCAGACGAGCTCTCAGACCTGTCCCGCCGATTCCAGATGTTGGCCCTTCGAACCAGTCGCGGATGGTTCAATGACGGTTCGGATTGCGGATTATTCGAGAACCTGTAACGAATCGGCGATAGTTCGAGAAGTCGTGCGTGATGAACAGCCGCTGGGCACCCGCGTTGCGCCACACCACCATCATCTCGATGGACGAGGGCAGCAGCAGCGTTTCGTCGGGACTGGAGAAGTCCACGGAACGGTAGCGGATCGAGGTATCTGCGCGTTCGATGGTCATCGTCATCGGTCCCCCACTCCGCCTTTGATCGCGCGGAACGTCGAACTCGAACATTCCCGTCAGGTGTTCGTCCAGTCGCAGCACTTCTCCGCTCTGTGCGTCAGCCCAGACCCTCCCTCTCGTCATCCCAGGCAAATCGACAGTGACGCAGGAACCATTCCATTCGACGGTCGGAGGTTCATCGCCGCGGGCTCGATAATCGAGGCGAATGGCGTCCCGTCCCGCCTCGCGACCGCGCCCCGCCCAAGTGAACGAGAAGCGACTCCGGCGTCGTGGAAGAAAGATTGCCAATGGTTCTGGCGATACCAGCCTGGGATCGGAGCATTCAAGCTCGTCGCCGGGTTTGGGCGGGCGACCATTGGCCTCCAGGAGGTCTCGGATGACGATTGGATCGGGTGGCATGTCGTCCTTGCCCGGTTCCCACTCCACCCTCATTTCGTACAGGAGATGCCTGGTCAGACCCCGAGGGCTCAGATCTCGCGCCATCGGCCGGATGCGAACGCGAACCTCGCTCACCACGCTCTGCGCACGGGAGTAATAGCGCTCGACGAAGGCTCCGATTCGCTGCAGAGCGGCGTCGACGTCGGGACCGCTAGCATCCTGCGCCTCCGCCGAGAATCCGGCCGCAAGGAGGGCACCGAGCACGACGACAAACCCGGTTTGACGCCAGTTCATCGTGACAGCTTAAACCAGGCCGCCATTCGAGACGCGACCCAACATGGCCTTCCGGCGACCACGGCCCGCGACAGCCTGGGTCGTTCCGGCATGGGAATGCCGGAGCGCCGGTCCTGTCAAGCGCGCAACACCTCGATACGCGCGATGCGCGGCACCCCTCAATTGGGTTTCTTGCGAAGCACGGTGCGCTTGTCCGAATACGCCAGTCTGGCCTCCACGAAATCTCGATGAGAAATGCCGAGCTCGCTCGCGATCTGCCAGATTTGATTCTCCTCTTCGCCCGTCACTGCATCGTCGGCCGCGGACACCGCGAAAAGGCAATCGAGTATTTCGCGCCGCTGTTCCTCAGTCGAAATCTTCTTGAATTCTCGAGTGACGAGGAAATTCTCGGTTCCGCCGAAGAGACGATTCTGATTCTTCGCGATCTCGACGATCAGAAGCGCCTGCTCCTCGGAAAGCTTACCGTGCTTCTGCAGGAGCTCTTCCATGTGCCGGGTTTCAAGATCGCAGATATTGAGATCGGCGCCTGCCACACGGCTCAACACATAGGCGAAGGCGGCGAGGTGACGGGCCCGCTCCGGCTCCAAACGATTTAGCTCGGCGACAATCCGCCGTACGGTGTCCGTGTCGCCGCTCCGTCCGGACCCTCGGGCCTCCTCACCAGGCCCAGGGCCAGGGCCGAACAGCCAGTCGAGAATTGCCATGGCCTATCATCTCGTCCCTGGTGGGCTAGGCGCAACCGGTGACCACGACGCCTGAATCTCAGGGCAAACGGGGCCGTTTCCAGTCAGCCCATCGCGTCAAGCAGCTCGGCGATCTCAGTATCGCCGTACCCGATTTCAGCCAGCACCTCGCGCGTATGCTCCCCGAGCAGAGGCGCCCGACGGCCTGCCACGAGCGGGGTCTTCGACATCTTGATTGGGGTACCCAAGGTCCTCAATCGACCGAGCGTTGGGTGATCGGTTTCGAGCACCATGTTTCGTGCCTGAATGTGAGGGTCCGCAAAGACCTGATCGTACGTGTTGACCGGGCCACAGGGGAGGCCGTTGGCTTCGAAGAGTGCCATCCACTCGGCTCTTGGTCGCGTCTCGGTTGCCGACTCGATCAGGGACACGAGGGCCGCCCTATGTCTGACCCTCGACGAATCAGTAGAAAACTCCTGGCGGGTTATCCATTCTGGATGCCCAATCAGCTCGCACAGCCGGGCGAACAGCCCGTCATTGGCCGCGGCGAGCGTGATGTACCCGTCAGCACAGCGAACGGCCTGATAGGGCGCACTCATACGATGCGCCGAGCCCATCGGCTGCGGGGCCAAGCCTGTCGTGAAGAATTCGGTGGCCTCCCACACAGAGAGCGCGACCCCGGCTTCGACAAGCGACGTGTCAATGTGCTGGCCTCGCCCCGTTCGCTCGCGATGGAAAAGAGCCAGGAGTATCGCCGAAAGCGCGAATAAACCTGCCCCGAGATCAGTGAGAGGAACACCCACCTTCACTGGTGCACCTCCAGGCTCTCCGGTGATGGACATCAGCCCTGACACTCCCTGCGCGACGAGGTCAAAACCTCCCTTCCCGGCGGACGGCCCCGTCTGTCCGTAACCGGAAACCGATGCGTAGATCAGTCCGGGATGGTCGGCCACCAGGGTCTGGTAGTCGAGGCCGAGTCGGCGCATCACACCCGGGCGATAGTTCTCGATGATGATATCGGCACGGCGCGCCAGGCGCCGGAAGGCGTCCAGACCGCCCGCTGACTTGAGATTGAGGACGATTCCGCGCTTGCCGCGGTTGACGGCGTTGAACGCCGGGCTGTCGGTCCCGGCGGCACCTGCCATCCGGCGCGTGGAGTCGCCCGTCGGCGGTTCGACCTTGATTACGTCAGCGCCCATGTCGCATAGTTGCATTGCGCAGAAGGGGCCTGCCATCACCTGAGTCACGTCAAGGACGCTGATGCCCGCCAGGGCTGTCTGATTGTCCTTCATCGCCTATGTTCACCTCACACGCTCAATTCCTGGTCGATGGTCCCTTGGCCTCGCTGACCTTCAACCGGCCCGAAGCACGCAACGCGATGACCTGGGAGATGTACGAAGCCCTCGGCGACGCCTGCGATCGCGTTGACAACGACGCCGCAGTCCGGGCCTTTGTGCTGAAGGGCGCCGGGGGAAGGGCGTTCATCTCGGGGACCGACATCGGCCAGTTTACGAGATTCGACACGCGAGAGGACGGGCTGTCGTACGAACGGAAGATAGACGCGGTCATCGACCGTCTGGAACGCGTGTCGAAGCCAACGATAGCGCAAATCCAGGGGTTCGCCACCGGAGGCGGATGCGTCATCGCCCTGACCTGTGATCTGCGCGTGTGCACGCCCGACTCACGCTTTGGCGTTCCAATCGCACGAACCCTGGGCAACTGCCTGTCGGCGGCCAGCATCGCGAGGCTTCTCGATCTGGTTGGCCCGGCGCGGGTCAAGGACCTCCTGTTCACCGGCCGGCTTGTCGATGCGGCAGAAGCGGAGACGCTCGGCCTGGTCACCCGGATCGTCGAACCGGTGTCAATCGAGGACGAGGTCAAGGCACTCGTGTCGACGATCGCCGAGAACGCGCCCCTTACCATTCGAGCGACAAAAGAAATGCTCAGGCGAGTTCAACAACATCGTCGGATCGAGGCCTCGCTCGGCGACGACCTGATCGCGCTGTGCTACACGAGCCAAGATTTCAAGGAAGGCGTCGCGTCGTTTCTGGCGAAGCGCGCGCCGCGCTTCAGCGGACGCTGATGGCATGAAGGTCGCTGCCCTGTCCGTCGCTGCGCCGGCTCGCGCCGTCGCCGTCAGCCGCGTCACCCAGCGTCACGTCGAGGTATTGCGCATGTGCGCACGCCTGGCTCGTCGGCCTGTGCATCGGGGGTTCTCGCCAGGAACCGTCATACCGGTCGTGCCGAGCCAGCTGCTTCTGACGCTCGCCGGGTCGAGAATCCACCACCAAGTCACAGGTTCGACGTAAGATCAAAAGATGATGCGACGTTGGCGGATTGTCCTACTCGTCGCCTTCCTTCTCCTGACTATCCTCGTCCCTGCCGGTGTCACGTTCTACACCGACTGGCTGTGGTTCGTCGAAACCGGCTATCGGGATGTCTTCGTGAGGACGTTGACCGCGCAGGGCACCGTGGGCGCAGTCGCGATCGGCCTGACCTTTGGCGTCTTGGCGGCGAGCCTATCCACCGGGCTCCGCACGCTCTCTTCTCGACAGCTCGTGCTGATGACCAGCGAGGGGCCGCTGGGTGTGACCGTCGACCGGAAACGTCTGCAACCTCTGGTGCTGGCGGCCGCCGGCGGCGTTGCGTTGCTCTTCGGTTTGTACGCGTCCAGTCGCTGGGAGGAATGGCTGCTCTTCCTCAACGCCGAGCCATTTGGACGGGCCGACCCCGTACTGGGTCGCGACATCAGCTTCTATGTCTTCACGCTTCCGTTTCTCGACACGGTGCAGCGTTTTCTGTTCGTCCTGATCGCGCTGACGGCCGCGGCGACGGTCGGCGTGTACGTCGTCGCTGGAGCGATCGCACTCGACCCAGAGAGTGGCCTTCGCGTATCGCCGACCGCAAGACGTCACCTCGCGGTTCTGGCGGCGGGTCTGTTCCTCGTGCTCAGCCTAGGTGCGTACCTCGATGTGCCGCAACTGCTCACGACACCGGCCGGGATCATCCACGGGGTGTCGAACGCCGACGCGGTGGTACGTATTCCGGCCCTTCAAGCACTGATGGCGGCCTCGCTTGTCGGTGCGGCGCTCGCACTGATGCAGGTGACCGCCCGTTCCTGGTGGCCCATCGCGGCGGCAGCCGCGCTGTACGTCGTCGTCAGCGCGTCAGGATCTGTCGGCGCCGCCGTCATGCAGCGGCTTATCGTGGCGCCGAACGAGCAAGCCAGAGAGACACCGTACATCGAGCACAACATCGAGGCGACGCGTACTGCGTTCGGCCTCGACCGCGTCGAAGAGCGAGAGTTATCGGGCGATACGCTTCTGACCAGAGACGACATCGAGAACAACCAGGCGACGCTCGGCAATGTGCGCCTATGGGATCATCAGCCGCTGCTGCAGACGTTCTCGCAAATCCAGGAAATCCGAACCTACTACGACTTCGTGTCGGTGCATAACGATCGGTACGTGATTGACGGAGAGTACCGTCAAATCATGCTGTCAGCCCGAGAGCTGAACTCGCAGAGCCTGCCAAACCGCAACTGGATCAACGAGCGCCTGACCTTCACGCACGGGTACGGCGTCACCCTTGGACCGGTCGACCAAGTGACACCCGAGGGGCTGCCAGTGCTGTTTATCAAGGACCTGCCACCTCAATCGTCAGTCGATCTCCAGGTGGAGCAACCGGGGATCTATTACGGTCAGCTCTCAAGCGATCACGTGTTCGTCAAGACTTTGGCTCGCGAGTTTCATTACCCTCGGGGTGACGATAACGTCTACACGACATACGAGGGCGACGGCGGCGTGGAGATTTCAAGCCTCTTCCGCCGCCTGCTCTTCAGCATCCGCTTCCGGTCGATGAAGCTCCTCCTGAGCGACGACATCACGAGGGAAAGCCGTGTGATGTACCACCGCCAGCTTTCGGAGCGCGTCTCGCGGATCGCCCCATTCCTGACGTACGACCAGGAGCCGTACCTGGTGATCTCCAACGGACGGCTGCTATGGCTGCAAGACGCGTACACGGTGAGTGACCGGTATCCGTACTCCACGCCGGCCGCCAGCGGGATCAACTATATCCGCAACTCCGTGAAGGCCACGGTCGATGCGTACCACGGCACCGTGACCTTTTATGTGATCGACGACACCGACCCGATCGCGTTGACGCTGCAGCGGGTGTTTCCGAGCTTATTCCGGCCCTTGTCCGACATGCCGGAAGATATGCGCGCCAGGCTCCGCTATCCGGAAGGCATCTTCTCGATTCAGTCGTCGATGTACGCCACCTTCCACATGACGAATCCGGCGGTCTTCTACAACAAGGAAGATCTCTGGGAGGTACCTGCGATCGATTCACCGCCGCAGGCACAGCTGATGCAGCCGTACTACACCATCATGAAACTGCCAGGAGAGCAGGAGCCAGAGTTCATCCAGATGCTGCCCTTCACTCCGTCTCGCAAGGACAACCTGGCCTCGTGGATGGTCGCTCGGAGTGACGGCGATAACTACGGCCGCATGATGGTCTTTCAGTTTCCGAAGCAAACGGTCGTGTTCGGACCGCGCCAAATCGTCGGGCGGATCAACCAGGACCAGGAGATCTCGCCCCAGATCACGCTCTGGAACCAGCAAGGGTCAGAAGTGTTGCAAGGAACGCTGCTGGTGATTCCGATCGAAGAATCGCTCATCTACGTTCGACCTCTATATCTCAGATCGGCGGGCGGACGCATTCCGGAGCTCAAACGCGTCATTGTCGCCCACCAAAATTCGATCGTCATGGAAGAAACGCTGGAAAAGGCGCTCGACCGGCTCTTTCCCCGGGCAGGCGAACGGAGCGGGCCACCTGTGACGCTGGCGGCCGAGTCTGCGGTCCCGCATGACCGTCCGCCCTCGGACGCAACCGACAATGTCCGAGAGCTGTCGACGCTCGCCGCCGAACGCTACCGGCGGGCGCTGCAGGCGCAGCGCGACGGAAACTGGGCGCTCTACGGTGATGAAATCCAGAGTCTGGGCGAGATCCTGGAACAGTTGGCCAGCCAGGACCGCTGAACTCCTGCCTCTTACGGACGAAGGTCGAACGCGGCCATTTCGCGTCGGTTCCGCACGAGCAATCGCCCACCGACGATCGTAGGATGATTCCACGTCTTGCCGTCGAGCGCGGCAAATCGAGCGATCTCGTCGTGCTCATCCGGTGTCGCACGCACCTGGACGAGGTCGCCGTCTTCGGTCACCACGACAAGGCGATCACCGGCAATGATCAGCTGGCCGTAGCCATAACGGCCACCCTTCCACATCAGATCGCCGGTCGAGGCATCGAGGCAGGCCAAGATCCTTTCGTCGAGTCCGTAGATGAAGCCCCCATGCAACACGGAGCTCGTGAACCTGTTCTTCATGCGCTGGTTTCGCCACAGGGTCGTGGTCGTGAACGCCTCGCCGACCCGCTCGACCTTGAATGCAGCAGCGCCGCCCCCGTAGCTGGCAGACACGAACACCCGGTCGTTACCGAGGAGGAGCGGCTGCGCCACACTGATGCCCTGATTGTTCCCCCACGGATACTCCCAAAGTAGTCGCCCATCTTCAACCGTGAGCCCCATCGCGCGGGTCGCACTGACCACGAGAAGCTGCCTGAGCCCCACAAGCGTCACGAGCATCGGTGAGGTGTACGCCTGCCAGTCGTCGAGCGCTGTCCACAGCGGCTCGCCTGTGCGCTTGTCGTAGGCTGCCACGGAGTGGCCGCCACGCCCGCCGGGTAACACGATCACCTTGTCATCCACAACAAGAGGTGACGCCGCCATCCCCCAGCTCAGGTTTGACGCGTCCGCATCGGACAGAATGTTGCGGCGCCAGACCACTTCACCCGTCAGCGCGTCGAGGCAGCGCAGTTCCCCAAGCGCGCCGAGCGCGTACACCCGCCCCTCCTGATAGGTTGGTGTCGCCCGCGGCCCGTCACCGCCCATGGTCTCGCGGAACTCGCCGGGCCACGAAACCGTCCACAGCTCATGTCCAGAGTCGACGTCATAGGCAGACACGACTTCCTGGTCTCGCCGCTGTTCGATCGTATAGGCACGACCGTCCGCAACCACAAATGAGGCATAGCCAAGGCCGATGGGGTGCTTCCAGAGCTGCCGGAGGCCCCCCTCCGGCCAGTCAGTCAGTACGGGACCGTCGTCGTATCGCCCGTCTCGCCGCGGTCCTCGAAAATCTGGCCAGTATCCGTCTTTCGGGAAAGCGGGTGATGTCTGTGACGGCGACGCCTCCATGGAATTCCCGGCTGCCGGTGATCCCACCGCGGTAGACGGTGCGTCGGCTACGCCTTCCGCTACGCCGCTTCGGGCCGCAGTCGGAAGCGCTGGCGAGACTTCAGCGGGTGGCGCCAGCGTTCGCTGCCGCACGCGGTCGGCCTCGAGAGCGTCGTAATTGGGCTCGCTCGACAGGAAGCGAGGGATCATCCCGCTGCCGTCGACGCTCACCCGAAGACCGAGGGATCGATAGGCCACCGCTGCCACGAGCACAATGAGGCCGGTGCCGAGCGCAATCTTCTTGACCATTCCGAATCTTTCGTGAGCGGCACGGACGGCGATCAACTCATCGTCAGGGCGAATGTGTAGCTGGCCCTGCGACATAGCGGGAGAAGCCAGCACCCGACCGCCGGTCCTGTCCCGTGCGAGAATCTCGGGCATCCGTACGGCGTCACGACGGCCAGCTGTCGGCGAGCACAGGGGCAGTCAGGATTGAACTGTAAGGGGCAGCACTCTGGCATCGACGGTTTCTACCAGAGCACAACGCCCCCTAAGAATCCTCAATTCGTCAAGAGCCATGGTAACCCTGAACCATCGCCCCCAGACCTCGCGTCAGCCAGAGGTCAGGCTCGAGGTCGTTCGCCACGAAGAGAACAAGTGCCATTTCGTCACCCATGGCCCCGCCTTGTTGAAATCGGAAGGACTCGCCCCTTTCACGTTGGTTGCGGTGTGTTCAAGATTGAGACTGACCGCACACTTCTGTACTGACTCGCCGGCTTCCATCGATGAGGACGCTGTCCCTTAACTATATACAAACAAGCCTCTTAATAGTCTATATGGGAACGATTAAGCCTTTGAAAGAATGTGGAACGGGTATTGAGAGAGGTAACTGGTGGAGGCCTACGCCCGAGGCCCCAGACACCTCCGGTTGGAGGTGATGAAAGGGCTCTTTCGAAGGGACCACCAAAGTGCCAAGCCGTGTGCTGGATCAACTGGAGAAAGCGAACAAGGAGCTGTGGCTCATCTTGTCCATGTTCCTCATCGCGCTGCTCCTGAACGTGCTCGTCGACGCACAGCGCATGATGCTCAGTTTCTACACAGTGCCGACACTCTGTTCTGCCTATCTTTACGGCCGGCGCCACGCCACACTGACGGCGTTTGCCAGTGTCCTGGTCGTCGTGCTGCTGCTGCTGGCGAGGCCCGGGGGGCTGGTCGGAGCGCCGACGGTGCTGGTGTGGGATAGCGCGTGGCTGGACCTGATGGCGTGGGGCGGCATCCTCATCTTGACCGGGTACCTGATGGGTACGTTGTACGAACACAAGAATGCCCAAATCCAGGAACTGCGAGAAACCTACAACGGCGTGCTCATGCTGCTGCGGCACTTTGTGTCGAAGGACGAGTACACCGAGCATCATTCATATCGCGTATCGGTCTACGCCACCCGGATTGCCGCGCAGATGGGGCTCAAGCAGGATCGGATCGAAGATGTCCGCGCGGCAGGCCTCCTCCACGATATCGGTAAGCTAGACATCAGTCGCGATTTGCTCCACAAGGCCGCGCAGTTCACGCACGATGAGCATCAGGAGGTTCGGCGCCACGTCGACCTGGGCGTCTCGCTTCTTGAGACGATCGGTGGGTCGCTGCGCCGGGTCATTCCGATCGTGTTGGCGCATCATGACAAATTCGACGGCAGCGGCTACCACGCGACGAAAGGCCAGGACATTCCGATTGAGGCGCGCATCATCTCGGTCGCGGACGTGTACGATGCCCTGACGAGCGATCGTCCGTACCGTAAGGCGATGTCGCCGTTCGAAGCCAAAGACATCATCGTGAAAGGTGCCTCGACCGATTTCGACCCTCAGGTCGTAGACGCGTTTCTGAATGCATTCAAGTTCGGCGAGATGGAAATCCGGTCGGTTGCGGCATAAGGCAGATCGGAGGAAGGCATGGCTCGAGGTGCAACGTTGGAGGCCTCTGGCGCGGACGCGAGAGTGTATTCGAGGGTGAAAGGTCCGTTTGACGGATCGCGGATCGGATTGTTGGACACCCCCGTGAGTATCTACGACCTCTGTGAAGGCGGGTGCTTCGTGACCTGCCCGCACCCGCAACCCAAAGGGTCTGAAGTCGAGCTGAGAATCGATCTCTCAGACGAGGGCTGGATCACGGCCAAGGGTCGAACGGTCCGAGACTTCACCGGGTTCGGGTTCGCCCTGAATTTTGTCGAAATCAGCGCGGACGATCGTACGCGACTCGAGCGGTCGCTCACGAAGCTGCGACGGGCTAGTGAGTGCCGTGAGGAACCGGGAACGTAGCAATACCAAGGGCCCGGGAGGCCATCGACGCGTACCATCAGCCTGGATTGGGCGACTCCGCAGCACATGTGCCCTCGGACCATGAACGTGAGCCCGCCGAACATGGCCCGCTCCTGCACGTCGGTGCGGCTTCCGAGGATTCGTCTTACCCGGGCGGCGAGCCCTGCATCGTATCCCATGGCAACGCTATTCAATCTGCCTCTGACGTGAGAGACTTCAATGCCGGATTGACAAGATACCGCGACGCTAAAGGGTCGTCAACAATCAGGTTCCGCTCGCAAAATTCAGCGTCCAACTAGCGATGGCGCGGGACTTCGTCGCGTGGTAGCGTTCGTTTATGGACATGCAAACACGCCCGTCGTTGCCGCGCCCGTTGACGATGTACCGTGCGCTCCTGAGACGGGATGCAACCTACGAGGGCGTGTTCTGGGTCGGAGTCCGGACCACTGGGATCGTCTGTAGACCGACGTGCCCGGCAAAGAAGCCGCTGCGCGCGAACGTAGAGTTTTTCGGACGCCTGCGAGACGCGATTGCCGCGGGGTATCGCCCCTGCAAGCGCTGTAAGCCGCTTCGGCCAAGCTCAGGAACTCCAACCTGGCTGGAGCCGCTGTTCGATGCGCTCGACGATGCCCCAGCCGAACGCCTGCGCGACGCGGACCTACGAATCCTCGGTCTCGAGCCTGCCCGCGTACGCCGCTGGTTCGTCAAGACACACGGGATGACGTTCCACACCTATCAGCGAAACCACCGGCTGGGGCGGGCGCTCCTTCGACTTCAAAACGGTGAGTCCGTGACGGCTACAACATTTGAGGCTGGGTACGACTCGCTGACTGGGTTTCGGGACGCCTTTGGAGAGCTCTTCGGAGCCTCGCCTAGCCACGCACGCGCACAGGGAATGCGGAGCCCCTTGTTCGGACGCCGTGTCGCGACGCCACTCGGCCCCATGATGGCTGTGGCGGCTCCGACTGGACTGTGTTTGTTGGAGTTCGCAGACAGGCCAATGCTGGCCACACAACTGCAGCGCCTTCGAAGACATTTTGGCGCCCCCGTGGTCGGCGGCCATCATCCCTACCTCGATCAGATCGAGAGCGAGCTGCTACGCTATTTCAGAGGGGATCTCCGTCATTTCGAGACACCGTTGATCTCGCCTGGCACGGCCTTCCAGGAGGCTGCGTGGGCGACACTCAGAACGATCCCGTACGGGCGAACCATCTCGTACGATGAACAGGCGCGCCGTATGGGGCGGCCAGAGGCGCGGCGGGCGGTGGGACGCGCGAACGGCGACAATCGCATCGCTATCGTAATTCCGTGTCATCGGGTCATCCGAGCAGATGGAACGCTGTGTGGGTACGGCGGTGGGTTATGGCGAAAGCAGCGACTCCTGGAGCTCGAATCCGCTTCCTGCTCGCGGCTCGACGGCACTAGGCCCAAGGTCAGTGGGAGTCGAGAGAGAGAGTCCCAGATGCCGCCGGCAATGCTCCCTCTGGGCTCTTAGCTCGAACCCGCATCGACCCATCGCTTCGCACGTCTCGGCGTCCTGGTCTCTAGCGCAACAAGCATGGGAACACCCGAACGTCGGCGTCGCCTCGTCGCGTCAGCGCTTGACGTCGATGTAGATCGTCTTGCGGTACTTGACGGGTACGCCGTTCAACGCCGCCGGTTGAAACTGCCAGCTCCGTGCCGCCTGAACCGCCAGTCGATCGTAGGCCGGATCGATCGGTGTCAGCATCGCCGCCGACTCTACGGCTCCGGTCTCATCGATCACCACTTCCAGGAGGCCTCTTTCAGGATTGCGGTTCAGTCCCTGGTATTGAGGCAGAGTCTGAGACTCGGCAATCGGCGGCACAACATCGGCGTTATGCGGGCCGTAGATGATCGGCCAGGGCGGCGCTGGCGCAACAGCGGCCACCACCGGTTGAACCTCCGGTGGCGGCTCCGGTTCGGGTGGCGGTAGCGGTGGCGCTGCGGCTGCCAGACTCAGGTCGCGGAAGCTCTCCGAGAGAATCTGCAGGTCTCCCAGCAGGGGTTCGCCGGCCATCATCTCCGCGTCGAGGCGCTCGATCACTCCAAGGATTTGGCCGAATCGAGCGGCCGCCTCGAGGTAGTTCGTGCGATCGTAGGCCACTTTCGCCTCTAGATAGTTCTTCCTGATCATGGTCGGCAGCGTGCGCTGGCGAACATCGGAAAAAGCCATGAGCAGCCGTGGAGAGAGTTCGTCTGTCGCCGGCATGAACGTCGGGTCGATCGCAAAGATGGCCTCGATAGCCTGCTCAGCGTCCTCGGTGCGGTCGAGAGCCAGGAGGCAGAAGGCTCGATACTGCTCGATTGTTCGGCTCTCCTCCGGCTCACCGGCTGTGGCCCTCAGCCGGTCAAGGAGGACGAGCGCGTCTTCGTACGCCGCCGAGGCATAGAGGGATTGTGCCTCCGACAGCAAAGCCTGCGCCCTCGCTCCACGTGCAGCCGAGAGCAATACGAGGACAACCAAGGATCGGTAAAGAACGGACCTCATGGCTCGGTCGATCCCTCCGTGCTGACGGGTACCTTCATGTCGACGCTCAGACGGGTCACGCCGTTGAGGGTCACGGTAGCCGTGTGATGCTGCTCCCCAAGCTCCGGGTGGCGGAAAAGTACACTGTGTTGACCTATAGGCAACCCGTGGTTGCCTATGGGCGTCTCACCGATCCGCACGCCGTCGATCCAGACCTCTGCCCAGGGAACGGCGTTGAGAGCGATCACGCCCTCGGGCATTTCCACAGCGATCGACGCAACCTGCCCCGGCATGACCTGGACGACATGACTCGATCGATAGCCAAGCGCCTTGTTGACGAGTTCAATTTCGTGCCGACCGCTCTCCAGCATGATTCGGTCGGTTGCGCTCACGCCAAGGAGACTGCCACCTTCATAGAGCTGGAGCTCCACCGTTGACGCCACGGACACCCATCCTGAAACGGGCGTCGGGTCTGGTACCCCGCCGAGTGGCACGACGAGAGACGCCATCAGCCCCGCACTGATCGTGACCATCTCGGTGACAGACCCCGAGTCGCTGTCAAGCACGACCTGATGCTCGCCTGGCGAGAGCCCCGTCAACGTGGCTGGCGACGTACCGCGAGAAACACCGTCAACGCTGATAGTGGCGCCAGGTGGATCGGTACGGATCTGCAGCTGACCGGTGGCCACCACTTCGCTCGGGAGATCGATGAACTGCGAAGTCAGGTTGCCGACCTCGATGGTCACCGGAACAGACCGAGCGACGCCGGTCGGTCCGCGAACCTGAACGACATGCTCCCCGAACGGCAACGTCACGGTGAGCGGAGTCACCCCCCGCCCGCGGCCGTCGATGAACACGTCGGCGCCATTGGGATTGGTCGTGACCTCGAGTGTGCCTGTCGCGCCCGCCGCTGGGCTCGCGAGAAAGTAGGAACGCCCGGCAAAGATCCCGGCCACCGCAAGGAGACCGAGCAGCACCAGACCACCCGCGACGCGAAGCCACGTCGGGGGTCCAGGTCGTTCGCTCTTCTCGCCAAATAGGGAATGCCCCGGGCCGGGCTCGTAGCGTCCAGTCGAGAACGGCTCTCTCTCGGCGGCGGACGGCTTCTGGAGCGGCGCGGTCTGAGCTGGAGCCTGGACTACCTTCCGTGGCTCGGGGATCGCGGAGGTGTTCGCCACAGCAGCAGGCCGAGAGGCGGAGGCGTCCTTCGCTGGCGGCTGGACCGGACTCGCTGGTCGTGCCCCGAGGGTCTTCTGCTCCGCAGCCACGCGGGATACCGGCTGTTTGGCCGGCATGCTCGCGTTGTAGCGTGCCAGAAACGCCTCGAGGCTTTCGCGGGACGCGATGCGGTTGGCATCGCCGAGCACGCGGTCGAGCTCGGTGCGCACCTCGGTTACCGACACGAAACCGGTCGCGGGATCGAGCTGCAGCGTTCGCCCGAGCCAGCCTCGTAGCCCGGGAGGCAAGGGTTCGAAGCCGCCGCGCGCCGAGATTGCCCACGTTGATGCCACGAGATCGGCGATTTCTCGTGGATATTCTTCGTCCTTCAGCAGACGCCCCAGGATCAGGGCAAGCGCCACGAGCCCGATGTGCATGACGTCACCGCGATGGTCGAATCGGGGCTGGCCTGGCGAGAACGGCACGGCCACGCGGAGCTCTTTCCAATAGCGTTCGGGCGAGAACCGGAGCTGCTCCAGGGCGCTGCCAAATACGTGCTCAGACACCACGAGCCGAGCGTTGGGGCCAATGACGATTCGCTCAGGTGCGATGCAGCCATGCGCCGTGTCCCGCGCGTGTTGGTGCAGGATGGCAACTGCAGGAACAAGCTGGCGGATCAGACAGAGCGCGCTGTTGATGTCGACGCCGACCTTCCGACTTGCAGAGTTCGCCAGCACCTCGGACAGCCGGACACCAGGCGCATGGGCGGATACGACGGCCAGCGTCGAACCGCGGTCCGGAATGCGCTCAACACTGTGTACCTGCGAGTAGGACGCATGGCGGAAGCGGGAGAGGCGACTGATGCGCTCGCGAAGAGCGAATTCGAAGGAAGGTACGGTAGAGAGCTCGGATCTGAGACGGAGAAGCTCTAGTGTTTCGCTCCCGTTGGGGTGAGCGATGTGGTGCCGCTCACCAAGACCGTCTTGAAACGCGACAGTCGCAGGGGCGGACCGAGGGAGGGCGGCTCGATCCATAGGCAGAATCTGGAGAATACGGCAAATCGAACTGCGGGAACTGTGCCGTTTCTACCAGTCAGCCGCCAAGTACCTGTACAGGCTTGACTTCTGCCAGTCCACGCCGATGAAATGCCAGAGGCGTCATTACACGAGCGTGATGTTAAGGCCGATTTTTGTAACCCGAGGGGATCTGGGTGACAGATTTTGGCGACGGGCGTTACTGCTCCGGCTGAACCGACATTCGCCCACATTCGTCGCATCGGAGGT
>Ga0326597_10005651_pt1 | contig 17296 bp, 18 predicted proteins | sample RVTome_12_FD_203789 | JGI IMG/M metagenome (GOLD analysis project Ga0326597, IMG submission 203789) | Soil microbial communities from uranium-contaminated site in the Upper Colorado River Basin, Wyoming, United States - RVT100D185 | ecosystem: Environmental > Terrestrial > Soil > Contaminated >...
AGAGGTCAATGTTGACCTCCATGTGTCCCCCCTCGCGGGCCCGCTCCTCGGCGATCTGGCGGATCATGCCGCGCATGAATTCGGGCACGAGCTCGAGGCGTTCCCGGGCCGCCGCCGTCCAGGGCAATCGGCCCTGTGCCATCTCGTCGGCCGCCGCAGCCAGTCCGGCTGCGCCGCCCATCCCGCCCATCATCTGGCTCTTGAACTGATCCAGAATCTCACCGGTGATGACGGGATAGCCAAGTTCACGGGCTTTCTTTTCGGCGAGGCGTTTTACCATGCCGCGCAGGAAGACAGGGGCGCGTTCCATCCGCTGGAGGGCTTCGTCGGTCCAGGCGATCTCAGGCAACACGGTCTGCGGCGAGGCGTCGTGGCTCATGGCGCAGTCACTTGTTGAGGAGTTCCTTCAATTCCTTGCCGGCCTTGAAAAACGGGACTTTTTTGGCAGGCACCGAGACGGTGGCGCCGGTTTTCGGGTTGCGTCCTTCTTTCATGCGGCGGCTGCGCAGCCGGAAGCTGCCGAATCCGCGAATCTCCGTCTTGTCGCCCCGATGGAGCGAATCGCGGACGCTGTTGAACAGGGTATTGACCACGATCTCCGCCTGCCGTTTCGTCAGGAGCGTGACTTGCTCCGACACTTTCTCGATGATCTGCGCTTTGGTCATGGGCGATCTCCTTCCCGCTCTCTCAGAATGCCATCAGGTACTTGAGCTGAATCCCGCTTTGAAACTCGAACGTGGGGAGCAGGCCCCGCACGCGGCTCTCGATGAGTTCCCTGATGGAAAATCGTTTCTTGGGTTCGACCAGGGTGGGTTCCCCTTCGATGCCGACCATATCCGCCGCAATGCGAACCGCATCGTCCAGGTCGCCCAGTTCGTCCACGAGCTTGGCGTCCACGGCCTGACGGCCGGTAAAGATGCGTCCATCCGCCAGCGTCCGCACGGCGGCCACGTCAAGCGAGCGTCCCTCCGCCACGGCCTCGATGAACTGGTCGTGGACGTCGTCCATGACGGCCTGCAAGATGCGACGGTCGTCGATGCCCATTTTTCTGAACGGCGAGCCGATGTCCTTGTAGTGTCCGCTCTTGACCACGACGCCCTCCACGCCGACTTTTTTCATCAGCCCCTCGAGGTTCACTAGTTCCATGATGACCCCGATGCTGCCGGTCAGCGTGCCGGGATTGGCAATGATGCGGTCGGCGGCGGCGGCGATGTAGTAGCCGCCCGAAGCGGCCACCGTGCCCATGGAGGCGACGACGGTCTTGTTGTGCTTGCTTCGCACGCGCTGCACGGCGTCATAGATCTCCTGCGAGGGAACCACGCCGCCGCCCGGGCTGTCGATGCGCAAGACGATCGCCTTGATGGAGGAACTGTCTCCGAACCGTTTGAGGTCCGCCACCGTGTCTTTGGCGTCGAGGATGACGCCTTCAACACGAATGAGTCCAATGCGGTCCTCCCCCGGCACGTCCATATCGGACAGCAGGGCGTTTGCCACCACCACCAGCGCCAATCCGCCCAGCACCCACCAGAGCAGGCGCCGCCGGGGCTTTCGCTCCCGGGGAGGCTGGCCAGGCGTCTGAACGGTGGAATCGTCAGTCATAAGTCACGAGAAACGGCTGACAAGGGATCAGCCTTCGTCTCCTTCGTGGTCATCGCGCTTCTTGGACTTTTTGGCCGCGCGACCGAGGCTTTGATCGACCGCTCCCTGCGTGGCATGGTACTCGTCAATGTGCTTGCGGTCCGTATCCATCTGATGCTCGCGCAGGCTGAGAGCGATTTTCCGTTCTTCGCAGTCCACCTTGATGATCTTGGCCGTGACCTCGTCCTGGGGCTTGAATTTCTCCTCCAGCCTGGTCGGAGGCTGCAGGTTCGCCTCGCTGATGTGGATCAGCCCCTCCACGCCGCCCTCCAATTCGATGAACACGCCGAAGTCGGTGAGCTTGGAGACCTTGCCGGTCACGCCGGCACCGACCCGATAGCGCTCCGGAATCTCCGCTTCCCAGGGATCGCGCGAGAGCTGCTTGTACCCGAGCGAGAGGCGCTCCTTTTCCTTGTCGATCCGCAGCACGACCGCCTCGACGGCCTGGCTTTTCTTGAACAGCTCCGAAGGATGCTTGATGTGCCTGGTCCAGGACATGTCGGAAATGTGAATCAGTCCATCGATGCCTTCATCCAGGCCGACGAATGCCCCGAAGTCGGTCAGGCTCTTGACCTTGCCCTGAATGCGGGTCCCCGGCGGGTACTTCGCCTCGACCATGTCCCAGGGGTTGGGCGCCGTCTGTTTCATGCCCAGCGAGATCTTGCGGTTGGCCGGCTCGATGTTCAGCACGGCGGCTTCGACCTGGTCCCCGACGGAGACCAACCGGGAGGGATGCCGGACTTCGTGGGACCAGGACATCTCCGAGACGTGCACCAGGCCCTCGACACCCGGTTCGAGCTCGATGAAGGCCCCATAATCGGTCAGGCTCACGACCTTTCCCTTGATCCGCGTGCCAGTGGGATACTTGGCGGCGACGCTGGTCCAGGGATCCGACCCCTTTTGCTTGAGGCCGAGGGAAATGCGTCCGGTCTCGCGGTCATACTTCAACACCATGACCTCGACCCGGTCGCCCACGACGAACAGCTCCGACGGATGCCCGACACGTCCCCAGGACATGTCCGTGATGTGGAGCAGGCCGTCGATGCCGCCCAGATCGATGAACGCACCGTATTCGGTGATGTTTTTCACGATGCCCTGGACCAACTGCCCTTCCTTGAGGTTCGCCAGCGTCGTCTGCCGTTTCTTGTCCCGCGATTCTTCCAGCAGCACCCGGCGCGAAACGACGACGTTGCCGCGCCGGTGGTTGATCTTGATGATTTTCAGCGGGAAGGACTTGCCGACCAGCCCGTCGAGATCGCGGACCGGGTGCAGATCGATCTGCGAACCGGGGAGAAACGCCTTGACGCCGATGTCCACCATCATGCCGCCCTTGATGCGGGAGAGGATCTTGCCGTCGACGATGCGCTCTTCGTTGAAGGCCTTCTCCAGGTCCTCCCAGACCTTCATCTTGTCGGCTTTTTCCTTGGAGAGGATCAGGTTGCCCTCGGAGTCCTCCCGTTCCTCGATGTAGACCGCGAGCCGGTCATTGACTTTCAACGACTGCAGTTCCTCGCCGCTGAACTGCTCGGCGGGAATGATGCCCTCGGATTTGTAGCCGATATCGACGACGACCCTGCCCTTGCCAAGCGACACGATCCGCCCTTCGATGATAGTGCCTTCTTCGAAGTTCCGGAACGTTTCCTCATACAGCGCGGCCAGCGCGCTCGGATCCATCTGTTCTCCTGTCTGCTTTGATGCGGTGCTCATGCGTCTACAACCTATCCTTCCTTCAACCCATCCGACACGGTCGGTGCTGATGATGAACCATGCCCGGTCTCACTCAGCCTTGCGAGACAGGGCCGCCGTCCGTCGTTTGACCGGACCCTCCGGCGGGGCCACCTGCCCCAGATCGGCGATCCGGCTCATCACGGTCCGGCTTACGTGCTGATAGAATTCCTTCCCCGAACTGCGTTGCGCCGACTCGGAAAAATCGATCGGCGCTCCAAATTTCAAACACACCGGATGCAACGAGATCCACTTCGCGCCCGGCGGCAGCACGTCCCGCGTGCCCGACAGGTGGGCCGGAATCACGGCGCAGCCGGTTTCCGCCACGATCACACCGATCCCCGGCTTGCCCCGCCGGAGAATGCCATCCGGAGTTCTGGTGCCCTCCGGATAGATGACGACGATCTTGCCGTCCTGGATCAGACGGACCGCCTTGTCAAATCCCTCACGGTCCAGTCGGTCCTGCCGGATCGGGATCCATCCCAGCCACTCTATGACTGGTCGCAGACCCGGGAGAAACAGGTCCTGCCTTCCCAGGAACCACATGCGCCGCCTGACGCTGACCCCCACGAAAGGAATGTCGACATAGCTCGCGTGGTTGGCCGCGATGAGCACGCCGCCCCGCGCAGGGACATGTTCGCGCCCCCCCACCCGGTAGCGAAACAGCAGCCGGCCCACCCCATTCGCCAGAAGCCACAGGATGCCATACGCCACAGTGCTCACAGTTTCGCCGCAATCTTCCCCATCATGCGGTCGATGACTTGCTCCACCGTGAGTGACGTGGAATCAATAACCTCCGCATCCTCCGCCGGGATCAACGGCGCGATCGCGCGCGAACGGTCACGTTGATCCCGCGTTTCAATCTCCTGCTTCGTCCGTTCCAACGGCGCCGACCGTGCCGCACCGGCGAGGTCCTGCTGCCGCCGTCCTGCGCGCGTGTTCACGTCCGCGTCAAGAAAAAATTTCGCGTCGGCCGCGGGGAACACCCGCGTCCCGAGATCCCGCCCTTCCGCGACCACGCCGCCCATGTGGCCCACCTGACGCTGCACCGGGAGGAGCCACTCCCGTACCGCCGGAATCGCCGACACCAGGGAGGCCATGGTGCTGATCTCGGGGCTCCGAAGTTCGTCCGTCACGTCCTGGCCGTCCACGGTGACGCACACTCCATCGCCTCGCCGGTCCATGCTCACGCGCATCTCGGGAAGCAGCGCGGAAACGGCCGTTCCATCCTCCGGATTCACGCCTGCCGAACGGACCTTCCACGCCACGGCCCGGTACAGGGCGCCGGTGTCGAGATAGAGATACCCAAGCCGTTCTGCCAACTGCCTAGCTACCGTGCTCTTCCCCGCCCCGGCGGGACCGTCAATCGTCACGATCAGTTGCCGGGCTGGTTGGCGCGGCGAGAGCTTATCCATCCGCAGGGTGCGTATTGTATAGACCTCAGTTAGTTTTTGTCAATAAATCCAAGAGCTTCGATTCGAATCCAGGGAACGAAGTCTCAATGCAATCGGTATCGTGAATGGTGGTTCGACCATCTGCGGTCAATCCCGCAATGGCCATGGACATGGCCACTCGATGATCGCCATGACTGGTGCAGGTCGCTCCCTTCAATCGTTTGCTTTTGCTCGATCCCAAACCTTGAATGATAAGGCCCGTGTTTGATTCTTCGACCGCTCCGCCCATCTTCCTGAGCTCTGCCGTCATGGTGGCGATCCGGTCGCTTTCTTTCACACGCAATTCGCCGGCGTCGGTGATCGTCGTTTGTCCTTCGGCGAGGGCAGCCGCCACGCAGAGGATAGGAAATTCATCGATGGTTTGGGGAATCCGCTCGGAACCGATCCGGACGCCATGAAGCTCGGCTGAGCGGACACGGATATCTGCGACCGGCTCACCGGATTCGTCGCGTCGATTCAAGAGCTGCAGGTTCGCCCCCATTTCGGTCAGGATTTCCAGCACCCCGGCTCGGGTTTGGTTGATCCCCACAGAGGTGATCGTCACATCGGAGCCGGGCACGATCGTGGCGCCAACAATGAAAAAGGCGGCGGCGGAGAGGTCACCGGGAACGACGAGCGGCTTGCCCGTCCATCCGACAGCGGGGCGGCCCTCGATGGAGACGGACGAGGCATTTTCCTGGACCGGGATGCCGAAGTATCGGAACAGCCGTTCCGTGTGATCGCGTGATTTGCGCGGCTCGCTCACGCGTGTCGTGCCTTCCGCATACAGGCCGGCCAGCAGCAGAGAGGACTTGACCTGTGCGCTGGCGACCGGAGACGTATGGGCGAGCCCACGCAAACGGCTGCCGGTGATGGCCAGCGGGGCCAGTTCGCCCCCCTTGCGTCCCGCGATCGTGGCGCCCATCTCGCGCAGCGGTTTGACGACCCGCCCCATGGGCCTTCGTCTAATCGATTCGTCTCCCGTCAGGATCGTGAAGAAATCCTGGCCCGCCAGGAGGCCGGCCAGCAGGCGGATGCCGGTGCCCGAGTTGCCGCAGTCCAGCGGCTGTGGCGGCTCCGTCAGTCCCCAGAGTCCCTTGCCCCGCACGCGGAGCTGCTCCGGACGTTCTTCGATGTGAATCCCCATCGCCTGGAAGGCCCGCAGCGTGTTCAGGCAGTCTTCGCCGCGGCAGTACGCGGCGATCGTGCTGTCGCCTTCGGCCAGCGCGCTCAGGATGATGGCCCGGTGCGTGATGGATTTATCGCCGGGGACGGCAATCGTGCCCTTCAACGGGCCGGCCGGTGTGATCGTCAGTGACGCCATAGGACCACAGTGAGGGGATCAGCGGTTCAACTGTTCGCGGACACATTTGGCCCGGTCGAGTTCCTGCTCGATAGCCGGTCCGTCACCGGATTGAATGAGACGCTTGAGTTCCCGGAGGCGGCCTTCGTACACCTCGATCTGCGCCACCAGATTGTCCCGGTTCCACAGGAAGATATCGCGCCACATCTCGGGAGAGCTGGCCGCGATGCGCGTGGTGTCCCGGAGGCCCCCGCCCGAATAGGCCAGCAAGTCCAGTTCCGGCGTACCCTGCTGCACCTCGGTCAGGGCGTTGATCAGCGCGAAGGCGGCGACGTGCGGCAGATGGCTGACCGCCCCCAGCACCTTGTCGTGGAGCATCGGGTCCATCGTCAGCACGATGGATCCCGCAGCTTCCCACAGGGCCCGGATGTTCTGCAGGGCCTGCGGATCAGTCCGTTGCGTCGGCGTCAGGATGCAGCGCGCACCCTTGAAGAGGGTGATGGAACCGGCGGCCACACCGGTCTTTTCCTTGCCCGCGATCGGATGCGCGCCGACGAACCGCACCGTGTTCGGCAGGACTTTCTCGGCTTGTTCCACGAGCGCGCCCTTGACGCTGCCGACGTCGCTGACGATCGTGCCGGCCCGGAGGGACGAACCCCAATCCTTCAGATGTCGCTCGTAGGTGTCGACGGGAGTGGCCAGAATCACGAGATCGGCGTCGCGTACGCCGTCTTTGGCGTCCAAAACGTATCGGTCAATGGCTCCGAGCTCGACCGCCGTCTTGAGATTCTCGATCCGCCGGCCGACGCCCACGACGGAATCGGCGAGGCCGTCCCGCTTGAGGAGCATCCCCAGCGAGCCGCCGATCAGGCCGACGCCGATGATCGTCACCTGCTTGAAATGCACGGACGCACTCGCCTGGCCGGGCATCACGGACGAGGATCTGCCGAGCGGCTGGGAGGTCATGGTGGTCAGACTTCCCGTCCGACCGCCTCGGCGATTTTCTTGAGGTCCCCCATAAGATCCTTGAACTTGCTGGGCTTGATGGATTCCTCGCCGTCGCAGAGGGCGCATTCCGGGTTCGAATGCACCTCGATCAGCAGGCCGTCGGCGCCTGCGGCGATCGCCGCCTTGGACATGGGCGCGACGAGATTCCACTTGCCGGTGGCGTGGCTCGGATCCACGATGACCGGCAGGTGAGACAGCTCTTTCAACGTCGGAACTGCGGCAAGATCGAGCGTGTTGCGGTATTGCGTTTCGAACGTCCGGATACCGCGCTCGCAAAGCATGACGTTGCGGTTGCCGCGCGACATGATGTACTCCGCGGACAGGAGAAACTCCTTGATGGTTGCCGACAGGCCGCGCTTCAGCAGTACCGGCTTGTCGTAGGCGCCGACTTCCTTGAGCAGCTCGAAGTTCTGCATGTTGCGGGCGCCGATCTGGATGATGTCGGCCTTTTCCAGGAACAACTCGATGTCGCGCGTGTCCAGGATTTCGCTGACCACCGGCAGGCCGGTCTTCTTCTTGGCCTCCAGCAGGTAATCGAGCCCTTCGCGGCCCAGCCCCTGGAAGGAGTAGGGCGACGAGCGGGGCTTGTAGGCCCCGCCACGCAGGATGCTGGCGCCGGCGGCCTTCACTTCCTGCGCGATGCCGACCGTCAGTTCGAGCCGCTCCACTGCACAGGGGCCCGCCATCATCGTGAGCTTTTTCCCGCCGATCTTGACGCCGCCGACGTCGATGACCGTGTTCTCCTTCCGGAATTCCCGGCTCACCAGTTTCCAGGGCGCCAGGATCGGCAGGACGCTTTCCACGCCCGGCAGGGCGGTCAGCGGCTGATTCTGGAGAATGCGGTCGTCGCCGATCACGCCGATGATGGTCCGTTCCTGCCCGTGCGAAACGTGGGATTTCAACCCCAGTTCCTGGAGCCGGTCCATAATGTGTTCGATTTCAGGTTCCGTGGCTTCTGGCCTCAGCACGATAATCATAACGACGTATTCCCTTCAGTTACCGACCCAGGACTGCTTTCAGGGCTTGCAGGAATTGTCGGTTTTCCTCCGGCAGGCCGATGGTGACCCGTACATAGTTGCCTTCAATGTGACGCACGATCACGCCTTTCCGCAGGAGGGCTTCGTACAGTGCGCGCCCGTCCTGGCCGGCGTCGAAATAGAGAAAGTTGGCTTCGCTGGGCAGCGGCTGGAGCCCGAGCGCGAGCAGCCCGGTCCGGACGCCCGCCATTTCCGTCTGGTTCATCGCGCGGCTCTTGGCCACGTGTTCCTCGTCTCCGAGCGCCGCCAATGCCGCGCGCTGGGCCAGGCTGTTGGCGTTGAACGGCGGACGCACGCGGTTGAGGTACCCGGCAATTTCCGCCGTCGTGACACCGTAGCCGATCCGCAGCCCGGCCAGGCCGTAGATTTTTGAGAAGGTTCGCAACACGATCGCGTTGCGTGTCTGGCGGACGTATCCCAAACTGTCAGGGAAATGCGGATCGCGGACATATTCGCAATAGGCCTCGTCGAAAACGACGATCACGTGTTCCGGCACGTTCGCCATCAGCGCGTCAATTTCGGCAGCGCTCACCATCGTCCCCGTTGGGTTATTGGGGTTGCAGACGAACAGCAATTTCGTGCGCGGCGTCACCGCCTTGGCCATCGCGCCCAGGTCGTGGCGGCCGTCCCTGAGGGGCACGATGACGGGCGTGCCATGCGCGGCCGTCACCTCCATCTTGTAAATCACGAAGGTGTTGTCCGCCATCACCGCCTCGTCGCCCGGTGACAGAAACGCGCGCGCCAGCATCCCGATGATCTCGTCGGAGCCATTCCCCAGGATCACCTGGTCGAGTGAGACTTTCCAGCGGTCGGCCAGCCCCGTGCGCAGCCTGAATGCGCCTCCGTCCGGGTAGCGATGCAGGGTCGCGGCGGCGTCCGCCAGCACCGCGAGGGCCTTCGGGGACGGGCCGAGCGGGTTTTCGTTCGAGGCCAGCTTGACGATGCGCGAAAGCCCGAGCTCACGCTGGAGCTCGTCAATCGGCTTGCCCGGCACGTAGGGCGAGAGCGATTCGATATCTGTGTGAACTTTTAACGGCATGGCTTAGCTGTGTGCCGGATAGGATCCGAGAATTTTCATGAACAGGCACCGCCCCTTGATCTCATCCAGCGCCTTCTTGACCCGGTCTTCCTCCGCGTGCCCCTCGATATCCACGAAGAAAATGTACTCCCAGGCTTTCCGGCGTGACGGACGGGATTCGATCTTCGTCAAATTGAGCCCGTGCGACGCGAAGGGACGCAGCAGGTCGTAGAGCGCGCCGACCTTGTCTTTGACGGACAGCATGACCGAGGTCTTGTCCTTTCCGGTCCGCTCCGGCGCTTTCTTCGAGAGGATCAGGAAGCGGGTGAAGTTGTTGATGTTGTCCTCGATCCGGGACTTGATGACCTTCAATCCGTACAGCTGCCCGGCAAGTTCCGAGGCGATGGCTGCGGCGGACGCATCGTCCCGGCACAACTCGGCCGCCCGCGCCGTGCTCGGCACTTCCGACACCGGCACGGTCGACAGATTGGTTTCCAGCCAGTGCCGGCACTGCGCGATGGCATGGGAGTGCGAATAAATCTTTTTAATGCCCTCCAGCCGGCCCGTTTTGGACAGCAGATAATGAGACACTTCCTGCAACACCTCGCCGTAGATCATCAGATTCGAGTCGAAGAACATATCGAGCGTATGGTTCACCACGCCTTCCGTGGAGTTTTCGATCGGTACGACACCGAAATGCACCCGTCCGCGCTCCACCTCGTTGAAGACGTCCTTGATGCTGGTGACCGCAAGATAGTCCGCCGACGCGCCGAATTTCTGGATGCAGGCCAGGTGCGTGAACGTCGCCGGGGGGCCCAGGTACGCGACCTTCTGGGGGCCTTCCAGCGACAGCGACGCGGACATGATCTCACGGTAGACGTTCCGGATCGCCTCGTTGGGGTACGGGCCAGGATTCTGGCGTGTCAGCCGCTCGATGATCTCCGCTTCCCGCGCGGGCGTATGGAGATTGGCGTCGGCGTCCACCTGTCGCTTGGCTTTTCCGATCTCGATGACGTGCGTGGATCGCTCGTTCAGGAGGCGCAGGATTTCATCGTCGATCCGGTCGATTTCCTTCCGGTACGACTGCAACTCCTTGGAGGGACCTGTCCGGTCTTTCATGACCACGTCGGGCTGGCCGCTTCACCCAGCTCCTGTCCTTTCTCATAGGATGTAATCGACTGGAAATGATACTAGAAGGCCTGCAAGCTTTGCAAGGAATATCAAGGGGATGGGGCTTGCGCAGGCATTAATTTTTCAGGGGTCCAGTTCTTCGATTTCGATGCGGTTTGCATGTGAATAGCAGGGATTGCCAGGACTTTCGGCCTTAGCCCGTATCAGCTTTGCAGGCTTCTACTGCAACCGCCGATACGCCGCTACGACAAGCCAGCATGCGGCTTGTCGGCATGCTGGCGGGCGTGCTCGCCACTCAGTCGGTCAACATCCTGTTTCAAGGATGCCTCCCTCCCTCATGGCTGCGCTTGCCCGTCTCGCTTGGCGCCTCGACGGTTTCGTGACGAACCCTCATGACTAATACGGGCTAGGGCAGCAAGTCTTTCTGTTTGCCGAAGTGGGAGAAGGCAAGCCTAGTGGCCTGCCGGCCGCGTGCCGTTCGCTCCAGATAGCCGGATTGGATCAGGTAGGGCTCGTACACATCTTCCAGCGTGGTCTTTTCTTCGTTGACGGCGGCGGCGAGGGATTCCACGCCGACCGGCCCGCCTCCGAACTTTTCGATGATGGTTGAGAGGATCTTGCGATCCATGTCGTCGAAGCCGGCGGCGTCCACGCCCAGCCAGTCCAGCGCATCCTTGGCGACCTGCACGGTGATCCGGCCCTGGGCCTTGATCTGGGCGAAGTCGCGTGCACGCTTGATCAAGCGATTGGCAATGCGGGGCGTGCCTCGCGCGCGTCCCGCGATCTCGCTGGCGCCCGCCGCCTCGATGGGGATCTCCAGCAACCGGCCCGACCGCGTCACGATGGTGGTCAGTTCGTCGGGAGAATAAAAATCCAGCCGGTTGACCAGCCCAAAACGCTCACGTAGCGGCGAGGTCAGCGACCCGGCACGGGTCGTGGCCCCGACGAGCGTGAATTTCGGCAGATCCAGCTTGACCGTGCGCGTGGAAGGGCCCTGCCCGATGACGAGGTCGAGTTGGAAATCCTCCATGGCCGGGTAGAGGGCTTCCTCCACCGACGCCGGAAGCCGGTGAATCTCGTCGATGAACAGCACGTCATGTTCCTGGAGGTTGGTCAGAATCGCCGCCAGGTCGCCGGCATGGGTCAGCACCAGGCCGGACGTCGATCGGATCGCCACGCCCATTTCATGCGCGATGATGTGGGCGATGGTGGTTTTGCCCAGCCCCGGAGGGCCGTAGAAGATCGCATGGTCAAGGGCTTCACCGCGCTGCTTGGCGGCCTCGATGCAGACCCGCAGCGATTCCTTCATCCGTTCCTGTCCGATGTATTCGGACAGGGTTTGCGGCCGGAGGGTGGCCTCGACGCTGCGTTCCTCCTCTGTCAGTTGATTGGTGAGGATGCGATCGTCCGGCATGCTCATTCCGGAGCCTTCGGGGGAGGGGGCAATTTGCCGGGACGATCAATGGCGCCGGGCGGCAGCCCCGAGGGAAGATTGCCCGCGCAGTTCGGAGGACACTGCACGCCGCCTTGAGTCGGGTCCGGCATGCCCCCTTCTAACTTTGGAAGCTGACATTGCGTTCTGAGGCCGCCCTCTTCATTGCCACACAGGGAGGGCAGCTGTGAGCGGCCGATTTCGTCATAGCCCTGCGGGCAGGATCCGCACACAGACATCTGTCCTCGTCCCGGGGGATTACATTCGACCAACACGTGGTCGTCGTCCGGACAGATCTTGGAATCGGTCGTCCGTCCGGTCGTGACGTAGCCTTCCTCGCACTTTCCGCAGGTCATTCTGGGGGTCTTGGGTTTCTCGCCGCCTTCCTGGGCCAGTCCCGGGGACGGCAGCAGCCACAGCAGCGCGGCGAGCGCGATGAATCGGGCAATGCGCATGCGCCCTTGAGAGGTTCTCCGGCCGGTCCTATGCGAGATCTCCATGTTTCTCCCTTGCAAGTTCCTTGAATGCGTGCGTCATCATTTCCTTGATTCTGTCATGCGACCACCGGGTCATTGAGATTCTTCTTGTTTTTCCTTCCTGATCTCGATGGCCGGAAGTTTCGGGGGAGGCGGGAGGGTCCCCTGGCCCGGCGTCGGCAGATTGCCGACACAGTCGGGCGGGCATTGCCGACCCCCCTGGGTCGGATCAGGCAACCCACCCACCATATCCGGAACCTGGCACTGGGTTCTCAGGCCATTGTCCTCATTCCCGCAAAGGGCGGGCAGAAACGTCCGGCCGACCTCTCGGTATCCTTCGGGACAGGTGCCGCAGACCGCCATCTGGTTCTGGAACCCGATGGGCTTGCACTCCACGAGGGTTGTAGCCTCGCTCTGCAATTGCCCCTTGCAAAGCTCCGCCGTCGCATTGAAGTTAGCCCCCGGCGCAGATCCTGATTCAGGCGCCGCGACAGCGGTCTTGACGTAGCCTTCGGGGCACTTGCCGCATGTCATGAGAGGAACTTTGGGTGCCTCTTTCCCCTTGTCTTTCGGGTCCACGACTGTTTCACGCGGCACGAGAGTGCCCGGGAAGGTTGGTTCGACCTTGTCCTCCGAGAAGACCGCATCGGCCACGAGCAAAGGCGGGGCAAGCACGAACGTGCCGATCGCGAGCCAGTTCAAGAAGGACTTATTGCACAGAGTCTGCTTCAATTTACCCTCGTGCCAGGTCCTTCAACACCTCGCGGATCAATTCCTTCAGCGGCAGGGCGTCCGGCCTCGCCCCCCCCACCCGCGTGATCGCGTCTTTCACATCCGCTGCCTTATAGCCCAGGTTGACCAGGGCCGACAAGGCGTCGTCCTGAAGGCGGCCCGGCAGGCCGCTGGACGCCTGCGGAGTCTGGCTGGGAGTCAGGCGCAATCGCTCAACCTTGTCCTTGAGCTCGAGCGCGATGCGCGCGGCGGTTTTCTTTCCGATGCCGGGCACCGAGGAGAGTTTGTCCACGTCGCCGGCCTGGATGGCTGAAACGAGATCAGGCACGTTCAGTGCGGACAGCACGCTCAGCGCGAGTTTCGGTCCGATGCCGCTGATGCTGGTCAGCAGGATGAAGGAATCCTTTTCCAGTGTGGTGACAAAACCATAGAGTTGAATCGCGTCCTCGCGCAGATGCGTATAGACACTGAGTGATGCGGATTCGTTGATCTCCGGGAGTGCGTAGAAGGTGCTGAGAGGAATGAACACTTCGTACCCGACGCCGTGAACGTCAAGGGTCACGTGGGAGGGGGCTTTGAGAGCCAGCCGGCCTGTGAGGGCGGCAATCATGTCGTGACGTTAACCCGCGGCTGCGGCAACTTTTTCCATCACCTCGTCGGAAATGTCGAAATTCGCATGGACCTTCTGGACGTCGTCGTGCTCGTCAAGGATTTCCATCAGCTTGAGCATCTGCTCGGCGTTTTTCTCCTCGAGTCTGATCGAGTTCTGCGGGATAAACGTCACTTCGGCGAGCGCCGTGTCGATTTTCGCATCGGCCAGCGCCTTCTTCACGTTTTCAAAGTCGTGTGGATCGGTGATCACTTCGAATGACTTCGCGCCCGCCTTCACGTCTTCGGCACCGGCGTCCAGCGCGAGCGAAATCAATTGGTCTTCTTCGACTTTGCCCCGATCGACCGTCAGCAGCCCCTTCTTGTGAAATTGCCAGGAGACCGCGCCGGCTTCCGCCATGTTTCCCGCGCCCTTCGTGAGCAAATTGCGGATCTCGGCAACCGTGCGATTCCGGTTGTCCGATGTGATCTCGATCAGCATGGCCGTCCCGCCCGGGCCGTACCCTTCGAGAGCGAACTCTTCATACGTCACGCCCGGCAATTCGCCCGTGCCGCGCTGGACCGCTTTCTTGAGCGTATCGCCCGGCATGTTCGCTTCTTTGGCCTTGGAGATCGCCAGACGCAGCCGGGGATTGCCGTTCGGGTCGCCACCCGAGCGTGCCGCGATCGTCACCTCTCGGATGATGCGCGTGAAGATCTTGCCGCGCTTGGCGTCTTGCGAGGATTTGTGCCGTTTGATTGTCGCCCAGTGGCTATGGCCGCCCATGAACCGTGCTCACTTTCAGGAAAGATGGGATCGACAGAAACGCCTCATTTTATGCGGTGTGCCTAACACAGTGCAATAGGAGAGTCGGCGGACGAGCCGGGCTGCTTTCGCTCAAGCCAGAGCCGTTTTGGTCCGCCGTAAGCCTCGCCGTCGCTTGGCTGCGGAATTCCTCCCGTCCGGAGCGTTGCTCGAACGGGACTTCACACAGTCCTCGCCACCCGCTTTGGGCGGGCCGCTCGGGCTCGGCAATGTCCGGAACACAAAACGCCTCTGATGCCCGCTCAAGCAGCCGGCTCATCCTTTGGAAGGAGGCGGGGAAAGAAAAAGGTTCCTATCTTTTTCTTTCCCCATGCTGCGGCAAATTGTGTCCCGCCCTCTACCGCGATGGACGTCAAAACGTCCGCTCGGCCTTGGGTGTGCGAAGAAAGGGGACAGGATACCCGATGTTGCGCTTCGAGAATGGGCTACTGCGCGCGTTTCGCCGTGCGGACGGCGTCGAGGATGCTCCAGCCAGCGATTGCGAGCATGATCGTTGAGCCGACGAGAAATTGTGTTGTGTCAGCAGGGAGGGCGCGGGTCAGTACGAAATCAAACAGGCTTTGTGAGACGTCGGCGCTAAAGTCGGCGACCGAGACCGCAGCGAGAAACGCCGCGCCCTTCGCCCATTGGCGGCAATAGAATTGGCCAAGGCCCGGCATCACACCGGAGAGCACGCCGGCAAGCATGGGATTCTTCGGGTGGCCGGACCCCATCGTCTCCACCTATTCGGAATAAAACAGCAGTTGCAGGCCGACCAGCAGAATGCAGCCGGCCCAGGCCAGTTCCCATCGTAGAACATCGCTGCCGTTGCCCTTCGCAGCAGTCCGCATCGACACCAGTTTGCAGAAACCGGCGGCGACGGCCAACGTGCCCATAATGGCATGGTCTATCGCGATCTTGTGCGCCGAGGGATGGTCGCCATGATTGTGCAGGAAGAGCATCACCCCGCCGATGATGGCAAAGGCCGGGAACGGAATGGACCAGAATAGGTGACGCAACCGGCCCAGCCATCTGAGCCCTTCGATCGTTCCGACACTCAACAACAGCACGGCATAGGTCTTGTGTTGCAATATTTCCCAGTCTCTCCCAAAGAGGGTCTGGGCCAAATTCATGGAGCCGATCGGCCAGGCCTCGTGGTCGCTCCAAGTCAGCAAAAAACCACCGGCGCCCAACAGTGCGGCTGGGAGGAGAAAGCGGGACCAGGCCAGGAAACCGATTCCCAAGGCCCCCCAGAGTTCCGTCAAGCCGACCATGAGTATGAAGATGCCGGCCATATGGTGATTGAAATCCGAATACGCGATGCCCTCCGCGGACCCTTCCCAGTGAGGACCGGGGGCCCGCACATGCGAATTGCCGTGCGCATCGCCATGGCCGTTGGCGGTCTCATGTGACGCGCCTCCGAGCTGGGCACAGACCGGTCCGGCGATCACGATGAGCAGGATGATCGGCAAGAAAAAGGCCCATCCGGCTGGGATGGGCCTGCTGGAAAGGAATCTCTCAGGCATGCGCTACATGAACTTCATAAACTTGTCTTTGGCCTCGTCCATCACCTGTGCCGTGACCGTTGCCAGGCCGCGCTCCTTGGCGATCCGCTCAACCTCGCGCCGCGCCATGGGCCGGATGAAATCCGGGATGTTCTCCAGCCGCTGCTCCGCGTCCGGCGCCCAGCTAATCCCGTTCGAGTCGTTCTTGGAGTCGTCCATCACCTGCAACGTGATGGCGGCGTACCCATGCTTGCGGGCATAGGCCTCGACGCTGCTGCGGACCATCGGCTGCACGAATACGGGGAGTTTATCCAGTTTCTCTTTGGCATCGGGCGACCAGGTGAAACTGGACGCCGCGCCGGCTTTCATGTCGGTGGCCGTCAGGCCCATCTGGGCGACCATGGCCGAGAAGGGGCACCCGCCCGCCTTCGCTGGAGCTTCGGCGGGGTTCCCCGCCGGAGCCGACGAGGAAGCGTGCTTGTCCGCCGAAGCGTGAGCGGAGGCGGACTGGCCGGCCTGGATTTTTTCGTTCAGGTAGGCCGCCATCTGGCCGGAGCCGGCCTGCGCCTCGTCTTTCAACGTGCCGCGGGTCATCTCGAAGGGCTGCGCCGCCTCCGTGCGTCCGCCGAGCTGCACGCCCAGGGAACTGACCATCTGCGTTTCACCCGGGTTGGTCACCATCGAGAACTTGGCGGTGCAGGACGGACAGGTAAAGAACACGCCGAGCGAGCCTTCTGTAGGCTTTTCCACCTTCTGGAAGGTCATGTAGGTTTCGCAATTCAAACAAACGAACTTCATAAAGCCTCCGGTGGCAATAGGCTATAGGCGATGGGGGTGAAATTGCAATCTTTCTGTTTCCCTATGGCCCATAGCCTATGACCTATAGCCCTCCCGTTAAAGTTTCTGAGCCAAGACTTTTTTATAGTCCACAAGGGCAGTCACCCGCTCCGCAATTTCCTGGTACTTTTTGATGGTCGGGTAGGTGGCGTCGAGCAGCGGGGTGCCCTTATCGAAAGTCCTGGCCAGCGTCCGATCGAAGGGAATCCGGCCGAGCAGCGGCACGTTCAGCGCATCGCACAATGCCTGGGTGTCGCCTTCGAAGAGTTCCGATTCGACACCGCAGGACGGGCACCGGTATTCGCTCATGTTTTCGATCATGCCGAGGACCTTGATGCCCATGTCGCGCGCGTAGGTGACCGACTTCTGCACGACATCCGATGCGACTTCCGACGGGGTGGTCACGACAAGGGCGCCGGCCAGGTCCGGAATGAAGCCCGCAATCACGGGCGGTTTATCGGCAGCGGCGCCGGGCGGCAAATCAGCCAGGAGATAATCCAACTCGCCCCAGGCGACGTCGGCCAGGAACTCCCGAATCACGTTCATTTCCATCAGGCACAGCCAGACCGGGCTGACGTCCATCGGGCCTTTCCAGCGGACCGGCGAGGCATCGCCCAGAAAGAAATCC
>Ga0326597_10005654_pt1 | contig 17292 bp, 14 predicted proteins | sample RVTome_12_FD_203789 | JGI IMG/M metagenome (GOLD analysis project Ga0326597, IMG submission 203789) | Soil microbial communities from uranium-contaminated site in the Upper Colorado River Basin, Wyoming, United States - RVT100D185 | ecosystem: Environmental > Terrestrial > Soil > Contaminated >...
AGCGGAGAGCGGGCTGCGCTTAGAACAGCGCGTCGCGGATGCCCGACTCCGACTTCTCGAACTTCACGTCGGGAAGCGACTTGACGTTGATGCGGAAGTAGTAGCCCGAGCGCGGGCCGGCCGGCACCCAGGAGAAATCGGCTTCCCAGCAGTGCAAGTCGCGGTGCACGCGGATGGTCCAGTCATTCATCTCGCGCGTCTTCACGTTGTAGTTGAAATTGGTCTCGACGTGCCAGTTCGCCGTGGGGTCGAACTGGAAGCTCGGGCCGAACCAGTGCGTGATGGACTTGCTCGATGTGCCGTCGGCGTTGAAACGCCGGTTTTCTGCGAAGCGGTACGACGCCGACATGCTCCAGCCGCGCCCTGCCGAGGTGGGAGGACTCGTCTGCGAGCCGAGGCCCGTGGCCTGGATGCCGGCTCCTTCGGCCTGGTAGCCGACCGACTGGCCGGCGTTGCCCCCGCCCCTCAGGCTGAAGCGGAGCGCCGCGGAAATGTCCACAAGGCTTGGCGTGTAGTCGATCTCGCCGGTGACCGGATCGTAGGGGTGGTGGGTCAAGGAAAGCGAGATGTCCGGGTTGCGCGTAATCCCCGAGCGAATCGACGTGCGGATGTCGCTCAGCTTCTCTGTCAGTCCCTCGAAGTTGTAGCCGGTGCTGCTGGAAATGTTCAAAAGCTCCCAGCGCTTTTCCTTGTCGCCCGACTTCGTCTTCATCTGGAAAAGGTTGGAGACGGAAATGCTCATGAAGGCGCTCTGCCTGGATGAGCCGCCGCCCGCCCCCGTGTAACTGCGCACCGCATCGTTGGTGACGACCGCGGGCGAATAGCTGAAGCCGATGGACGGCGTGAACACGTGCCGAAACCCGAGCAGGGCGCCGCGCTCCACAGGGAAGACGCCGTAGAGGTTCGTCTGCGCCGAAATGGAGGCGCTTCCCGAAGCGCGCCGGTAGGCGGTGCCGGATTCGACCTCGGTGGGAAGCGTGTCGCCCACAGGCTCGAAAACGTAGTACCAGGTCTCCTCGAGGTCCATGCGCGGGGTGAGGTTGATGGCGTCCGCCAGCTTCGTTTGAAAACTCAGGTTGGCGCGATGGTCGAGGGTGGCGAAATGCCTGTCGATGGACGTGGCTCCACCCGAACGGCTCATGGAATTCTGCCCCGAGTTGCTGTAGCCCACGCGGAAGTTGTGGTACCAGCGCGAAGGCTCGGTTGTACCCCCCTTCAGTCGGCGCGGGACGAAGATCTGCCGTTGCGGCACGGAAAAGGTGACGCGGGGCAGGCTCGCCTGACGGCTGTCGTTGTCGAGGTTGCGGGAGTCGTCGAGCGCAACGACGGCCGAGGCGTTGCGCCAGCGCTTGCTTAGATTCAGCTGTGAGCGCAGCGTGCGGTTGAGCCGGTCCTGTGGATTGGAGGTGAAATCCTGATAGAACGAGTTGTCGGATACGAAATTGCCCGACCCGGACAGCGTGGCCGACTGGCCCAGCTGCTGCGTGTGGTTGAACTGGAAATTCCAGCGCTCCGAAAGCGACTGGCCGGTGGACGTGACCTTCGTGTGGCGCCCGTAGGACCCGGACACGGACCCGTTGAGCCTGTAGCGCACGCCATAGGACGACGCCAGGCGCCATAGCAACCCCTCGCCCTCGATGATGTCGAGCGACGGCGCGAAGTCGAAGTAGTCGGAAGCGGCGAAGTAGTAGCCGAGGTTGCGCACGAACCGGCTGCCCCGCTCGAAGTTGCCGAAGCGCAGCGGGAGCATGCCCGAGTGGCGCTCCTTGCGGATGGAAAAGACGTAGTAGGGAACCCAGAGCACGGGCAGTCCCTCGATCTTCAACACCACCGGGCGGGTGACGACGCGATCGTCCTTCTTGATCTTCATCCGGCTGCCGACGAATTCGAAGTGCGGCTCGGCCAGTTCGCACGTGGTGTAGTGCCCATCCTCCACGTAGAACACGTCGTTGTCTTCCTTGCGGAAGTCGCCCCCCGTGTAATAGCCGTCCTCGGTGTGGGTGGCGCTCTGGATGATGCGACCGCGCCGGGTCTTGATTTCGTAGACCAAGCGTTCGCCGTCGACCTCCTGGCTGCCGTCCTTGAGCACAGGCATCTGCTTCTTATCGACGGTCGGTTTCGCGGCGGCCTGGGTCCTGGGCCGGCCGACCGCGGCACGCATGGAGTCGACAGGCCGCAGGCTGTCGGCCGTCGTATCGGTCCTGGCGCCCGGATGGTAGTCCGCCGGCGGTGAGAGCAGGGAGTCTTCCAGCCCGTATGCCCGCAGGACCGCCGCCTCCGTCTGGTAGATCACCTGTCCGGCCCTCAGGTTGACTGAACCGTAGGTAATGTCCGCGTGGTCCCACAATCTGATCCACGCCGAGTCCACGTGGTAGTCGATGTAGTCGGAGGCGTAGTCGATGGTGTCGAAGCGGACTTCGCTCCCTTCGAGCCTCGGCGTGTAATACGTCCCCTGCGCGCCGCCGACGACCTGCACGCGGCTCACAGCGCTGTCGACGAAGCTGATCTTCACGGTGTCGCCCGAGGCGTCGTTTTGTTCGCCCGGTTTTCCCCAGGCAGGGATGTACCGGCTCTTTGCCTCACCCACCGCGATCAGTTCGGCCAGCGCGCCGCCTGAGAAAAACATCTTCATGCGGCGGGCTTCCAGTTCGCTCTCGGTCGTCCGCTCGCCCCCGGGCACCGACTCGCGAAATACGGCGTGCGCCGCCCCGCGGGAAACGAGGTCCTCGAGTTCGCGCGCGACGATGCGCAGCTCGAGCGTGTCGCCGGAAACGTCTGAGGACTTGAAGGTCCCCTGCGGTTGGTCGGTGAGCAGCAGGCGATCGAAGTTTTCGGAGGTCAGGAAGTGTGCCCGCCCCGCGGTGGCCGTCCCGTCTTTCTGCCGGATCTGTACGTGTCCGTAGGCCGCCCCCGAGTCGCTGGCGGAATAGAACACGAGCGTGTCGGCGGTCGCCTCGATTTTTGCGTCGGGGTCGTCGGCGCGGATGACCATCTCGGCCTCTTCGAACAGCTTCGCCAGACGCTGGGAGCGCTGGTATTCACCGGCATTAGCGCTGGCGGTCAGGTCTCCCTTCCGGCGATGGTAGTTGACGTGGCCGAACGCGCGGGCAAGGTCGGTCTGGTCTTGGTAGTAGACCGTGTCGGCCTGAAGCAGTTCGAGGCTGTCCTCGACTTTCACGCGGCCGAACAGTCGGATCTCTTTCGTGCCTTCGAAGTAGATGGCGCTGTCGGCCCAGAGTTCGGAGGCACCCTGGCGAAAGTGCACGGCGCCGTGCGCCAGGTAGACGTTGCCCCCCTGGCGGCGCTCCAGCGATACCTGGTCGGCGTGCACGAGTTCAATGGGGGCGTCGCTGTCCTTCTCTGCGTACGTCAAGGTCGGGGAAACGACGAAGACGGCCAGCGCACCGGGCGCCACGGCACGAAGCCACCCGGCACGAAGCCGCGCGAACCATTCCGGGCGGCGGCCGCGCCCCGTCCGTCGGCTCACCTCTCGGTCTGGGTGCTTCAACGTGTTCGTCCTGCCCCGGCCCGGTTCAAGTCGATTCTCGAACTATTGCAAAGCCTGCTTCAAGTCGGCGATCAGGTCCTGGCCCGCCTCGATCCCGCACGAGATGCGGATCATGCCGTCCGAAACGCCCGCGGTGGCCAAGTCCTCCTTCGTGTAATGGAGGTGGCTGGTGCGCACCGGCAGAGACGCCACCGATTCGACCCCGCCGAGGCTCGCCGCGTAAAGCACCAGCTTGAGGTTGTCGGTGACTCGCCGGGCCTCCGCAAGGCCGCCTTTGACCGTGAAGGCCAGCATTCCCGTATACGCGGACATCTGGCTCTTGGCCACCCGGTGATACGGGTCCGACGGCAGCCCCGGGTAGTTCACCGCTTCGACCTTCGGATGCCTGGAGAGGAATTCCGCCAGCGCCATGGCGTTGGCGCACTGTCTGTGCACGCGCAGCTCGAGCGTCTTCATGCCTCGCACCAGAAGCGCCGCCGACCCGGCGTTGAGCACGCCGCCGAAGAGCTTGCGGTACTCGTACACGCGCTTTATGCGCTCGCGCGAACCGGCCACCATGCCGCAGACCAAATCGGAGTGGCCCGCCAGGTACTTGGTGGCGGAGTGCATGACCAGATCGCAGCCCAAAGCCAGCGGTTTCTGCAGAATCGGTGTGGCGAACGTGTTGTCGATGAACGCCGGGATGTTGCGTGCGCGCGCCTCGGCGACGGTGGCGCGAATGTCCACGACCCGCAGGTTGGGATTCGTGGGGGATTCGAGATAGATGAGCGCCGTCTCCTTAGGCGCGTTTCTCACCGCCTCCGGCGTTTTGGCGGCGGGCGTCCAGTCGACCTGGACTCCGAATTGCGGGCAGATCACGGTGAGCAGCTCGTACGTGCCGCCGTAAAGGGAATCGAGCGCCAGGATGCGCTGGCCCGCCTTCACGTGCGACAGGATAGCCGAGCTTATGGCCGCCATCCCCGAAGAAAAACTCAAAGCCGCCTCGGCTCCCTCGAGCGCGGCCAGCTTGGCTTCCGCCACTTCGGAGGTCGGATTGGACCAGCGCGTGTAAAGATGGCGATCGGTGTCCCCGGCCAGATACGCCTCGAGGTCCTTGTTGTCGTCGAACATGAAAGTCGACGACTGGATGATCGGCGTTCCCACGGCGCCGAACGCCGCCGCCTTTTCCTCGCCGGCATGCACCGCGTGCGTTCCCACAAGCCACTGCTCCTGATTGCCGCGATTGCGCTTCGGTGTTTTCATGAGTTCAGCCTCTGTCCTTTACCGGGTTGATCAGGCTCCCGATCTGTTCGATGCGGATTTCCACGGCGTCTTCGGCCACCAGCGGGCCCACCCCTTCGGGAGTGCCGGTCGATACCAGGTCGCCCGGGTGAAGCGTCATGACGTCGGCGATGAACTTCACCAGCGTCTCCACGGTGAAGATGAGGTCCCTGGTGTGGCCGTCCTGGCGCAGCCGGCCGTTGACGAAGCTCTGCACCTTCAAATTGCCGAGATCGAGTCCGGTGACCAGGTGCGGGCCCACCGGGCAGAACGTGTCGAAGCCCTTGGCGCGCGTCCACTGCACATCCTTGCGTTGCAGCGGGCGAGCGGTGACGTCGTTCAAGCAAGTGCCCGCGAAGAGGGCGGCCTGCACCTCGTCGGGGGAAGGGCGACTCAGCGTGCGACCGATCACGACGGCGAGTTCCGCTTCGTGGTCCACCCGTTCCACGCCGCGCGGACGGCAAATCGGATCGCCCGGACCGCACAAGGCCGTGGTCGGCTTGAGGAAGATGACCGGCTCGTCGGGCACCCGGTCGGCCGACGTCGATTCGGCCACGTGGGCTCTGTAATTCAGCCCCACGAGGACGATTTTCGACGGCACGACGGGCGCCAAAAGCCGGACCGTGTCGACCGTGATCGCTGTTGCCTCGCGGTCGTGCGAGTCCCACGGGGGCGCGGAAAGTTTCAGGACTCTCGGTCCGTCCAGCTCCCCCCAGTGGCTGCCCGTTTGGTCCTGAAATCGTATGAAACGCCTCACACTTCGTAGTATCGGAAAGGGGGAGCACCGCGCCAAGCAGATTCGCCGGGCTTTGCGAAGCCGGCAGGAGCCGGGAACGATTGTATTTGTCCGGACCGTCGATCCGTCTTTATTGGGGTTCGCCATGCCCGATGCAGCTTCTCCGCCGAAGCGGCGCGTGCCGCTGTTCGGCATCCTGGTTTGCCTCGCCGTCGTTCTGGCGGTGGTGGCGTTTGGTCTCTTCAGGCGCCGCGGTGCCCGCAAGCCTCCGCCGATTCCGGCGGAGTCGTCCGCCCCGGTGCATCCGGAAGTGACAGTGCTGTTCGTCCTGGCGGCCACAGGATACACACTCACCATCGGCTGATCGGCATGGCGGCACTGCATCTGCTCGGGACCGGCTTGGGTCTGTTGAACCTAAAGAGAAATGCCTCCGCCTGCCTGCTCGAAACGGCTGGGGGCGACATTCTCATCGACTGCGGCGAACCTGTGGCGGCGACACTTGCACGCCGCGCTTACGACTGGAAGAGGCTGCAGGCGATCGTCCTGACGCACACCCACGCCCCCCGGGGCGGAGGTTATTGCCAGAGTGAGCCTTGTCCCAGAGAGGGCGAGGTATTATCTCTGGGTGGGAACAAGACCGCATGAACACCCTGGAAAGCACCACGGTCGAGGAGCCGCCCGCCCGGGTTCGCGCTTTGTCGTGCCCCCTGATCATGGGGATCATCAACGTCACCCCCGATTCGTTCAGCGACGGCGGCCGGCACAGCTCACCGGAAGCGGCCATCGGGCTGGGCCGCCGCATGGTGGCGGAGGGGGCCGACCTGCTCGACATCGGTGGGGAGTCAACCCGCCCGGGCAGCCGGCCGGTGTCTCCCGACGTACAGTGGCAGAGAATCGGCCCGGTGGTGCAGGAACTGGCGCTCATCGGGGTACCGCTTTCGATCGATACGCGTTCGGCGGACGTAGCCGACCGTGCCCTTGACGCCGGCGCCCGGATCATCAACGACGTTTCGGCGGGGACGCACGATCCTCTGATGCTGCCGCTTGTGGCCCGGCGCGGTGCGCACATCGTGCTCATGCACATGCAGGGAACACCCGAGACCATGCAGCAAAATCCGCGATACGGCGATTGCGTGGCGGAAGTGCGCGAGTTTCTGCTCCTGCGGACCCTGGCCGCGCGGAGCACGGGCATCGATCGCGAGAACATCTGGATCGATCCAGGCATCGGCTTCGGCAAGACGCTCGAGCACAACCTGGCGCTCTTGGCCGGCCTGGAGCACTTCACCGAAACCGGCTACCCGGTGCTGCTCGGCCTGTCGCGAAAGTCGTTCGTGTCGCAAATCGCCGGCGGTACGCCGGACGAGCGGCTTGGCGGATCGCTGGCCGCCCTGATTCCGGCGCTCGAGGCAGGCGTGTACGCCGTGCGCGTTCACGACGTGCGTGACACCTGCCAGTTTTTCGCAGTGGCCGCCCGCCTCGGGAGAGCGTGAGCGATGGAATTGTTCCACGTCGGCTTCCTGCAATTCCAGCTTTTGGACTTAATCGACGTTCTGCTCGTTGCGGCCATTTTCTACCAGGCTCTCGTTTTGATGAAGGGGACGCGGTCCACGCAGATCGTGTACGGCGTGGTGTTCGTCATCGTGGCCTCCTTCCTGGCCTTCTGGTTTCCCTTTTCCGGCCTGCAGTGGCTGTTCCGCAACCTGGCGACGGTGGGCTTCATCATTCTGGTGATCGTGTTTCAGCCGGAACTGCGCAGCATGCTCGCGCAGCTGGGGCAGAATCGATTCCTCAGGCGCTTCGTGCGCCAGCAGGAGGAACACGCCGTCGACCAGGTCGTGAAAGCGGCCGTGCGGCTCTCGGAGCTCCGCTACGGCGGACTCATCGTGATCGAGCAGACGGTCGGCCTGCGCACCGTCGCCGAGACCGGCAAGGAACTCGACGCCGATCTCTCGGCGGATCTTTTGATCACGCTCTTCACTCCGTATACGCCCCTGCACGACGGCGCCGTCGTCGTCCGTCGCGAGAAGATCGTGGCGGCGGCCTGCACACTTCCCCTGACGCAAAATGCCATGTACTCCCGGCTGTTCGGCATGCGGCACAAGGCGGCCGTGGGGGTCACCGAGGAGTCCGACGCGGTGACGGTGGTCATCTCCGAGGAGACCGGGCAGCTTTCCGTGGCTTACGAGGGGAAGCTGGAGCGGGGGATCGACAAATTCGCGCTCAAGGACAAAGTCAGCCGCCACCTGCACATCGCCAAATAAGAGCATGTTTGTAGATTCCGTGGTGATCGAGGCGGCCGCCGGCGCGGGTGGCCACGGCATGATCGCGTTCCGGCGCGAGAAGCACGTCCCCAAGGGGGGACCCTCGGGCGGCGACGGCGGCAAGGGGGGCGACGTGGTGGTCGTCTGCGATCCCCAGATGGACACGCTTCTGGATCTGCGCTATCGCAAGCATTACCGCGCACCGCGGGGCGCGCACGGTTCCGGCGGCCAGCGCTCGGGGCGCTCCGGTGCCGACGTGGAAATTCGCGTCCCCCCGGGCACGCTGATCTACGACGACGGCACCGGCCTTCTCCTGACGGACATGACCGCCCCCGATGCACGTTTTGTGGCCTGCCGGGGCGGCCGCGGCGGACGCGGGAACGCGGCCTTCGCCACGCCGCTCATCCGGGCGCCGCGCGAAGCCGAGGACGGCCGGCCGGGAGAACTGCGCAGGCTGCGCTTCGAACTCAAGGTGTTGGCGGACGTCGGACTCGTCGGGCGTCCCAACGCCGGCAAGTCGACGCTTCTTTCCACCGTCTCGGCCGCGCGGCCCAAGGTGGCCGAATATCCTTTCACGACGCTCGAGCCTCACCTCGGTATCGTGCGCGCGGGCGAATACGAATCGTTCGTTCTGGCCGACATCCCGGGGCTGATCGAGGGAGCGCACCGCGGCAAGGGGCTCGGCCACAAGTTCCTCCGTCACATCCAGCGGGCGCGGGTGCTGGTGTACCTGATCGAAATCACCGAGCCGAACCCGCACGCCGTGCTCGAGGAACTCAGAGACGAACTCTACCGGTTCGACCCGGGCCTGCTCGAGCGGCCCGCGCTGGTGGCGCTGGCCAAGATCGATCTGTGCCCCGAAGCGAACCTGCGCCGGGAGAAGGCGGCGCACTTCGATTTGCCCCCGCTCTTTCTGTCCGCCGTCACGGGGGAAGGGGTATCGGAATGGACGCGCACCGTTTACCTGCGCCACCGGCAGGCGCGGGCCGCCGAAGCGGAAGCCATGTCTCAGGCGCACGGAGGTGAATTGTGATTGCCGAGCGGGTGCGTCCTGCCCAACCTGCCCGGATGACCGGCGCCGATCGCTCGCAAACGCTTCTGCTCTGGCTTTGCCTCAAGTGCGCCAAGGGCATCGGGCCGAAAACGGCCACGCTTCTGCTCGGGCGCTTCGGCGGAATCGATGCACTCTTTGCCGCACCGCCTGCGGCCTTCGACGTCCTGCGCGGCGGGCAGACGCTCCGGGAGGCGCTGCACGCCCCCGAGGTCCGGGCGCAGGCAGAGCGCTGGTTCGACCTTCAGGTCGGCCTGGACTATCGGGCGATCACCCGCGCGGACGCCGATTATCCCTCCCTTCTTCTGGCATCGCCCGACGCTCCGGTGGTGCTGTTCGTGCGTAGTGCGCCAAGCGCGCCCGCCGCCGGTCCGGTGGTTGCGATGGTGGGGAGCCGCAGACCGTCGGAGGAAGGTTCGCACCTGGCCTCCACGTGGGCTAAGGAGTTCGCGCGCGCGGGCATCGCCGTGGCCAGCGGGCTGGCGCGCGGCATCGACGGCGCTGCCCACCGCGGTGCGCTGGCCGGCAAGGGGGCGACCATCGCGGTTTTGGGATCGGGTCCCGACCGCATCTACCCCCCCGAACACGAAACGCTGGCCGAGGCGATCGTCGCCGGTGGGGGAGCCTTGGTCAGCCAGTTCTGGCCGGGCACCGGCCCCGAGCGCGGGCTGTTCCCGGCGCGAAACGCCACCATCGCGGGGCTGTCCGACGCCGTCGTGGTGGTCGAGGCGGCCGAAGATTCCGGCGCGCTCGGGACCGTGGCCGCCGCACGGGCCCTTGGCCGGCCGGTGTTTGCCCTGCCCGGGCCCCTGTCGCGCGCCACCTCGGCAGGATCGAATGCGCTCCTGAAGGAGGGCGCGCAGATCGCGCTGTCGGCGGGCGACGTGATTGGAGCTTTGGGCTGCAAAGCTACGCCCCCGGCCGCGCCACTGCTGCTTGAACCGGAACTCGAACCGCTCTATGCCAGAATCGAGCCGTCGGGCGTTTCGGTGGACCGGCTTGCGCAAGAGCTCGCGTGGCCCGTGCCCGTGGTGCTCGAGCGCCTGTTGACGCTTGAACTCGACGGCCTCATTCGCCAGCTTCCCGGGCAGCGCTATGCCCGGCGGGTGTCATGATGGAGCGGGCCCGGACGTGACGGCCGAGCTCGAGATCAAAGTGACCAACCGCCTGGGCCTGCACGCGCGTCCCGCGGCGCTGGTCGTGAGGGCCGCCAGCCCGTTCGCCTCGGAGGTGTTCCTGGTCAAGGACGGCGTGCGGATCAATGCGAAGAGCATCATGGGAGTAATGATGCTCGCCGCCGAATGCGGCAGCACCCTGGTGATCCGGGCCGAAGGGCCCGACGCCTCCGCCGCCGTCAAGGCGGTGGCGCAGGCCTTCGCGCAGAATTTCGGAGAGGACTGAATCGTGCGTGTCGTTCGTGGCGTGGCGGTAACCGGCGGGTACGCGATGGGCCCCGGCTTCCAGGTGGAAGCCAACGTCCCGCGCGTGGCCCAGAGCAACATCCCCGCTTCGCAGGTGCGCAGCGAAATCCAGAAGTTCAACCGCGCGCTCAACCGCGCCAAGCGCGATCTGCAGGCGATCCGCAAGCGGGCGCTCCGAAGGCTCGAGGGGCGGGTCAGCGAGATTTTCGACGCGCAATTGCTCATGCTCGACGACCGCGAACTTTACCACCACGTCACGCAGGCGATCAAAAGCGAGCACATCTCCGCCGAATGGGCTTACCATCGCCAGGTCGAAGTCGCGATGGAGGTGCTGCAAAAGAGCAAGGACGAGTATCTCCGCCAGATGCAGGGGGATATCGGCGCCGTGGCGCGGCGCGTAATCCAATACCTGCAGGGGCTCAAACAGCGGACACTCGCGGACCTCCGGATTCCTTCGGTGCTCCTGGCCGACCAGCTCACGCCGGCGGATCTCGTACAGCTCCCGCGCGATCTGGTACTCGCTATCGCCACGCGCGCCGGAAGCCGCACCGACCACACCGCGCTTGTGGCACGTTCGCTGGGCATTCCAGCGGTCGTCGGTGTTCGCGGCGATTTGGCGCTCGAGCGCAAGGGACAGCGCGTCCTGGTCGACGCCGAGCACGGGAGCGTCTATTTCTCCCCCGGCCGCACGGAGATCGCGCGCTACGTGGCGCACACTCGCCGTACCGCCCGCGCGGCGCTCGATCGTGAGCGGCTGGCGGATCAGCCCGCCCTCACGGCGGACGGCCACCGCATCTCGGTACAGGCCAACCTCGAGCTGCTCCAGGAGGCAGGTTTCGCCCAGACGTGCGGCGCCGAAGGGGTGGGGCTGTTCCGCACGGAGTTTCTCTTTCTCTCCGGCGAGCGGCTTCCGGACATGGAAACGCAGCTTCACGCCTACCGCCGCCTGGCCAAGCTCTTTGCACCCCGACCCGTGACGCTGCGCGTCTACGATCTGGGAGGCGACAAGCTTTTCTATGCCCACCGCGCCGAGGACGAACCCAACCCGGCGCTCGGCTGGCGCGCCGTCCGGCTTCTGCTCGACCGGCCGGCCCTTTTTCGCACGCAACTCACCGCGATGTACCGGGCTGCTGCCGAGTACGGAAACGTGCGCATACTCTTCCCCATGATCTCGCACCTGGCCGAGTGGCGCAAAGTGAAGGAATTCGCGCTTTCGGTCCGAAGCGAGCTCGAAGGGGAAGGGGTAGAATTCCTGCACGATGTTCCGCTCGGTGCGATGATCGAAGTGCCGGCGCTGGCGATCGAGGCGGATCGCCTGGCGGCGGATTGCGCGTTTTTTTCCGTGGGCACCAACGACCTGATTCAATACCTCCTCGCCGTGGACCGGGCCAATCCGCTCGTGGCAAAGCTGTACGACGGATTTCATCCGGCTGTTTTGAAAACGCTTCAGGCGATCGTGAAGGCCGCGAAGGCGCACGGGCGCCCCGTTTCGATCTGCGGCGATCTGGCGTCGGATCTGCGCGCGCTTCCGCTTTTGGTGGGGATCGGATTCGATGAACTCTCCACGGTTCCCGGTGCCATTCCGCAGATCAAGGCGGTGCTCGGGGACTTCACTCTGCCGGAGGCCGAAGGGCTTCTGAAGGAAGCGCTTGAAGAGGAAACGGCCCACGGGGTCGACCTTAGGGTGCGTCGCGCCTGGAAACGCTGGAGCAGGCGCACGGGGAAGGGAGACTCCCGATGAACATACTGGACAAGTCGGGGAAGTGGTCGGAAATCGATCCCGGCAACATGTACAGCCACATCCGCCAGTTCCCGGAACAGGTAGGCCTGGCCATCAAGATCGGCGCACAGGCCGACCTGGGAAAACTCGACCGCGCAGGCGTCGATCAGATCGTGGTGGCCGGGCTCGGCGGCTCGGCCATCGGCGGGGACCTGGTGCGCAGCTACCTAGCGGAGTGGCTCGAGGTCCCGATGATGGTCGTGCGTGATTACGTCCTTCCGAATTTCGTCGGCAAACGCACGCTCGTTTTAGTCTCATCCTACTCGGGCAACACCGAGGAAACGCTCTCCGCCTACTCGCAGGCGCTCGCCGTGGGGGCAAAGATTCTGGCGTTCACGTCGGGCGGGGAGCTTGCCCGGCGGGCGGCCGCCGACGGGTATCCTGTGGTAACCATTCCAGGCGGTCTGATGCCGCGCGCGGCGCTCGGCTATTCGTTTTTCCCGATGCTCATGGCGCTGGCCAGGCTCGGTTTTTGTCCCGACCAGGCGTCGGCCGTCGAAGAAACCCGGAAGCTTCTGAACGATCGCGTCGGTCTGTTTGCCGGCTCGGTGCCGCAATCGGAAAATCCCGCCAAGCAGGCGGCGCTCGCCTGGCAGAAACACGTGCCCGTCATCTACGCGGGCAACGTGAGATTCGACGCCGTGGCCCTGCGGATCAAGTGCCAGATCGCGGAGAACGCCAAGCAGCTGGCTTTCGCCAACGTCTTCCCGGAGTTCAATCACAACGAGCTGGTCGGGTACGGCAAGCTGGAGCATGTGGCCAAGCTGTTGACGGTTTTCATCGTGCGCGACGCCGGCGACCATCGCCGCACAGGCTTCCGCATGGCCATCGTGCGCAAGATGATCGCCGATCTGGGCATTCCCGTCACCGAAGTGGAAACGGCAGGGCAATCGTCTCTCGCACGGATGTTCTCCGTGATTCAGTGGGGCGATTTCGCCAGTTACTACCTGGCCATTCTCAACGGCGTCGACCCGACGCCCATTGCGGCCATCGACCACCTCAAGCAGGAACTGGCGGAGAGATAAAGGCAGGGCCGCCGCGGAGAGTCGCCGGCAACGGGCGCCTGGCCGAATTACGGCCGCGCTTCGCCGGGCTGCCTTCCGAATGTTCCGTCAACGATTCGAGGCATGAAAGGATAACGGCCCATGGACAAACGCATCGACCTGCTTGGGCAACTGCTCGACCAGGCATACGACAAGAAGGCGTGGCACGGCACCAACCTGCGCGGCTCCGTCCGCGGGCTGGCGCTTCGGGACGCGCTCTGGCGTCCGGCGCCGAAACGGCATAACATCTGGGAGATCGTCGTGCACGCGGCCTACTGGAAGTTTTGCATCCGCAGGCATCTCACCGGCGATCGCTCGGTGAAGTTCCCTCGCGACGGCAGCGACTGGTTCGACCTGCCAAAGCCCGAGAACGATGCCCGCTGGAAAGCCGACCTGGCCCTGCTGCGATCCGAGCATACGGCGCTTCGGAGTGCCCTGGCTTCTTTTCCCGCGGCGAAGCTGTCCAGGACGCCGCCAGGATTGAACTGGCGCTACGAGCAGTACATCTGCGGCGCCGCTTCGCACGATCTCTACCACGCGGGGCAGATTCAGCTCTTGAAGCGCCTGGCGCGTGCCCACGCTCGCCGTCACTAAGGCGGGCTCCCCCGGCGAAGCGGACCTTGAGACTTGGCCAGAATCGGGCTCGCGCCAATGACCGGGGCCGGTTTGGCCGCTCTCTCCGACCGCAAGGGCCCAGCTCTCTGTATCAGAACGACTTGGAGACGTGCCACCGGTTCGTCGAGGAGCGTTTCTAACTACTGCTGGGAGATCGCGTTACGGCGCAGGAGTGACCGACGGCGGCGAACCTTCCGGGCTCCGCCATGGCGCACCAGGGCTCGCCATCATCTGCAACCCGAAGCCGGACTTGCCCGTATACAGGCCGTGACTCGTCCATCCGCCCTGTAGTTCACCGGAGGTTATCGATGCAAGTCAGACGACTGTCAGGACTCTGTGGTCTTTTCATCCTCGCACTCGCGCCCGCCGTGGCTGCCGACGTCTTATTGAAAATCAACGACATCCAGAAAGATGAAATCGTCGCCGTCGGCTTCGAGCTTCCCAGAGCAGTCGAGGTTCAGATCGATGCCGTCGGCCTCAGGCGCGGTCCGGGAGACATGCTTCAGGCGTATGCCTGGCTTCTCGATTCCAAGACCCGCGAGCGCGTGTGGGCACTCGAGCGGCGGGGAAGTCGCGCCGTCCGGGGCGGTCCCCTGGTCGAAGGTTCCGAAACGCTCCAACTCGAACCGGGCCGCTACGAATTGTACATGGCCGCGATCGGCGACTACTGGGGAGAATGGTCGGACCGGTCGTTCGAAGGTCTCGGTGATGTGCTTCGCGCTCTTGGCGACATGTTCCAAGGCGGCAAGAAGGAGGATCTCGACTCCGATCTCGCACGCTGCGAGGTGACCATCTCGTCCGACGAGATCCGACAAAGTGATCTCAAAACCTTTGAGGTAACCGGACAAATTCCGGGCGCCCTTTTGCGTTTCGCCCGGCTCGGCGACGATGAATACATCAAGCGGGGATTCACGCTCACCCAGCCGGGATCGCTGCGCATCTATGCTATCCTGGAGATGCCCGACCGCGTGGCGGTCGACCAGGGCTGGATTGTGGACGCCGGTACCGGCGAGCGGGTGTGGGAAGTGACCCGCCGCAACGCCGAACCGGCGGGTGGCGGCAGCAAGAACCGCAAGGTGGACGAAGAGATTCGCCTTCCGGCCGGGAACTATGTGCTCTATTTCGCCACCGACGATTCGCACTCCTGGGAGTCATTCAACACCAACCCGCCCGACGACCCGATGAACTGGGGCATCACGCTTCTCCCGGGGCGCGATTTCCAGAAAGGGTCCTTCAAGGAGTTCGATCCCCCGGGAAGGGGCGAACCGCTGATCGATCTGACGCGCGCGCGGGACGACGACTATCTCGAGCAGGCGTTCGAGCTGAAACGCGAGTCGGAGCTGCACCTCGTCTGCCTGGGCGAATATTCCGAGGGGAGCGATGAATTCGCCGACTTCGGAGCCATTCAGGATGCATCCACCGGGGACGTGGTGTGGGAAATGGAGGAGCGCAGCACGATCCACGCCGGCGGCGGGTCTAAAAACCGCATGTTCGAAGGCGCCATTGCTCTCCCGGCGGGCCGGTATATCGCCTTCTACACGACGGACGACTCGCATGCCTACCGCGACTGGAACACTTCGCCGCCCTACGAAGCGGAGGCGTGGGGGCTGGCCATCTTTCCCGGCCCGGGCTATGGCACGGGGGACCTCGTCAAGCTGGCTTCCGGCGCGGCCGCCGTCGGATCGCAAGTGCTCGTGCAGCTCACGCGCGTGCGCGACGACGAAGAGCGCAGAGGCAAGTTCACCCTGGATCGGCCTGCCAGGGTACGCATCCACGCCCTCGGCGAAGGCACGGGCGGAGACATGTACGACTACGGCTGGATCGAAGATGCCGGCACCGGTCGCACGGTGTGGGAAATGGATTATCGCAAAACCCGCCACGCGGGGGGAGCCAGTAAGAACAGGGTGTTCGACGGCGTCGTTGAGCTCGATTCCGGAACCTACGAAGTCAATTACATCACCGACGGATCCCATGCCTTCAACGACTGGAACGCCGACCGACCCCGCAATCCCATGGACTGGGGGATCACGGTCAGCCTGGCGGAGGATGGCTCCTGAGCAGGGGATCGAAGCGTCGATGCTCCGGGCGGCCCGCTGGGTCGCCCTTTTTGTTGCCGCGCCCCCGTCCCCAACGCTGGCGCGATCGCCCCGCATGCAAGGGCAACCTCAAGTCAAACAGAACATTGCCCTTGGCCGTCTGATTCACTAAGCTGTGCACTTCCCGGGCCGAGACGACCGACCAGACAGGAGCGTTTTTTTTGGGCAAGACTACGGACACCAAAATGGACCGCATGGTCTCGTTGTGCAAGCGACGGGGATTCGTGTTCCCATCATCCGAGATTTATGGAGGACTGGGCTCTACATGGGACTACGGCCCGCTCGGCGCCGAACTCAAGCGCAACATCAAAGACGCCTGGTGGGGCGCCATGGTGCATCAGCGCGACGACATCGAGGGGCTCGATGCGGCCATATTGATGCACCCCAGAGTCTGGGAAACGTCCGGGCACGTGGCCAACTTCACCGATCCTCTGATCGACTGCAAGACGTGCAAGGCGCGCTTCCGCGAAGACGAGCTGGACAGCTCGCGCTGCCCCATGAAGCCCTCCAAGACGCCGCGCGAGTGCGGTGGGGAACTGACCGACCCGCGCCAGTTCAACCTCATGTTCAAGACGTTCATGGGCCCGGTCGAAGACGCGTCGGCGGTGGTCTACCTGCGTCCCGAGACGGCCCAGGGGATCTACGTCAATTTCTTGAACGTCATGGGACCGTCCAGACAGAAGATTCCGTTCGGCATCGCACAGATCGGCAAGGCGTTCCGCAACGAGATCACTCCCGGTAATTTCATCTTCCGGACGCGCGAATTCGAGCAGATGGAGATGCAGTACTTCGTGAAGCCGGGCGAAGATGAACGCTGGTTCGAATACTGGCGGGAGCAGCGCTGGGCCTGGTACCGCGGCATCGGCATCACGGAGTCGAAACTGCGCTGGCACCAGCATGGCCCGGACGAACTGGCCCATTACGCCCGCGCGGCCTACGACATCCAGTACGAATTCCCCTTCGGCTGGAAGGAGCTCGAAGGGGTGCACAACCGCACCGATTTCGACCTGTCCCGCCACGCCGAAGCCACCGGAAAGGACCTCCGCGTGTTCGAGGAGGAGACCAAGGAAAAGTACATCCCGTTTATTATCGAGACTTCGGCGGGATGCGACCGCACGCTTCTGACCGTGCTTGTGGACGCCTACGACGAGGAGGAGGTGCGGGGCGAGACGCGCGTCGTGCTCCGTTTTCACCCGCGGCTGGCGCCGTTCAAAGTGGCGGTGTTCCCGCTGGTCAACCGCGACGGCATGCCGGAGCTTGCGCACAAAATCGCCACCGACCTGCGCACCGAGTTCAAGGTGTTTTACGACGACAAGGGCGCCGTGGGGCGGCGTTACCGGCGCCAGGACGAGATCGGCACGCCGTTCGCGATCACGATCGACTCGGATACCCTCGCCGACCAGTCGGTGACGCTGCGCGACCGCGACTCCATGGAGCAGACGCGCCTTCCCGCTTCCGGGCTGAAGCGCGCGCTGCACGACCGACTGAAAATCTGAGACCTTCCGCCGGCGCGGGAGCATG
>Ga0326597_10005655_pt1 | contig 17290 bp, 20 predicted proteins | sample RVTome_12_FD_203789 | JGI IMG/M metagenome (GOLD analysis project Ga0326597, IMG submission 203789) | Soil microbial communities from uranium-contaminated site in the Upper Colorado River Basin, Wyoming, United States - RVT100D185 | ecosystem: Environmental > Terrestrial > Soil > Contaminated >...
CCCGTGGCAGGTTCTACAGTGCTGCCGATAGACCGCCGCGCCGTCCGGCGTTTGTGCCGCGGCTACCCGCGTGCCCAAGGCAAGCGAGACTACCATCCCAACAGAGAGCACAGCCGCGACTCGTTTCATGGAACCTCCGGCGAAGGGTACAGAATAGTACTTTGACGTACTCGAGGAGGATCCGCTCTGTCGACGAAACAAAGTGTGATATCCGCCTGAAGAAACCTTTTTCGGGGCTACGGACGCCGTGCCGTGGTGTCCGCCAGCGTCTTCACGAACCGCGCGACCGCCGCGATCTCACTTGCCGACAGCTTGTCGGCATAGGCCTTCATGTCGCCCATGCCATCCCGGGTAACCACCGCGATCGAGTCGGTCGACAGCGATGCCAGGTACGCTGAGTCTGCCAGCGACTTCAGTTTCGGGTAGAGCGTGACCATGCGTTGCGAGGGAACGCCCAACGCTCCGTGACACGACCGGCAATGTTGTTTGTACAGGGCAGCCCCATCCGGCTCCTGCGCCTCCAGGCGAGCAGCTGGTAACGCGACTGCCAGAAGCGCGCCGACGACAAGCGCCGCCCGTGTCCACGACTGCATGCTCATATCCCCTCCAGAGGTAGTAACACATCGCACGTCTATCGCGCCCGTCCCGCATGCTACCCCGCACACTCGCGGCGGGCCAGGCCCCGTTCCCGGCCTCGTCAGGCGTCACGCGAAATTCATCGTCCGTTCACGGTCGGCTCACTACGCATCGGTGCGTCCCGTGACAGCCCGAATCCTCGAGGGCGTCCGAACGGGTGGAGGGAGGCGGACTGGTGGCGCTGCCCCAGCAGGTTCCTCGTCTGGTTGTCATATTCGCGGCCGCGATTGTGGCGCTCGTCGCCGCCCGGTCCGCCCTGGTGCCGGCGACATTCGGGAAATTCGGGCATTACCGGGCGGCGGCGGTCGATTCCATCGCGGTGCGACCGGTGAAGTTCGCGGGCCGGCAGGACTGCGAGGAGTGCCACGACGACGTCGGGTCCAAGCGCCTCGCGGGCAATCATCGGGGTGTTGGGTGTGAAGTGTGCCACGGCCCCCAGGCGGGGCACGTCGCCGCCCCGTCGGAGGTCACGCCACCGGCCCCGCGGGATCGCTCCTTCTGCGCCCGCTGCCACGCGTACAACTCCTCCCGGCCCACCGGGTTTCCCCAGATCGACCCCGAGACGCACAACTCACTGAAGCCCTGTATCGCGTGCCACGATCCGCACGCGCCGGTGCCGCCGGTGGTGCCGCAGGAATGCGGTGCCTGCCACGGACAGATCGCACGGGTGAAGGCCCTCTCGCACCATGTGAATCTGCCGTGCGTGACCTGCCACACGGTCGACGAGCAGCACAAAGTCAACCCGCGCGCCGTCCGCCCGACGAAGCCGATGGAACGGGCCTTCTGCGGTCAATGCCACGACCAGGCGGCCACCCGGGTGAAGGAGGCGCCGCGCATCGACCTCGCGACTCACTATCAGCGCTACCTGTGTTGGCAGTGCCATTACCCCCACTACCCCGAGGTCGAGTGATGCGCGACGAGGACCGGGCGCCCGCCGCTCCGGCGCCGCTGAATCGCCGGCAGTTCGTGGAGACCGCGCTCAAGGCGTGCGGCGCTGCCGCCCCGCTACTGGTGGCCGTCATCCGAATCCCCAGTGCCGGCGGCCAGGAAACGGCGGGGAGCGACGAAGCCGGCTACGACGCGGCCAGCCACTATTACGGCATGGGCATCGACATCGACAAGTGCATCGGCTGCGGTCGCTGCGTCGCCGCATGCAAGGCGGAGAACGACGTCCCAGCTGACACCTACCACTTCAATACGTGGGTCGAGCGCTACGTCATCGACAGCCAAGGCGAGGTGACGGTCGACAGCCCCAACGGCGGGATGGACGGGTTTCCGCCGGTCACGAGCGAACGCGGCATCCGACGCTCGTTCTTCGTCCCCAAGATCTGCAATCACTGCGCGAACCCACCCTGCGTGCAGGTCTGCCCGGTCGGGGCCACGTTCGCCACCCGTGACGGCGTCGTGCTGATCGACGAGCAATACTGCATCGGATGCCGCTACTGCATTCAGGCCTGCCCGTATGGGGCACGCTGGTTCCATCCGACCAAACACGTCGCCGGCAAGTGCACGCTCTGCTACCATCGAATCGTGCGCGGGCTGGTCCCGGCCTGCGTCGAAGTGTGCCCCACCGGCGCCCGCATCTTCGGAGAAGTCGAACACCCCGCGACGCCGCTTGCCCGCTTCATGCGCATGAACGACGTGCAGACGCTGAAGCCGCACCTCAACACGAGGCCGAAGGTGTACTACGCCAACCTGGACGGGGAGGTCCGGTAAACGGTGCAGGGCTATATCTACCCCAACGAATTCGAGCTGCAGTGGGGCCTGCTCATCGTCCTCTACCCGTATATCACGGGTCTCGTGGCGGGTGCGTTCATCCTGGCATCGTTGGAGCGGGTGTTCAACGTCAAGGAAGTACAGCCCACGTACCGCTTGGCACTGTTGACCGCGTTGGCGTTCCTGCTGGTCGCCCCGCTGCCGCTGCTCGGGCATCTCGGGCATCCGGAGCGTTCCTATGAGATCTTTTTAACGCCGAACCGCCAGTCGGCCATGGCCATGTTCGGCTTCGTGTACGCGTGGTATCTCACGGTGGTACTGCTGCTCGAGGTCTGGTTCGAGTATCGCAAGGACCTCGTGTTGCGGGCCCAGGCCGCCCACGGCGTGCGCAAGTGGTTCTTCTACTCGCTCACGCTCGGCGCGACCGATCTATCGGATCGGTCCCTCCGATTCGACGACACCGCGGGCCGCGTGATTACCGTGATCGGCATCCCCTCCGCCTTCCTGCTGCATGGATACGTGGGATTCATTTTCGGGTCGGTCAAGGCGAATCCGTGGTGGAGCAGCGTGCTCATGCCGGTGGTGTTCCTCTTCTCGGCGATCGTCTCCGGCATCGCCCTCGTGTTGATTCTGTACCTCGTGACGAGCCTGTTCCGATCACGCCCGGTCGACATGCCGTGCGTCGACAAGTTGGCCAGCTTCCTCTTCTATGCGATGATCATCGACGTCTCGCTCGAGATGCTCGACTTCCTGCACCGCCTGTACGAATCCGAGGAGTCAATCGGGATCCTCTCGCAGATGATCAGCAGTCGCCTGTTTCTCAGCCTGATCGTGCTCCAGCTCGTGATCGGGACCCTGGTCCCCCTTGTGTTGCTGGGGACGTCCTCGCCCGCGTTGCGTCGAGGAGGAACGGCCCGCGGATCGGACGAGCTGCGGCGGGTGATCTACCTCGTGGCCGCAGTGCTCGTGGAGATCGGGATCTTCAGCATTCGCTGGAACGTCGTGGTTGGCGGACAGCTCTTCTCCAAAAGCCTGCGTGGCCTGACGGTCTACAAGGTCGAGGTGCTGGGGTCGGAAGGGATCGCGATCACCTTCGCGCTGCTTGCCCTGCCGCTGGTGATCCTGTGGGGGCTGGTCAAGGTGCTGCCGCCGTGGTCCGAGGCGCAGGCGCGTCCTTCGCATTAACTTTGAACCTGATCGCAAGCCGTGTTCACACGACCGCAGGCGAATGGTGCGGAATCGCCATCAGAGCGGACGAGACCGTGTCTGGTTGAGGCATCCGCGTTCCCCGGAGGGATTCATGCGCTGTGCGAACTGGATCGCTGGCATTCTGGCCCTCGGTGCCACTCTCATGGGATGCCGGCCGTCTCCGCCTCCTGATAGGGCTGGTGACAGCACCCAGGCCGTCGGCGGGCTCACCCCCGCCGACCAGTTGCTGCTCGCCGCGGCGAAGGTCGCGCTTCCACCGCCTGGGCTCGCCGCCGGTGACTTGCCCGAGCCCGCGTCGCGAGGTGCGTTGCTGGTGGTGCAGTATTGCGGCCAGTGCCACGCGCTGCCGACCCCCGCGGCCCACAGCGCGACCGACTGGCCCAGCGTGGCCCGCCGCATGTGGCTCCGGATGGAGTGGCTTCCTCCCTCGCTCGGCGTGAAGGTCCCGGCGCCGGCGGAACGCGGCACGATTCTCAGCTACCTGCTCGCCAACTCGCTCAAGGTGAGCGGCGCCATGCTGCCGGCGGGCAAGGGACGGGACGCATTCGCCGTCGTCTGCAGCCAGTGTCATGGGCTTCCGGATCCGAGCACCCATTCCGCCGACGATTGGCCGGCCGTGTACTCGCGCATGGAGCGCAACATGGAGCGGATGCAGATCCAACCACCCGGCGGCACGGCGAGCACGGATATCCTGTTGTACTTGCAAACCGTCGCGGGGAAACGCCCTCCGGCGCGCGACTGAGTGCCGGCGCGCGGGCGACAGTGGATGGGGACTCTCACACCAATTTCAGCGGCGGTTCATCGCCGGCGTCGTAGGTTGAGGGCACGAAAGGAGGTGGAGACAAATGTTCGCAGTCACGCGCAGACCGGTTCGCGACCCGATGCTCGATCTCCTCTACAACCTCGAGCGCCGGATGGGCAAGATCTTCAACGAGCCGCTCACGTTCGTCGATTGGGCGACGCCGGAGCTCACGACCGCCGCCTGGGTGCCGCTGGTGGACATCTTCGAGGAGCCCGAGCACATCCGCATCGTCGCGGAGATCCCCGGTGTGAAGCCGGAGAACGTGAAGATCTCGGTCGAGGACAACTTCCTGACCATCCAGGGCACGAAGGAGCAGGTGGCGGAAGAGAAGGCGGAGAAGGTTCATCGCTATGAACGCACCTACGGGGCGTTCGAGCGCAGCTTCACGCTGCCGGGCACGGTGCACGCCGAGGCGATCAAGGCCACCTATGAGAACGGCCTGTTGACCCTCATCCTGCCGAAGCTGGAGAAAGCCAAAGCCCGCCAAATCAAGCTGGAGCTGGCACCGCAGAAGACGCTGAAGGCCTGAGCGCAATCGCTCGGGGGAATCAAACGCCGGGGCCTTTGAGGACCCCGGCGTTGTGTTTCGCGTCTCAGTGGAGGAGCCTAGGCGCGGGCGTCGGTCGCGTGCGCCGCAATGAGCGCCTCGGCGGCGTCCGCGACGTACACCCCCGGGTTGTCCGGCCCGAACATCCGTGCGGCCACCCAGGCACCGTCCATCAGGAGGAGGAGCTGACCCGCGAGTACGTCCGGGTGGCGCAGGCTGGCTTGCCTGGCGAGATCCGACAGGCGCCGGCGCACCCGCACTTTGTGAGCGAGCGCGATGCGGTGGGCCGGGTGACGCGCGTCCGGAAACTCGGCCGCCGAACCCTGGAACGTGCATCCCAAGCACACCGAGCTCGTCGCCGACTCTGCGAGCGCCTCGAAGACGGCGAGCAGTTGGGCTCGCGGGTCGGTGGCTCGGGCCAAGGCGCTCTCGAACCACATGCTGAAGGCCTCATCCGCGCGCTCCAGATAGGCCGCGATCAGCTCGTCCTTGGATGGGAAGTGCCGGTACAGCGTCATCTTCGCGACGCCGGACTGCGATACGATCTCGTCCACGCCGACGGCCGAAAAGCCGCGGCGATAGAACAGCTCGCTCGCGGTCGCGAGCACCCGTTCCCGGGGGGACGCCGCGCCTTGTTTAGGTTTGCCCATCGCGCCTCGCCACGTTCGCCGCCGCCGCGGCGCACGGCGAAGTCGTGATCAATGCGACCGCGGGCACGGGTTCACTCGAGGCGCTGAAGCTCGCGGGTGACGGGAATCTCAAGGGCAAGATCGTCATCGATATCGCTAACCCCCTCGACTTCTCGAAGGGGATGCCTCCAACGTTGTCGGTTTGCAACAGCGACTCGCTCGGCGAGCAGATCCAGCGCGCCTTTCCCCAGGTCACAGTGGTCAAGACGCTCAACACCATGACTGCGGCTCTGATGGTGGATCCTGGGCAGCTGGCCGGCGGCGACCATCACGTCTTCGTCAGCGGCAACGACACCGGCGCGAAGGCTCGGGTGACCGAGCTGCTCAAGAGCTGGTTCGGCTGGCGGCAGGTGATCGACCTGGGCGACATCACGACCGCACGCGGTACCGAGATGATCCTCCCGCTCTGGTTGCGGTTGTGGGGGGCGCTCGGCACGCCGATGCTCAACTTCAAGATCGTGCGGTGAGCAACGCGCGGTTGGACCCCTGAAGCCTCCCATGATCACTCGCACGCTCGGTTCCACCGGCCCCCGCGTCTTCGCGCTTGGGCCCCTCGCGGCCTCCCAAGTGACCCGTATATTGGTGCGCCGACGCCGTCGCCCGGGGGCAATGGATGGGTTTCCTCAAGCGGGTCATGCAGGAAGGCTTCATCGCAGGGCTCATCGGTGCCGGAGGCGTGGCCCTGTGGTTCCTGATCGTCGACACGATCAACGGGCGGCCGTTCTACACGCCCGCGCTCCTCGGGTCGGCGGTGTTCTGGGGGCTGCGCGATCCCACCCAAGTACAAGTCGTCTTTTCCACCGTGATCGGCTACTCGATGATTCACGTCATCGCGTTCTGGGTGGTCGGGTCAGCCGCCGCGGCGCTGGCGGCGCTGGTTGACGAGGTCCCAGCGACGCTGTTCCTGGTCGTGATATTCTTCGCGATCTTCGAAGTCGGCTTCTACATCCTCGTGGCCACCGTCGCCCAGTCGCTGCTTGGCGCCCTGGCGTGGATCAACGTGGCGATCGGCAACGGGCTCGCGGCCATCGGTATGGGCTATTACCTGTGGCGCGTGCATCCGCACATCCGGGAGGCGCTGGCCGCGCATCCGTTGGGAGAAACCGAGGACGGGGACTAGTACCGTTCCAACTTGTTTCCCCGAACCAGGTGGAGCGGACAGTAGCACATACGTGTGCTCCATACAGGGCTCTGTTGGGCGGAATAGTTGGAACGGCACTAGGGTTCGAGCAGCTGATAGCGGAGGGTGACGCAGCCCGGCTCCGGGCCGGGGCAGTAATAGCTCAGGAATTCCAGTTTGGCGTACCGCCCGCCACGCGAGCGAAGGACGTACACCAGCCGTTTCGGGTGCAACAAATGGGAAAACAGGCTGTAGCGATACCACCGCGCGAGGGCCCGATTGAGCGTGTCGCGGTCGAACGTCGTCGCCACAAACCCATCGCGCGGGGCGTGGGCGAGGGAGTCGAACGCGATCGTGTCGAGACGGGCCGCTTCCCCCGCCGCGATCACCCGGAATCGACGGACGGCAAGGTCCCACCCCGCCGTGTCCGGCGGGACGAGGGGGCCGCGCCCGAAGGCGAAGTACCTCCACAGGTCGGAGTCGCGGGCATCGATGGTGGCGGTGTCCACCGCCAGCGGGTCCCCCCGGGGCGCGGATTGCGGCTCGAAGGTCAACACGCCAGGTGGAACGAGCGAGGCACCGACCAGCCACAACATGACAACGCCAAACAGTGCGGCAAGGATCACGAGGGGGAGCGGGAGCCTGCGCATGGGTCGCAAGGAGTATAACCCATGAGTTTCCGGACCTATCACGAGGTCGCCGGTCCTGACGGATCCGGCATCGCGGAGCAGGTTGGCGCACAGCGCGCCCGGGTCCAGAGCCGGCTTCGCTCGGTGCGACGTATCGTCGCGGTGATGAGCGGCAAGGGTGGTGTCGGCAAGAGCTTCGTGACGGCCCACCTTGCCGCGGCCCTGGCCCGTTCCGGCCGGGCGGTGGGCGTGCTCGATGCCGACTTCAACGGTCCGACCGCGGCCGGGCTGCTGGGAGCCGCGGGCCCGCTACGCATAGGCGACGAGGCGGTCGAGCCCCGCTCGGGCGTGAACGGGGTTCGCTGCGTCTCGATGGCGCATCTGCTGGAGGAGGGGCGGCCGCTCGCGTTCCGTGGGCCCCAGGCCGAGAGCTTTATCTGGCGGGGCGCCCTCGAAGCTGCGGCGTTGCGGGAGTTCCTCGGGGACGTCGCGTGGGGCGAACTCGATTACCTGCTCGTCGACCTTCCCCCGGGGCTCCAGCGGCTCAACGAGCTGTGCGATCTCCTCCCCTCTCCACCTGACGTGCTGACGGTCACGATTCCGACCGCCGAGTCCCGCGACGCGGTGCGCCGAGCGCTCCGGGCAGCGGTCGAGCGAGACGCGCTGGCGTTGGGGCTCGTGGAGAACATGGTGGGGCCGCAGTTTCCGGGTGATGCGGGACGGGTCCTCTCCGAAGAGTTCGGGATCCCGGTGCTGGCTCGGATTCCCTGGCACCCGACACCCGACACCTGGCACCGGCTTGCGGAGCGCATGTGAAATTCCTGTGCCTGGACTGCGACGAGCAGATGCAGTTCGCCGAGCGGCAGGTGCCGGGGGACGGCACGTTCGCGGCGGCGTTCCGCTGCCCGCGCTGCGGCCGGTCGGTGGCGTTGCTCGCGAACCCCATGGAAACCCAGCTCGTCGGCTCGTTGGGGGTGAAGATCGGGGGCCGTACCCTCGACGCACCACCGCTCGAAATGGTCCGCAGCGCGATCCAGGGCCGCGACGACGCGTTCGTCGAGGATGACCGCGCACGCCGGTCGGTGTGGAGCGGGGCGGCCGAGGAGCGCCTATCCCGCGTCCCCACGTTCGTGCGCGGTATGGTGAAGCGGATCTACGCCGACTACGCGGCGCAACACGGGATCGCGGAGATCACGCCCGAAGTCATGGACCGGGCACGGGGCGACCTGGGTCTCGAAGGGATGTAGCATGGCGACGATCGAGCGGGAGGTCGGCGATCTCCGGATCGCGATCGACCCGTCGCTCTGCGTCGCGTTCGCCGACTGCGTGACGCTCGCGCCGGAGGCGTTTCACTTGAACGACGACGGCATCGTCGCGTTCGCCGAGCCGCAGCGGGTCGCGCGCGAGCGGCTCATCGCCGCCTGCGACGCGTGCCCGGTGGATGCGCTGCTCGTGTGGGACGCGACCGGCAACCAACTCGTGCCTGAGACCCCTCGAGGAGGGTGACCATGTATCGCGAAGTCTTCGTTCCGGTGGACAACTCGCAGCACTCGGACTGGGCCGTCGACTGCGCCATCGAGCTCGCCGGCGCCCAGGGGGTGAACGGCCGAATCACGGGCAGCCACGTGTACGCCGCTCGGCTGCACGACATCCGGTTCCGCCAGCTCGAGACCGGTCTGCCCGCGAAATTCCAGACCCCCGAGGAGATCAAACGCCAGCGCAAGGTGCACGACAAGCTGATCGAGAAGGGTCTGCAGCTGATTTCCGACTCATTCCTCGATCAGGTCGAGAAGCGCTGCGCCGGGCGCGGTGTGCCGCTGCGGCGGCAGCTGCTCGAGGGCATCAACTATGAGGAGCTCGTCAAGGAAGTGAACCGCGGCGAGGGACAGCTGCCGAGTCTCATCGGCTTCGACCCGAACATCGCATCGCACTACGATGGAGGGGAGAAGGTCCGCAGCGACGTCCGGCTCGGTGAAGACGGTCGGATCGTGGGTGAGGATGAGGAACAGGCCGACAAGGTGGCCGGCTCGTCAGGCCGCGAGTACGACGTGCTCGTTATCGGCGCCCACGGGATTGGGCGCCAACCGCTCTCGCAGCTTGGCGGGGTCGTCGCCCGGGTGTCCCGCGGCGTCGCAAAGGATCTCCTGGTCGTCCGGAACGACAAGCCGCTCACCGGGGGGAAGCTCATGGTGTGCGTGGACGGCTCCTCATACAGCTATCGGGCGATGCGAGTCGGGCTCGAACTGGCCCGCACGTTCCAGGCCAAGCTCTTCGTGTGCAGCGCGTTCGACGTCGAGTACCACCATGCGGTGTTCGGCAACATCAAGGATGTCCTGTCGGAGCGGGCGTCGAAGGTGTTCAAGTTCGAGGAGCAGGAAGAGCTCCACAACAACATCATCGACAAGGGGCTGCTCAAGCTCGCCCAGGCGAACCTCAAGCGCGCCGAGGTGATGGCCCAGGAGTTCCCCGACGTGGAGATCGTTCCCCAGATCCTCATCGGCAAGCCGTTCCAGGTCGTGCTGCAATGGGCGGAGGAGATCCAGCCGAGCCTGCTGATACTCGGACGTCACGGCGGACACCGGATCACGGGCACCGACATCGGCTCGCAGGCGGATAATCTGTTGCGCCTCGCGCCGTGCAACGTGCTCGTTACCGGCACCGTGGGGCTCCGTCCCGAGGACATCCCGTGGATTGAAGAAGATGGCAAAGCCGGGCTGCCGTGGGCGCCCGAGGCCGAGGTACGCATCCTGCGCGTGCCGCCCTTCGCGCAGGGGATCGCGCGGCGCGCCGTGGAGGAGTTCGTCATGGAGCAGGGCGGAGACATCGTCACCACCCGCCGGCTCGACGAGGCCATCCAGAAACTCTTGCCGACGCACATGCAGCTGATCATGGGCATCGGCGACGCGGAAGAGATCGCTCGTGCCGAGGTGAAAGCCGAGGAGCAGATCGCGCAGACCTTGGTGTTGGGCAGCGACGGCGACGCCGAGCCGGCCGGCGCGATGGTCGAGGCGAAGTGTCCGGTCCCCCCCTATCACGTGACGACGCGGGCGCGGACCGTCGCCGATCCGTCTGTGTGGACGGGCGAGGCGTTCGAGCGGCTCACGGCCGTCCCGCTGATCGCCCGGCCGCTCGCCCGCAACACCGTGGAGAAATTCGCCCGCAACCACGGCATGTGGCGGATCACCACGCTGGTCATGGACGAGAACAAGCAGGCGATGATCGAAGCGGACGAGTTCGACGCCGAGACGATGATGGGAATGTTCCGCGAGCTGCGGGCCAGACAGATCCGGGCGGAGGCCGAGGGGGGAGACGCGTTGTCGCCGGAGATGCGCCACTTTATCGAGGAGGCCAAGGCTTCCGGGGTGTCGCGTTGCCCGATCCGGGACATCGAGGAAAAAGCGTCCGCGTGCCCGGTCGACTTCAAGACGATGTCGCCCGCGGACGCGAAGGCGGCGCTCCAGAAAGTGCTACAGCAGGAAACCGAGGGCGGCGGCTCCTAGGGACGTCACCGCACCAGCCACAGGCACATCGCGCTCGCGGCTCCCATCGCGATGAGCCCGGGCGACGCCAAGCGCCGGAACGGCGCCGAGCCCAGTACCAGAGTCAGGCCAAGCTTGAGTGCCGTATTGGCGAGGACGCCGACCGCGATGCCGCGGGCGCCGAGCGCGACGGCGTCCGCGCCCTCGAGGCGGGTCATCGAGAGGGTGAGCGCGTCGAGATCGGTGAGCCCGAGCAGTGCCGCCGAGGCAAGCACGCCCGACGAGCCCCACGCCTGTCGCACCAGCGGGATGAGGATGAGCACCACCTGGAACGCGATCGCCATCTTGATCGCCGCCCACAGGCCGAGCGGGCTCCGGTCCTGGCGCGCTTGGACTTTCTCCTGAGCGTCGTCGCGTCGCAGATAGGCGAGAGCGAATACCGCGGCCCCCACCGCGAATACCGGCGCGAGATAGGGCACGAGGGCGAGGGCGACCGCCGGCCGGAGTGCCGCTCCAACCAGGAGCACGCGCACCACCAACACGGTGCAGGCGCCCACGACGCCCAGGGCAAGCGCGCGCCCCGCGGCCGGCTCGTCACGGCTCTGTCGCGAGAAGTGGAAGGTGACCGCCGTCGAGGAGACGAGACCGCCCAGCATGCCGGCGAGGCTGTAGCCGTGTGTGACCCCCACGGCCCGGCGCGCCAAGTAGCCGGCGAAGTTGAGCCCCGAGAAAAGCAGGACCATCACCCACAACGAGCGCGGCCGGATGCTGTCGAACGGGCCGTAGGGGCCGTTGGGAAGAATCGGCAGGACGACGAGGGCCAGCACAGCGAACTGCAAGGCCGCGGCCAGCTCCGCATCCCCGATCCGCCGGATCGCGGAGTGAATGCGCGGCTTTTCGATGAGGATGAGCACCATGACCGCGGTCACGGCGCTGGTGAGCAGCGGAAAGCCCAACCCAGACGCTGCGCCCACCGCAAGTACCACAAGGGCGGCGACTTCCGTCGTGCCGTCGATGCCCTCGCCGCCGCGACGCGCCGCCGTGACGTAGGCCGCGACCGTCAGCGCACTGCCACTCGCTAGGAGCAGGACTCCCGCGGCAATCATGTCGCCCGCGAGCAGCCACCCGGCGAGCCCGCCCAGGAGGCCGAGCAGCAAGAACGTCCGGGCACCGGCGAACCGGGCCTCCGGTCCCGTGGCGTGGCCGGACCGCTCGCGCTCGATGCCGACCGCGAGTCCAGCGAGCGCCGCCACCGCGAGCTCGGCCGCGACCTGCAGGTCCAGGAGCAGCGTCATCGACCGGCGGCGACTCCTCTAGCGGGGCCGGCGGAGCGCGAGCGCCGTCGCCAGCGCCGCGAGGCCCAGGGCGGCGGCGGCCAGTGTGAAGGCGCCACCCGCCGTCAGTCCGACCGATCCGCGCACCTCGACGGTCGGCGGCTGCCCCTCACCTCCCCGACGCCAGTCGCGCACGCTGCCATCGTCCCGGCGAATCCTGACCGGAAACACGAGTGTGGTGCGCCGGGCGGTCGCGGCAAGGCGGGTGAAGAAGGCGAACTCCTTGAACCCGCCCCGCGCGAGTTGCCCTCCGTCCCAGGTGATGGCCTGCGGGGATGAATCGGTGGCCGCCGCGATAAGGGCGGTCCATCCAGGCGGTGCGTCGACCCCGAGAATCACGAGCGCTTCCGGGATCTCGACACGAACAGCCACGACGGCTGGGTCGAGGGGATTGGCCACCAACACCCCGAAACGCACCAGATCGGCCGGCTCCACCGTCCGAGGACCGATGGTGACCTGTGCCGAGAGGGTGGGCGCGGCGGCGAGCGCGGCGGTCAGCAACTGAAGGCGTTTCAGCATCCGTGGCGCACGAATCTACGCCTCCTCCCGATCCGCGCCAACGCGATCGGTCGTCTTGACACCTCTTCCCACAGCCGTCATACTCGCCACCCTCACCACGGAGGGAGCAGCATGACGGACGTCGACGTTCGCACTGCGAATCGCCGCGTGGATGTTGTGGACGGAACGGCGCGTCTCCTGGAGGATGGGACGGTCGTTCGGGAGCTCGCTATCCTCGAGCTGCCGGAGAACTTCGTCCAGTGGCAGCTCGACTACAAACGGCGCGTGTACGATGCGATCGCGAAAGACGAATACATCGCCTTCAACGCCGGGCACCTCCCCGTGGTGGGCACGTGGGCCGATCAGGGTCTCGTGCCAAACCTCGCGAACAAAGGGGTGGGGTTCACCCCCAAGGACGAGCACCTGGAGCATTACGTGCGGCTGGTGGAAGACGCGGTGGAGCGCATCCGCGCGCTGCCGCCACACGCCGTGGACGAGACCCGAGAGCTCCGCATCTCGACCGCCCGCGAGTTTTATGCCCACCCCGAGCACATCGATTGGCGCCGACTCGGCCTGCTCGAGATCTTCGAAGGCGAGACCTACCGCAACCTCATGCGCCGTCCGCTCGCGTCGGTGTTGTGGACCGGACAGTCACCCGTGTTCGTGAGCTTCCAAGTGGACTGTGCGGTGGAGATCATCCCGACGGAACATCCACGATACCGCTTCTCATGGGCGATGCGTCGGTTGTTCGAGTACGAGCCGTTCCACGTCGTGCAAACGATGTTCCCGTACGCCTACACGTTTTGGGTGACCGGCTGGCACGACAAGACACCAAAACGTCGCCATAAGTGAACGAGGTCCGCCACGCGGACCTCGTCGCGCTGATCGCCGCGGTGCGCGGGAGCCTCACCCCTCCTTCGAAGCTGTATCTCGTGGCGGGCACGTCGCATCTCGCCGAGGGATGGCGCGAGCGCGTGTCGCGTCTCGAGCTGGCCGGCGACCCTGGCGCGATCGAGCTGGCGGTGCGCGAGGCCTGCGCGAGGCTTGAGCTGGCCGTCGTATGGGAGTCGCCCGCCGACGTGATCCCGCTGCCCGCGGGAGCGGAGCAGCGGGCCCGACCGGTGCCTCGGGAGGTGGCCGGCAACGGTGACGGGCTCCTGGTCCAGCACTTCGATCCGTACAGCGTGGTGTTGCGTCTGGTGGCGCGGGGGGACGAGCCCGACTATGTGGTGGCGCTCGAATATCTGAAGCAAGGGTGGGTGGAGCTCGCGCACCTCGAGACGTTGCTCGCCGACGTGCTGCCGCGGTTCACGAACGAAACGCTGGCGCAGGACCCGGCGGAATTCCGGAGGAAGTTTCGCGGGTTGCGACAACTGCATGCGAAGGACGCCGAGCACCAGCGTCACGCTTGACAGATCGTCGCACCTCCTTCATACTCGCCCCGGCCTTGGGGAGGCACGGTAGATCGCGCGATGTCCGCTTCCGTCGACAACTCCTACGTCCCCCACGTTGTCGCCTGGAACCTCACGCGACGCTGCAATCTCGCGTGCGCGCACTGCTACATCGCCGCCGGACCGACCGAATCGGCCACCGGCGAGCTGCCGACCACGGATTGCCTTCGCATCATCGATGAGCTGCTGACCGTCAACCCCAGCCCGATGCTCATCCTGTCCGGCGGGGAACCGCTGCTGCGTGAGGACCTGGAGGAAATCGCCCGCTATGCCTCCTCCCACGGCGCCACGGTCGTGGTTGGCACCAATGGCACGGGGCTCAGCGACACGCGGATCGCGGCCCTGAAGGCTTCGGGCGTGCGCGGCGTCGCGGTGAGCATCGACTCCTTACGCCCGTCCTACCACGACAATTTCCGCCATGGGCGAGGCTCTCTGGAGGAGACGCTGGCGGCCGTGCGCTCCCTGCGCGAGCAGCGGCTGGATGTCGTCATCCAGACGACCGTCACCAAGGGCAACCGCACCGAGCTGGCGCGTCTGGTGGCCTGGGCGGCCGAAGCCGGGGCGGTCGCCTTCAACTGCTACTTCCTCGTCGCCACCGGGCGGGGCGCGGCGCTGGGCGACCTCGCGCCGGCGGACTACGAGGCCGTGCTCGCCGACCTGGCGCGCTGGCAGCAGGACTACCGAGGGCGGGTGATGGTCCGCGCGAAATGCGCGCCGCACTTCATGCGTCACGTGCATCAACTGGACCCGGAGTCGCCGGTCCTCAACTACGAGACCCGCTGTCCCTGCGGCACCCAGTACTGTCGCATCACTCCCGACGGCAAACTCACACCCTGTCCATATCTCCCTGAAGTCGCCGGTGATCTGACGCGCTCGAGCTTCGGGGATATCTGGCGGTCGTCGCCGCTGTTCCAACGGCTGCGGGGCGGGACGTTGGGCGGCAAGTGCGGCAGGTGCGAATACCGTGGGCTGTGCGGCGGCTGTCGCGCCCGGGCATTCGCGGTGGAGGGCGACGTGTTGGCCGCCGACCCCTCGTGTGCGTACGAGCCGACGGGCGAGGTGCCGATGATCGAGCGAGTCCGCGAGGTCACCTACGGTGCCGAGTTCAAGCCCGCGTTGGCGTGGTCCGAGGCGGCCCGGGCGCGCATGGCGCGGGTGCCGTCGTTTGTGCGCGGGGTGGTGATGCAGCGGGTGGAAGAGTACGCCCGCGGCCGCGGCATGAGTGAGGTGACGCCCGAGATGTTGTCCGAGATTCGCAGCGCGATGCCGATCGATTTCTCCAAGCGCAAGCCTTTCTTCATCACTGACGACTGACGACTGACGACTGATGACTGACGGCTTATTGCTCCTGCAAGCGGCGATAGACTCGCTCCCCGCGTACCGCGAGTTCCCTGTCATCGGCGCGCGCGCGGCGGTGTGGATCACGGCGGAAGTGCATCTGATGTTCGCCGCGTTCGTGCTCGGTGTGCCGATGTTCGCCGTGGTGACCGAGGCGATCGGGATCTCCAACAAGGAAGAGCGCTACGACCGGCTGGCGAAGGAGTTCACGCGCCTGCTGCTCGTGGCCTACAGCGCGACCGCAATTTGGGGCGCGCTGCTGACGTTCGCGTTGATCACGCTGTATCCGCGGTTCATGAGTCACCTCACCGCGGTGTTCGGACCCACGATGTGGCTCTACGCCGCCCTGTTCCTGTTCGAGTCGTTCACGCTGTACCTGTACTACTACGGGTGGGAGCGGTGGAAGGCCGGCCGCGCCAAGTGGGTGCACTGGGGACTCGGGATCCTGCTCAACGTCTGGGGCACGATCGTGATGTTCATCGCCAACTCATGGCTCACCTACATGATGAGCCCACCGGCGGGCGTCACTGCGGACACCGTTCCCGGCAGTATCAAACTCTGGTCGGCGATCGCCACGGCGACGTGGATGCCGATCAACATCCACCGACTGATCGCCAATGTGGTGTTCGGCGGCGCCATCGTCGCGGCGTACGCGAGCTACCGCTTCCTCGCGTCCAAGAGCGACGAGGAGCGCGCGCACTATGACTGGATGGGCTACGTCGGGAACTTCATTGCGATCTCGGCGCTGATCGTACTGCCGTTCGCCGGTTACTGGCTGGGCCGCGAGATCTACGAGTACGACCAGTCGATGGGGATCACCATGATGGGCGGCTTCATGAGCTGGCTGTGGGTGATCCAGGCGTTCCTCATCGCCGTGCTGTTCTTGACCGGCAATTACTATCTGTGGCTGGGAATGGGGCGGATCCCCGGCGCCGAGCGGTTCCGGCCCTATACCAAGTGGTTGCTCGCGATCCTGGTGGTGGGAGCGATCATCTGGGGCACCCCGCACACGATGATCGCCAGCTCCCAGGAGCTCGGGGCCATGGGCGGCTCGCACCACCCCTTCCTCGGCGTGCTCGGCGTGATGAGCGCCAAGAACACCGCCGTGAACCTGATGATCCTCACCACGTTCCTCTCGTTCCTCCTGTACCGACGTGCCAACAAGCGGCCGGTCGTTCCCTGGGCGCGCACCGGCACCCAGATTCAAGCCGCGATGTTCATGGTCGCGGCCGCCGTCGTGCTGTATTTCGGCATTCGCGGCTATTTCGTGGAGGCGATCGTCCGGATCGGCTACAGTGTGTACCAGGTGCTCGCGGTGCTGGCGTGCATCGTGGGTGCGACGGTGATCGACGTCATGCTCGGGCGCGGCGCCGAGTCCCGCGGGGCCATTCAATGGGGGAAGATGCCCCCGCGGTCGCAGTACGCCCTGTTCGTTCTCGTCGTGACGTTCACCTGGCTCATGGGGCTGATGGGGTTCGCTCGCTCCGGCATCCGGCAGCACTGGCACGTGTGGCAGGTTATGCAGGATACCAGCCAGTACGCCGCGACACCGGCGCTGGGCTACGCCGCGGTGATGATCAGCGTGTGCGTTCTGATCTTCCTCGCGCTCGTGGGGTTCGTGTTCTGGCTAGGCGGTCTCGCCGAGAAATCGACCTTCGCCGATACGGCAGGGAAGGCGGGCGCGCATGTGGCGCACTAACCTCCGCATCATCGCCGTGGTGCTCGGGACGCTCGGGTTCTATACACTGATCGCCAACAAGATCCCCCAGATCCAGTCGGAGGTGCCGAAGGCGTTGACGCTCGGCGCCGACGTTACGCCGGAGCAATTGGTCGCAGCCGGGG
>Ga0326597_10005656_pt1 | contig 17289 bp, 17 predicted proteins | sample RVTome_12_FD_203789 | JGI IMG/M metagenome (GOLD analysis project Ga0326597, IMG submission 203789) | Soil microbial communities from uranium-contaminated site in the Upper Colorado River Basin, Wyoming, United States - RVT100D185 | ecosystem: Environmental > Terrestrial > Soil > Contaminated >...
CCCCGCCCCGCGCGGCACCGCGGCCCCGTTCCACGTGGCAGGCCGGTCCGGACACGCCCCCCTCGGATGGAACGGGGATGGAGCCATTGTAACCCCGCCCGGGAGAAGGGGGATAACTTCGCCAAGCCGTTGCTCCGGCGCCGTTTTCACCTCTCCCATTGGGAGAGGTCGGCGCGCCACGCGCCGGGTGAGGGGAGGGCGCGCCCGCGCCCCGCGCTCCGCCGTCATTCCCGCCCCGGATCAGGTCCGGGACAGGCTCTGGCGGGAATCCATTGTGGCGGTGGCCGCACACAAAGGGGTCAGCCAGTCCGGGCGCGGACGGCCCGTCCGCGCCCCGCCTTGGCCGACGTGCAAGATGCGACCTCCGAGTCCGCCTGACAGGCCCCAATGGATTCCCGCCTTCGCGGGAATGACGCCTTGGGTTGTGGCCCGGCCCTCGCCCCGCGCTCCATCGTCATTGCCGCCCCGGATCAAGTCCGGGACAGGCTCCGGCGGGAACCCATTGTGGCGGTGGCCGCATACGAATGGGCCGGCCGGTCCGGGCGCGGACTGCCCGTCCGCGCCCGCCTTGGCCGACATGCAAGATGCGACCTCCGAGTCCGCCTGACAGGCCCCAATGGATTCCCGCCTTCGCGGGAATGACGCCTTGGGTTGTGGCCCGGCCCTCGCCCCGCGCTCCATCGTCATTCCCGCCCCGGATCAAGTCCGGGACAGGCGCCGGCGGGACTCCATTGTGACGGTGGCCACGGACGAAGGGATTTCGTAGCCCGGGTGGAGCGAAGCGCAACCCGGGAACGGTTGACGGTCTGCCCCGGGTTTCGCTTCGCTCCACCCGGGCTACGTGCTGCCATTTCCCCTCTCCCATTGGGAGAGGGGACGTTGGGGCGCGGCCCGGCCGCCACGCTCGACCGTCATGCCCCGGCCCCGGCCGGGGGCATCCAGTAACCACCGACGCCGGCGATTGACCCGCACCACGGCAAGGGCGGGTTAGCCGGAGGCGCAGCCCGCCGCCTTTTTGGTGGATGACGCCGCGCCGATCCGCCCTGCGGGCTGCGTGCCCCACGCCGCGCGCGCTCAACTGTCCTTGATCGTCGTCGACGGGCCGCGCCTGGCCGCCGATTTGGTCACGAACTTGTCGGTCACCGCGCTGCGATGGGCGCCTTGGGTGCCGCCGCCGCCGCGTTTTTCGCCAAGCGTCGTTCTGGGGTGCTTCTTCGCGTAGGACTGTTCGACGAACCGGCCACTCCCCGCGCCGCGGAAATTCTTTCCGCTTCCACCACCTTTTGCCATCAGCCTCTCCCTGGGTTTCCGTGTCCGCCGAATCGCGGACTTGACTTCACCATACCATTCGTTCTTATTTTGTTCCAGACGTCATCGACGGGACCGGGGCAGATGACCAACAGGCTCTATTACGGCGACAATCTCGCGATCCTGCGCGACCACGTCGCGGACGGGTCGGTCGACCTCGTCTATCTCGACCCGCCGTTCAACTCGAACGCGACCTACAACGTTCTGTTCAGGGCGCCGGACGGCCAGCACAGCCAGGCCCAGATCGAGGCGTTCGAGGATACCTGGCACTGGAACGAGGCGGCCGAGGACTCCTACTGGCGGGTGCTGAACGGGCCGAACACCGATGCCGCGCGGATGCTGGAAGCGATGCGCGGCTTCCTCGGCGACAACGACATGATGGCCTATCTCGCCATGATGGCGATCCGGCTGATCGAGCTCCACCGGGTCTTGAAACCGACCGGCTCGCTCTATCTCCACTGCGACCCGACCGCGAGCCACTATCTGAAGATTTTGCTGGATGCGGTGTTCGGGGCGAGGAACTTTCGGAATGAGGTCACTTGGAAGCGGACGACCACGCACAGCGACAGCCGGACTTGGAGCAAAGTTGCTGATACGATTTTGTTTTACTCCCGAGGCACAAGTTTCACGTGGAATATTCCACGTTCATCCCATACGAACGAGTATGTCGCGAGTAAATATCGACACGATGATGGAGATGGCCGATTATACATGCTTGACAACATGACTAGCCCAAATCCCCGGCCAAACATGATGTACGAGTGGAACGGATTTCCGTTTCCATCAATGGGTTGGAGATATTCGAAAGAGACTATGGCCCGTTTGGATTCCGAAAAGCGGATTTGGTACCCGCACGATAAGAGCGGAAAATTAGATACTACGAAGCGTCCTCGGCTAAAGCGCTACCTCGACGAAACACCAGGCGGAGCAATGGGCGCTGTCTGGACAGATGTTTCTCCCCTCAATTCCCAAGCCCAAGAGCGCTTGGGATATCCGACGCAGAAGCCACTTGCTTTGCTCGAACGCATCATTTCCACATCATCGAACAAAGGCGACCTCGTCCTCGACCCGTTCTGCGGCTGCGGAACCACGGTCCACGCGGCGCAGAAGCTGGGCCGCCGGTGGATCGGCATCGACATCACCCATCTCGCCATCGCGCTGGTCGAGCGGCGGCTGCGCGAGGCGTTCGCCGGCATCGCGTTCGAGACCGTCGGCGTTCCCAAGGACATCGGCGCCGCCGCGGCGCTCGCCGACCGGGACAAGCACGAATTCGAGAAATGGGCGATTTCGCTCGTTCCCGATGCCCAGCCGTTCCGGGGCGGCAGGAAGGGGGCGGACAGCGGGATCGACGGCGTTGTCTACTTCAAGCTCGGCGCGCGCGGCACCGACACCGGCAAGGCGATCGTCTCGGTCAAGGGCGGCAGGAACATTCAGGTCTCGATGGTCCGCGACCTCAAGGCCGTTGTCGAGCGCGAGAAGGCGCTGATCGGCCTGTTTCTGACCCTTGCCCCGCCGACGCGGCCGATGACGACCGAGGCCGCCGCCGCCGGCTTCGTCGAGCTCGATCAGGGCCGGTTCGCGAAGATCCAGATTTTGACGATCGCAGGACTTCTGGACCGCTCCGAGCGGCCGCAACTGCCCGTGATCGCGAGTCCGTACCGCGCCGCGCGCAGGGAAGAGGAAGACACGCAAGGAGATTTGGCGCTTTAGAGCCTCCCGCGCGGAGGCGGACGCAACCGCCCTTTGACCCCCACCTGGCCTCCCCCTTTCAGGGGGAGGAAACTCTTGAGGCAAGTCACAGACTTATACCATCGGCATTGAACAACGACCCGCTCCCGTCACCCCGGCGAAGGCCGGGGTCCAGTTGCGACGGTTCAACAAGTTGTCGATTAGTCACTGGATTCCGGCTCCCCGTCTTCGCGGGGACAGGCTTCGCCGGAATGACCACTGAAGCAGACGCAGCGGTCGGTCCGAAGTGCCGCTGGCATTACACCCTGTCCCTGAGAGGGGGAAGTCGGGATGGGGCTGCAATGCTGGCGGAGGGAGAGTCAGGAGCAAGGTCCCAGTTCATACGGGGTACACGGCGCGATCACTCCACGACAGACGGCGCGACAGACGTATGGGACCATTAGTCGTACCGTGTAACAGTCTGATTGGGCAGGGCTAATTCTGCTGGACTAGCTGCCGGGACGTAAGCGTTGGTCGTCACTAGGAAGCGTCGCATGCCGCGGCGCCACATCCCGGAGATGACGCCATGCCCGTAAAGTCGAAGACCACCAAGCCGACCGCAGCGCGCCAGCGGCGCACTCCGAGCGACCACATTGCCTCGCAAGTACCGCGCGTCAGCAAGCAGCAGCAGGTCATCGAAATGCTGCGTCGCCCCGAAGGCGCGGCTATCGACGAGATTGCTGAAGCCACCGGGTGGCAGCCGCACACAGTCCGCGGACTGATCAGCGGTCTGCGGAAGGGCAAGCTCGGCAAGCGCGAGATAGAGGCGGTCGCCATCGATACGGTCCGTGAGGACGGCCGGACCAGCTACCGGGCGGCGCCGGCTGACGCCTGACACCTGCCGGCCCGGTCCACCTGAACGGCCGTCGCAGTGCCGCGGCGGCCGTGTCGTTTCTCGTTTGCGCTTCATCTATTGCCGCACGGGACCAGCCTGCTGAGTCAAATCCCGGGTCCGACAGCGGATGTCGACACGCAGGGTCTGTTGGCATATATTGCCAATGGTCTGCATGGAGGCTCGCATGGCCACGCGAAACGTCGTTCTCACCGATACGCAATCCGACCTGATCGACCGGCTGGTCGCATCGGGACGCTACCAGAATGCCTCCGAAGCTCTGCGGGCGGGCCTTCGGCTGCTCGAACGCGAGGAAAGCGAGCTGGGTGAGTTGCGCGCCCGACTGATTTCCAGCCTCGAGGAAGCGCGCAGAGGTGATCTGGCCGAGGGTTCGGGCGAGGACGCCATCCGTCGCGCTTTCTCCGGCGCCCGGACAGGCTCTTGAAGCCGAAGCCGTGGCGGCTGACGCGGGCCGCGGAAGCGTCCTTGATCGACATCGCTCGCTGGACCTACGAGACCTTCGGCCCACGACAGGCCGAAGCCTACGAAGAGGACCTGATCGCCGCCTGCCGCGCGATCGCGGCCGGAACCGCCCAGTCGCAGCACTGCCGTCGCCTGATCGATCCGGACCTGGCCGAGGACCTGCGCTTCACGCGCTGCGGCCAGCATTTCATCGTGTTTGTCGAGGATCCCGCGCAGGTGATTATCGTCGATTTCTTGCACAGCCGATCCGACCTGCCCGGAAGGCTGGCGGCGCTGCCTGATCCGAGATCCGACCGCACCTCGAAACGGCGGTGAGAAAGTCGGCCAGCCCCGGTGCTACGACCGTGAGGACATGGTCTTCGACCCGGTCCACTACCTGCCGCTGCTGGAGAAGAAGACCGGCGCCCTCGACCAAGCCGCGCCGCTGGCGGACTGGGACCTGCCGGTGGAGTTCCAGACCCCGCGCCGGCTGATTGAGGCCCGGCTGCTCAAGGCTGCGCTGACAACAAGGCTGTCCTTGTCGAGCCCCTCGAGCCATTCGAGAGCGCGCCGCTCGGCATCGTCGGGTGGGTCGTCGCGGCCCCAGGCGGCGACCAGGGCCCGGAACAGGCGGTCGGGATGGGGCGGCCACTCGGCCTCGTCGCAGGCGTAAGGCGTCGCCGCGACCGAGACGCCGGTGAGGAACTCGACCTCGAGGCACAGCATGGCCGGCCTCAGGCTTGGCTGTCGTCTGCTTCGGTCTCGCCGGCCAGCGCCTTGGCCCGCGACAGGGCCACGAGCTGCACCAGCCGGCGCTGCGGCGTGAGCCGGATCGGCTCCTCGTTCCAGGCAAAGCCAGCCTGCTTCGCTCGCTCGACGGCCAGGTTGAAGAGCAAGACTGCGGCTTCGGCGTCGAGCTGGAATTCCTCGGTCGTTCCGTCCGGCCGGACGATCTCGAACGGGGCCCGGCCTTCACAGACGAGGTCGCAACGTGAGCGCAGCGCATAGCCGTTGCGGTCCTGCTCGGCGAGCGCGACGAGGCCGATGGCCGCCAGCACAGCCCGGCCGGCGGCCTCGTCCGCGATGCCAGGGAATTTAAGCCGCCTGAGACCGGCGCAGGTGATGACGCACGTCTGCAGCGCGTGATCGACGGTCACGCCGCCGGGAACCACGCTGGGCGCGATATTGGAGTGGTTGATTTCAGAGGGCTTTTTGGAGCCTTTTTCACGCTCGGACTTCGCAACGATCCAATCCACGGGTCCCCCGACGACCTTCGCGCTGGCGCCATCTTGCTGTTGCCGGGCCGACTTGAGGCGCGACGGGGGATCGACGTCCTGATATTGGGAGAGGATCAGGAAGGCGCTGTCCGGCTGGGGGCATTCATTGCATCGAAACTCGTCCGGCCAGGCTAGGCCGGACAGCCTGTCGTCGCAGGGAGGGCGAGGAGATCAACGCCAGCTCCTCTCTATTGTGATGACCACGACACGTGCTGTCTGTCTGACTGGCGGGCACGCTTACTCACCACTCATGGTCGACGGTAGACTATGATTGAGATTTCAAGGAAAGCCGCTTTCCACGCCCTCTCTGAGGACGATGCATTTCGCGCTCTCAATGCGACCCGTGAAGGGCTGACATCGGAGGAAGCAGCCCGTCGCCTGACGGAGCACGGTCCGAACCGGCTGCCCGATCCGCCGAAGCGCGGCGCCTTTGTGAGGTTTCTCACGCACTTCCAAAACGTGCTGATCTACGTGCTGATCGCCTCGGCCGCGGTTACGGCCGCGCTGCAGCACTGGGTGGATACGGGTGTGATCCTCGCAGTGGTGATCGTCAACGCGATAATCGGCTTTGTGCAGGAAGGCCGCGCCGCGCAGGCGATGGAGGCGATCCGGGGCATGCTCGCGCCGCGATCAGCCGTGCTTCGCGACAGGCGCCGGCAGAGCGTGGACGCTGCCGAACTGGTGCCGGGGGATGTTGTGCTGGTAGAGGCAGGCGATCGGGTGCCGGCTGATTTGCGGCTGGTCGAGGCGCGCGGCGTGAGGGTTGAGGAAGCGATTCTGACGGGCGAGTCCGTACCCGTCGACAAGAGCACCGCATCTGTCCCTCGGGACGCCGCGCTCGGCGATCGGACCTCGATGCTCTTCAGCGGCACCCTTGTCGTGGCAGGTGCGGCACGCGGGATGGCTGTAGCGACGGGCGCCGCAAGCGAGATCGGCCGCATCAGCGGGATGCTGTCAGACGTGCAGACGCTGACGACGCCGCTGGTTGAGCAGATGGACAGCTTCGCCCGTTGGCTCACCGCCTTCATCCTGATCGTCGCCGGGACACTCCTCGCCTACGGCTATTTCGTCGGGCACTTGCCGTTCTCCGAGCTCTTCATGGCCGTCGTCGGCCTTTCGGTCGCAGCAATCCCGGAGGGGCTGCCAGCAGTGCTGACCATCACGCTCGCGGTCGGCGTGCAGGCTATGGCTCGGCGAAACGCGATTGTCCGCCGCCTGCCGGCGATCGAGACACTGGGCTCGGTGTCGGTGATCTGCTCCGACAAGACGGGGACACTGACGCGCAACGAAATGATGGCGGCGACGCTCGCGGCCACCGAACATGTCTATTCGGTAGGTGGCGACGGCTATGCGCCCAAGGGCGCGGTGCGCTGGCGCGAGGCAGATGTACACCCCGACGAGCATGCGGTGCTCATGGATTTCGCCCGCGCCGCGGCGCTCTGCAACGACGCGGCCCTGCATCAGGCCGAGGACGGCTGGCGGGTGGAAGGCGATCCGATGGAGGGGGCGCTGTTGGCACTCGCCGGCAAGATTACTGGCTCGGGGCCCGAGCCCTTCCGTGGGTGGAGCCGCACAGACGCAATTCCCTTTGACGCAGCACACCGTTACATGGCCACGCTCCATCACGATCACGAAGGACGTGCCTGTATCCACGTCAAGGGCGCGCCGGAGGCGCTGCTCGAGCTATGCGCCGACCAGCGCGGTCCCGGGGGCGGGACCGAGCCGCTGGACGCCGAGCGCTGGCACGCGATGGTCGAGGAACTGGCCGCCGAGGGCGAAAGGGTGATCGCGGTCGCCGTACGGGCCGTTGCACAGGACCACGCGATTTTGAACACCACCGATCTGAAGGGCCGACTCACGCTGATCGGGCTGATCGGGTTGATCGACCCGCCGCGCGCCGAGGCGATCGAAGCCGTGGCGGAATGCCACGCGGCCGGCATCCGCGTGAAGATGATCACCGGCGACCATGCGGCCACGGCGCGAGCGATCGCAGCACGGATCGGTCTGCGGAACACCGAGCACGTGCTGACCGGGGCCGACATCGAGGCAATGGACGACGCTGCGCTCGCTGAGGTGGCGGTGGAGACAGACATCTTCGCCCGCACCTCGCCTTCCCACAAGCTGCGCCTCGTCTCCGCGCTGCAATCACGTGGATTGACCGTCGCGATGACCGGCGACGGGGTGAACGATGCACCGGCCCTGAAGCGCGCCGATGCCGGCATTGCCATGGGGCAGAAGGGCAGCGAGGCAGCGAAGGAAGCCGCCGAATTGGTGCTGGCAGACGACAACTTCGCCTCAATTGCGGCGGCGGTTCGCGAGGGGCGCACCGTCTACGACAACATCAAGAAGGTCATCAGCTGGACGCTGCCTACCAGTGCGGGCGAGGCGATGACTATCGTTGTGGCGTTGTTCGCCGGGCTCGCGCTGCCGATCACGGCGGTGCAGATCCTCTGGGTTAATCTGATCACCGCAGTCACGCTGGGCCTGGCGCTCGCATTCGAGCCCTCAGAGCGCGGCACGATGCGCCGCCCGCCCCGGCCTCGCGACGCGCCACTGCTCAGCGGGGAACTGGTCTGGCACATCGTGCTCGTCTCGACGCTGTTCCTCGTCGCGGTTTTCGGCGTCTTCTTCTACGCAACTGACAGGGCGTACCCGACGGCTTTGGCCCAGACCATGGCGATGAACATGCTGGTGGTGCTGGAGATTTTCCACCTCTTCTTCATTCGCAATATCTACGGAACATCGCTCACCTGGGCCGGGGCAAAGGGTACGCGCGTCGTCTGGGCCTGCGTCGTCACCGTCACCGCTGCGCAGTTCGCCATCACATATCTGCCGCCCATGCAGGCCATCTTCGGCACGCAGGCCGTGCCGTTGATTGACGGTCTACTGATCGTTGCAGTCGGCGCCGTGTTCTTCGCCCTGATCGAGATCGAAAAGCAGATGCGCCTGTCATTCCGCGGCCCACCGCGGCATCGGAGCACTGGCCCCTCCGATCCGGCCTGAGGGTGTCAGCCCTGATTGGGCCTGGTCCGTGTGCGCGCCGCCACCCGCGCGGTAGGGTGGCGAGCTCGGTTTCGCCGAAGCTTCCTAGTGCTGCAGAGACTGACCTACCAGGCCTTGGCAACGAGGACATCGCAGTAGGCCCTCTGCAATACATCCTCAGCCACGCTCCCGAGGCACGCATGCGCCACACCCGTTCGCCCGTGACACGCTGTCCAGGTCACCTCCGACGGCCGGTGAATCTTGTGGCACTCGTTGCAGAACGGCACTTCTTCCGGCCCGAGGTGAGGTGATGCATGCGGATCCGGGCCAACCCGCTGCTCCTCGCCGCCGGTATCCAACATCGTTCCGTGACACGCCGTGCAAACGGAGTTGGCCGGGGCGGTGCTTGGTGGGGTCTCCTGATGGCATGCGGCGCATGTGACGCCGGAATTCTCGTGCACATCGTGCAATGCCTGCCCGTGAGAGGCCCACCAGGGCCAGAGGGTCAGGGCCAAGACCGCCAGGGCCAAGATCGTCGCATTTGACATCCGCAGATACCCGATAGGCTTGCGCCCGAGCCTTGCAACCGTAATCGCATCCGCATCCGCATGCGGCGGACTTGACCTGCGTCAATGCGGTCCATGGTCAAAAGACAAATGCTGCTCAGCGTCGAACATGAACGAGGCCCCATGAACCTCGCGGGAACAAGCACCGATCCGACCAGGAGGACTTCCAGATGGCCGACACCAAGGACATGTCGCCGGAAACGACGGATGGATTGCCAGCAACAGATGGATCGACGGCTACGGGATGGCGGCCCAGGGCAACACGCCGGACATTCCTGAAGAGCATCGCGGGGGCAGGTGCGGCGGTCACCTTCGCAAGCAGCATGGCGCGCGCCGCTGGCCAGATTGGATACTGGGCGCAGGACCTCTCCGACGAACAGTTGATCGAGATGTTCGAGAAGATCCTGCGCATCCGCTGGTACGAGCGGACCTGCGTCGACAAGATGATCACCGAGCCCGGCTATCGCGGCTACAACCATTTCTATGCCGGCCAGGAAGCGGTTGCCGTGGGCGTGTGCACGGCGCTTCGGAATGACGGGCCGTTCGAGCAGATCGACATGATCTACTCCACCCATCGCCCGTCGGGGCACGCCATCGCCAAGGGCACCGACATCCGCAAGATGGCGGCCGAGTACGACTTTCGCGCAACCGGCCTCAATGGGGGCTATGGGGCGGAGATGCACATCTCGGACAAGTCGATTGGCTTCATGGGGGCCGACGGGATGATCGGCCCCGGCCCGGTGATCGCGACCGGATCGGCCTGGGCGTTCAAGGCGCGCGGCAGCGACCAGGTGGCGGTGAATTTCGGCGGTGACGGCACCTACGCGACGCCGGCCTTCCACGGGGCGCTCAACAACGCCACGATCCTCAAGCTCCCCTTTATCTATGTCGTCGAGAACAACCTCTACCACCAGTACGCGCACTACTCGTACTCGTGCCCTATGGAGGACATCGCCGACGCGGCACAGACCTATGGCATTCCGGGCGTGGTGGTCGACGGCCAAGATGTGTTCCAGGTCTACAACGCGGCCAAGAACGCCGTGGACCGTGCCCGCGCGGGATTGGGTCCGACCCTCATCGAGGCGAAGACCTACCGCTACTACAACCATTGGGGTGCTCCCGGCGCCAAGGCAGGTGAGCTCGGGGCCTTCGGCTACGATCCGCTCGCCATCACCTCGTTCAGGCCGGAGCGCGAGGTTCGCGCCTGGATGGCGCGCGACCCGGTCGATATATGCCGCCGGGTTCTCATCGACTGGACGGTGCTCGATCAGGCAAGGGCCGACGAGATCGAGGCCCGCATCAGGCAGGAGGTCACCGACGCTTTCGCGTGGGCGGACGAGCAGCCGCTGTGCAATCCCGAGGATGGTCTGAAGAACGTGTTCGTCGAAGGGACCGTGGAAGCGCGCCAGTTCGGCTGAACGGTGTGCTGAACAGCGCCGGCATTGCCGGCGGCGACGCAACACTCGGACATTGGAGACACGAAAATGGCACGCAAGAGCTGGATGTATTCGGTCCTCGAGGCAGTACAGTACGAGATGCGCGAGGATCCGGCGATGACCTGGATATTCGAGCTGACGCCGCCTGTGGCGTCGAACCCCGGGTATCCCGTGATCAACCTGGAGAAAGAGTTCGGGCGCAATCGGGTGGTCAACACCGGTATCGACGAGATGTGGATGGCAGGGGCCGTCCTCGGCGCCGGCCTCGCCGGTTCGCGGGCTGCTACCTACATCCCTTATCAGGGCAACTGCATGTGCTTCCAGATGCTGCAGAACCATGCCGGAAAGCTGCGGCACATGACTGGCGGCGACGCCGAAATTCCGGTGGTGTTCATTCTTGAGATGACTGGGCAGACGCCCGGTTTCGCCGGCCAGCATTCCGACTACGAGATCGACACCTATTACGCCCACATTCCCGGCTTGCGGACTGTGATCCCGTCGAATCCAACCGATGCCAAGGGGATGATGGTCTCGGCCCTTCGCGACCGCAATCCGGTGGCTTATCTTTATCCGGCGGGCCTTCGCGACATGGTCGAGGACGTCCCGGACGAGCAGTACGAGACACCGCTCGACCAAGCGGCGGTTCGCACTACGGGCAGTGATATCTCGATTATCGGGTCGGGTGCCAGTATGCCGATCATTCTTGAGGCGACCGAGCGGCTGACGGCTGAGGGGATGAGCGTCGAGGCGGTTGACCTGCGCTCGCTCAAGCCGATGGACACCGAGACCATCGTCGCCTCGGTCGCGAAGACCAAGCGGCTGCTTACGGTGGACCAGGGCTACTACACGCTGTGTCCCGGAGCCGAAGTTATCGCGCGCTGCGCCGAGAACGTGGACGGCGCACGGTTCAAGCGCATCGCGTTTCCCGATGCGCCGCCACCGGCGTCGCCGGAGATGTTCCTGTGGATGCGGCCCAACGCGGACCATGTGGTGGAGGCCGCGCGAAGGCTGGTCGGTTGACCTTCGTATGGCCGAGTTCGACCTTTCTCTGTGAGGCGCCGGAACGGCGCCTCACAGGCCGGGGCGGCGCGTAGGGACCAGGTCGCACGATACCGACTAGATTTGTTCAAGAGTACCCGACGATGAATGACACACGCGAACTGCACGGAGCCTGTGCACAGTGCGGCGGCACAAGCCTTCGCCGCGACAACGCACGCTCCGCCTTCTGGCACGGCGACCGGCTCGTGGTGATCGAGGATATACCCGCGCTTGTCTGCGACGATTGCAGCGAGCAGTTCTTCGACGACCGGACGGTAATGCTGATCGACCGGCTGCGCGGTGAGGGTTTCCCGCCGGAACGGGCATCACGGGAAATCGTGGCGCAGGTGTTCACTCTACAAGCGGGTCTGTCTGCTGGCGAGGCAGGGCGGGAATGACAGCCGCACGCATGCTGGCCCCGCTGGGTCTGGGTGTTCTTGCCGTGATGGTTCCGGCTCAGGGTCAGGAGACGTACGACTTCATGCCCAAGGGAGGCCGAGTGCTGCTGCTCGAGGCGATCGGCGAGCCGGTGGACGCCGGCACGATGCGCGAGATCGTCACACAGAAGCGATCGGTCGACGAGTGGCGCGCGATCTTCGCCGAGCATTCAGGCATGGAGGGCAGCAACGAACTGGAGACGCTGGTCAACTACCTCGCCGTTAATACACCGGTCGCCGCTGAAGCGCTCGATAAGGCGCAAGCTGAAAGTGATATCGCGGCTGCGTTGCCGCCGGACGGACGCGACCTCGCTTGGGAAAACTGTCAGTTTTGCCACTCCCTGTTCACCGCCTATCTGACGATCGACCGCGACGTCCAGGGCTGGCGCAGCACTTTCGAGACCCCTTTCCATCGCGAGATGAGGCTGACCGAGACTGAACGCGAGACCTTCTCGCGTTACTCGGCGATCAATATGCCGATGAGATACCAGGATGTTCCGGAGGACCTGCGCTTCTAACGCGCCGCAAGCTCCGCTTGGGAGAAGTCTGATGAACATGGCCAGCAGACTTTGTCGGATCACGGTGTACTTCGCCACAGCGTTATGGATGTCCCCTGCGATGGCACAGGAAGACGACGTGTTCGCCTTTATTCCCGACGGCGGGCGTACACTTCTCGCGCCCTTGCTCGAGGACGCGCCAACCGAGGAAGCCACCGCAATTCTTACCGATGAAAAGAGCCGCGAGGAGTGGCTGGCCTACCTTCAGGAGCGGAGCAATGAGCTTCCGGGCCTCGGCGAGCTCGACGAGCACCAACTCCTCACCCTCGCGGACTATCTTTTCTTCAACATGCCTCTGGCGGTCGAGCGCATGCCGGCCGACCCAGGCTCGGCCGAGTGGGGCGGCGTGCTGCCGCACGACGGGCGCGACCTCACCCTCAACGAATGCCAGTTCTGCCACATCATCACTGTTGTCGTGACCCAGGACCGGCCGATGAGTCAGTGGCTCGGCACCATGAACAAGCCGAGCCATGTCGAGATCCCGCTGAGCGAGAAGGAGCGCGAGGCGCTGGCGAGTTACCTCGTTCTGAATGCCGGAATCCCCGAGGACCTGGTTCCCGAAGAGCTGCGCGCCGGCGGCGCGTCCTACTGAGCGCCGCGTCGGGTCGGCGCAGGGAATGTGCTGAGAGGCGAACGCAAGGCCGCACGATTGGGCCATGACGGGAATGCCCGATGCTCTTCACCTCCCTTCAGTTCTTCGTATTCCTGCCGGTCACGATCATCGTTTTCGCACTTGTGCCGGCACGGTGGCGCTGGGGATGGCTGCTGGTCGCGAGTTATGTGTTCTACGCAGCCGGTGATCCGTCGCACACGATCTATCTCGCTGTTGTCACAGCGATCGTATTTGGCTGCAGTCGGGCAATCGCTGAGGCCGAGCGGCCGGCCGTTCGGGTGACCTCACTCACCCTCGGCCTGTTCGTCGTCCTCGGCGGGCTGTTCGCCTTCAAGTTCTACGACTTCCTCGCTGGTGAGATCGAACAGGCGCTGGGCCTGGTCGCCGAGGCTGATGCAGCCGCGCCGGTATTGCCACGGCTTGGCCTCACCACCCCCGTTGGCTTCTCGTTCTACGCCTTCGCCGCCGCGAGCTACCTGATCGACATATTCGCAGGTCGGATCGCGGCGGAACGCAACGCTGGCCGTGTCGCGCTCTATGTTGCGCACTTCCCCAAGATCCTTGCCGGGCCGATCGAGCGGGCGACGACGTTCCTGCCCCAGGTCGCGGCCGGACTCAGGTTCGATTCAGCCCTGGTCGCTCCCGGTCTCCAGCTCATCGGCTGGGGTCTGTTCAAGAAGGTGGTGATCGCTGACACGCTCGCCCCGATGGTCGACCGTGCATTCTCGACTCCGGCCTATGCCTCGCCGGTCGACCTCCTGGTCGCGGTCTATCTGTTCTCGTTCCAGATCTACTGCGACTTCTCGGGCTACGCCGACATCGCGATCGGTGTGTCGCTGCTTTTCGGTATTCGCCTGATGGAGAACTTCCGGCGGCCATACCTCTCGCGCTCGACCGCCGAGTTCTGGGGCGGACGCTGGCACATCTCGCTTGGCCGCTGGTTCCGCGACTACCTCTACATCCCGCTCGGCGGCAGCCGCTCGGGCGCGGTGCAACGCTACGCCAATATCATGGGTGTGTTTGTGGTGAGCGGCCTGTGGCATGCCGGGCTTGGCTACGGAGTGGGCTGGACGTTCCTCGTCTGGGGTGCGCTCAATGGTTTCTATCAGTGGGTTGGCCTCGCGACGGCTGGTCTGTGGCGCTGCATCGGCACGCGCCTGCCGCGGCTCGGTTCGAGCGCAGCCGTGCAAGTTCTGCGGATCCTGCTCACCTTCCACCTGATCGCGCTTGGCTGGGTATTCTTCCGCGCTGCGACCATTGGAGACGCGCTAACGATCCTCGAGCGCATCTGGGCCGGGCTCGCGCGCATGCCGGCGCTGCTGCCTGCCTATCCGTTCACCGCGGACCATGGCCTGGCCGCGGGCCTCATCGCCTTCCTGATGCTGGTCGAGGTCCTCGATGAGCGCCGCTCGATCTGGGAGCGACTGGCAGCGGCCCCGGTCGCACTACGGTGGGCGGCATATTACGCCGGTATCTTCGCGCTGCTCCTGATCGGGACCTGGGGATCGCGCGAATTCATCTACATGCAGTTCTGAGGGACGCGATGGACACCCAAACCAACATCCGGGTGCCTGCGAGGCCGCTGAGCGCCCGTGCCGCGCTCCTGTTCCTGGTCATAGGTATCGCGATTTATGGCGCCGTCTTCTGGTGGTCGGAGCGCCTTGTCATTCGCACCGGCCACATCAACCCTTTCTTCAAGATCACGACGGCCGAGAGCCTCAACCTCGACTGGGTGATACTCGGGGCCTCCCACGCCATGCCGCTCGACTACGCCGATTTCAATCAGTTCATGGAGCGCGAGACCGGCGCACGCATCATGAACCTTGCCGCGACAGGCGCAGGCCCTCTCTACAACCGGTTCATCCTGGAGCATTTCCTTGCCGAGGGAGGGGCGGCGGACGTTCTATATATTGCTGATTCATTTGCCTTCCGTTCGCCGGAGTGGAATGAGCATCGGTTCGCCGACGCGAAGCTCATCCGTGGCACACCGCTCGATCTGGGAATCGCGCGGCGCCTGGCTGGCTATGTGTCGGGCGAGGGCGTGGCGCCCGGCGCGCTGGCCGATTACGTCACCGGCTTCTCCAAGATCAACAATCGGGACAGGTTCAAGCAGGATACCTGGGAGGGTGAGGCGCAGTTCGAGCGCGTATTCCGGCCGTCCACCTCGGCCGACGCCAGGCGGATCGAATATCTGTTTCCCGACGGAGCGGATGACGACGCGACATTGGAGCGTTACCTGTCGGAGCTTCATGCGATGATCGAGATCGCGCGCGATTCCGGTGCGGGGTTCACCATCATCAAGCCGCCCGTTCCCGAGCAATTCCAACGGCTGTTGCCGGGCGAGGAGAGATTCGATGCCGCCATGGGACACCTGGCCGCACAGACGGGCGTCGAGTTCCGCGATTTCTCGACATTCCTCGGCGATCCGAGTTTCTACTCGGATACCGATCACTTGAACCGGGACGGCGTGACCAGGTTCTTCAAAGAGGAGCTGCGGCCGATCCTTGCTGGGGCCGTCGCCGGGCATCAATGATCCGGTCGATTGCCGAGCGCTGCCTGACGAGACCGCTAACATCGCGCGGCGGGGCGAGAACCGCGTTGCCGGCGTCTTGGTGGAGCTCGACGGCACAAGCTGGCAAGTCCGGCTCAAGTCCAGGATCCCGCCCACTACCCGTCTTCAGGCGGCGATGCCTTTCGATGAATATCATCTGTTTCGGATCGACGTTGGCGAGAGGCATTATGTTCCCGGCCGGACCCTCCTGCGGTGGGCAGAGGAGTGCGATCGGGCGATGCCCGGACGGATTCGGGAGACCCTGTACTAGGTGGCGTCTCTCGGGTGACCCGAGCCTGGGCCGGAAGTCACGAATTTGGGCTCCAAGCATATTCACGTCCACTTGCCGGCCCGTGGATATGCAGGAAGAGCTCGCAGACTGCACCGGTGACGGCACACCGAGCCCCGAAAGCCTGGCCGTCTGCGTTCACCACATTTGAGCTTCGGATTGTATCGCTCACGACGGCCCATCATCGTCCGAGCCGTGCTGCGTATTGGTCGCCGTTATCGGGTTCGGCATGCGCCCCACGTGATCTGCGCGCCTGACAGTGCAGGGCGTATTCACGGCGGATCACATAGCCAAGGCGTAACGCGATAACGCTGAAATGGTGGGCGGCAAACAGGAACAGCGCTGCAATCGCCATCATGGCGAGGTCGGCCCACTCCATCGCGACCCGGCTGCCGGTCGCAGCCGAGGCAACCCGCGCCGCCTGCCCCCCAGCATCGAGGCGAGCGATCACCTGCCCCTTGGCTACGCGGTCGCCATGGTCGGCATTCAGTTCGACCAATGTGGCCCCGACTTCGAACCCCACTCTGGAAAGTACCCTGGCCTCTACGGTGCCGGGGCCGAACACGCGTACGGGTACGTTCGTCTCGAGCTTCGCGACCCGAACGGGCAGAGGTCGGTTGGAACAACCGTGTACGATGCGCCGTTGCGCGCACCGATCCCCCAGTGACCGAGCCGAGCGCGAAGTCGACGACCCCTGCGGCAACCGCCGAAGCGGAGCCGGACGAGGAGCCGCCGGTCACCCGGTCCTGCGCGGCGGAGTTGACCGGCGCGCCATAATGCGGGTTCTCGCCGGTGAGCCCCATCACCAGCTCCTCGGTGATCGTCATCTCAACGAGCTCCGCACCAGCGTCGAGCACGCGCTGTACGGCCGGCGCCGTGCGAGCCGCTGGACGGTCGGTGGTGAGTCAGTTCGGATTGCCGCAGCAGGCAGTGCGGCCCTTGATATCGAATATATCCTTCGCCGCGAATGTGCGCCCTGCGAGTGGCCCATCCGGCGCCATCGAGATGAACCTCGTCATGGGTGCAGAACGCCCCGATCTTCGCGCGGGGGTCATCCGTCATGGCTGCGGCCTGTCTGGCTTTGTGCGCACCGCCCGGTGTTCGCCCCGACGGCGACCGCCTGTAGAGTGCCCCGTCCGACCATCGGAGGGGAGCCCCCAAGGTGCCGACCAAGCCGAATTCCGCCGAGGCCCGCGATGCGGCGTCGGTGATC
>Ga0326597_10005657_pt1 | contig 17289 bp, 19 predicted proteins | sample RVTome_12_FD_203789 | JGI IMG/M metagenome (GOLD analysis project Ga0326597, IMG submission 203789) | Soil microbial communities from uranium-contaminated site in the Upper Colorado River Basin, Wyoming, United States - RVT100D185 | ecosystem: Environmental > Terrestrial > Soil > Contaminated >...
GTGCCACTATCGACCACTCCGCGTCACTGAGATCAAATCGTGCCATGATCAAACTCCCACAGTTTGGAAGTTTGAATCACATTTCACCCCTAAAGGGAATCCCCTTTATGGGTACAGTACCTAGGCCTCGGCGCCCCACGAGACCTGATAGATCGGCGGCAGGAAGCCCGCGACGTGGGCCCACTTGGCGCCGTCCTCGGAGCCCACCCAGAGGTTGCCGGTCGTGGAGCCCATGGCGAGGTGCGCGGCCGCGCCGTCGAGTTCCAGCCCATGGCGGTAGACGAGATCGAAGCAGTTCTCCTGGGGCAGTCCGTCCGAGAACGCCCTGAAGCTCTCTCCGCCGTCATCCGTCCGCGTCACCACCATGCGCCCGTCCACGGCGACGCGGTACTGGTCCTTCACCGCCGGCACGAACCACGCGGTCTTGGGCTTCTTCGGGTGAGCGGCGACGGTGAAGCCGAAGCGCGAGGGCGCCTCGGCCTCGATCTCGGTGAAGTTGAGGCCGCCGTCCTCGGAGCGGAAGATGCCGTTGTGGTGCTGGACCCAGACCGTCTCCGGCCGCACGGCGCAGGCCGCCATGCGGTGAACGTCCTGGCTGAGGGGATCGCGCATCTTGTCGGGAGGCATGTATTCGTTGCGCATGCCGTTGCCGAAGAGGGTCCAGCTCCCGCCCGCGTCCTCCGTGCGCCAGACGCCGCCGGTCGAGATGGCGACGGTGACCCGGTCCGAATCGCGCGGGTCCACCAGCACCGAATGCATGCCGGCTTGGTCGTAGACGACGCCCATCCACTTGGGGCGCGAGGGTTCGTTCCACAGGCTCTCCACCAGCTGCCAGCTCTCGCCCCGGTCCTCGGACCGGAACAGCCCGCCCGGCACGGTGCCGGCCCAGATGCGGCCCGGCCGGTCGGCGCCGCCGGGCGCGAGCGTCCAGATCAGGGCGACGCTGGGCCCCTCCTTCTTGGGCGGCCATTCGCCGCTCATGGGGTCGGGCGGGGGCCGGTCCTTCTCCTCCGCGAAGGCGGGGGCGGCGACCTCGGTCCAATTGGCCCCGCCGTCCTCGGAACGGTGCAGCTTGACCCCGAAATGGCCGAGGTCGAGGGCGGCATACAGCGTGCCGTCGCGCGCATCGTGCAGCGCCGCGCTCACCGGTTCGCCCAGGAACGCCGTACCGTCGAGGCGCCATGCGCCGCCTTTCCCCGGTCGATAGGTGAGAAGCCCCTTGCGGGTCGCCGCGTGAAGTACCTGTGCCATCGGTTCAACCTCCACTGAGTGCCTGGAAGACGAAGATCTCGTCGCCTTCCGCTACGGGATCTGAGAGGCCGTCGCGGTCGGCGATGGCCTCATCATTGATGAAAATATTGACATGCTTGCGAACGCGCCCCTGGTCGTCGAGCAGGTAGCCCCTGAGGCGCGGGTTGTCCGCGAAGACCGCCTCCAGCACCTCGGCGACGGTCGCGCCCGGGGCGTCGGCGTCGGGGCAGGCGAGGTGGCGGGTCAGGTGTCCGGTGAAGGAGATGCGCGCCATGGGACGTTCACCGGTTCGCGCCCGGGCGCCAGAGGATGTCGGAGCCGTCCTCGTCGTTGACGTGGCGGGCGAGCACGAAGAGGTGGTCGGACAACCGGTTGATGTAGCGGATCGCTTGCGGGCTGACGCTCTCCCCCCCGGTGCGGGCGAGGCGCACGATCAGGCGCTCGGCCCGGCGCACGATGGTGCGCGCGAGATGCAGGTGCGCCGCCGCCGGCGTGCCGCCGGGAAGGATGAACGAATTGAGCGGCTCGAGGCTCGCGTTCATGTGGTCGATCTCGGATTCCAGCCGTTCCACCTGGCGCGCGGTGACGCGGAGCGGCGCCTTGCCGTGGGATTCTCCCTTGATGCCCCGCTCGGGCACGCAGAGGTCGGCGCCGAGGTCGAAGAGGTCGTCCTGGATGCGGGCCAGCATGTCCTCGGGCACCCCGGAAAGCTGCGCCCGGGCGATGCCGATGGCGGCGCTCGCCTCGTCCACCGTGCCGTAGGCGGCGACGCGGAGGTCGTCCTTGGCGACCCGCCGTCCGTCGCCGAGCGAGGTTTCGCCCCGATCGCCGCCGCGGGTGTAGATCTTGGTGAGCTTGACCATCCTTTTTCCCCGTTGCCCGGCCTCAGTGGTGGAAGACCAGCCAGGAGAGGACCAGGAGCGCCAGCGCCAGCGCCTGCAGGCCGACGCGCCAGCGCATGAGCACGTTGGCGCGCTTCGGGTTCTGGCCCTTGCGCAGCATGTTGAAAATGCCCGCGGCCAGCACCGCCACGGTGAAGAAGGCGGCTGCGCCGATCAACCAGGGGAGGGCGGTTTTCATGGTCGCGTCACCATCAGTGATGCTATGGATCGCCCGGTTCTCTTGTCCAGAGTGGCTTTTCCGTAATCGCTTTAACATGTGTATTCACGTTTCCGCCGGTCTTGGCGGCCAGCTTTTTTACGAAGTCAAAGTAATCCTCAACTTGAACCCTCTTCACGGTATCGGAATGTTGGCCTCTGTGAGCGATCGCCCCTCGCAATTCTACGAACCTATCAAGCTTTTCCGCCGCGCGTTTGGCTGTCATCTTTTTGGCCCAGCGCCAAGAGTTGGAAATGTTCTGAATTCCAACTGTTGACAAGAAGAGTGCATTTATATTGGCTGTTTTGGGCGTGTTTAGCTTTCGGTGTCGCGCCTCACGAAGGGTATCCAGACGGTCACATAGGTACTTACGCCAACCGTCATCAGCGACTTTCCACAGCTCAAGTTCATGATTGTGTCGCTTTAGGTCCGCCGCGACTTGCTTTTTCAGTTCCGTCGGCAGCGCATCAGCGGATTTCGCATTCCTGACAATATGGGCCAGCCCTTCGGAAGCGACATCTTCGCAATAGGCTTCCCAGAATGAAGTGATTAGGACGATAGCAGACTTGTTCAGAACCTCGAGGCCGTAGCGCCGGCCCTTCTGGCCCCCGCCAATCTGATTATGTAAATCAAGCAGTCGCTCGATATCTTTAATGTTTTTGTCAAATGCCTTGCGCGCTGCGCTTGTCATTTTATTTACCTCTCAGCGTCTTTGCTTTAGTTGCGCGCCGCGAGCAGGGCGCGGGCGATGACATGGGCCTGGATCTCGGCGGCGCCCTCGAAGATGTTGAGGATGCGTGCGTCCGCCAGCAGCCGGCTCACCGGGAACTCGACGGCGTAGCCGTTGCCGCCGTGGATCTGCACCGCCGAATCGGCCGCCGACCAGGCGACGCGGGCGGCCAGGAGCTTCGCCATGCCCGCCTCCTTGTCGCAGCGCCGGCCCTGGTCCTTCTCGCGCGCGGCGAAGAAGGCGAGCTGGCGCGAGGCCATGACCTCCGCCGCCATCCAGCCGATGCGCCCGGCGATGCGGTCGAAGGCGGCGATGGGCCTGCCGAACTGCTTGCGCTCCCGGGCGTAGGCGAGCGCCAGCTCGAGCGCGTTCTGGGCGACCCCGTTGGCGCGCGCGGCGGTCTGGATGCGCGCCGTCTCGAAGGTCTGCATGAGCTGCTTGAAGCCCTCGCCCTCCTCGCCGCCCAACAGGTTCCGCGCCTCGACCGCGAAGCCGTCGAAGCTCACCTCGTATTCGCGCATGCCGCGATAGCCCAGCACCTCGATCTCGCTCCCGCTCATGCCGGGCGCGGGGAAGGGATCGGCCTCGGTGCCCCGCGGCTTCACCGCCAGCAGCATCGAGAGCCCCCGCCATCCGGGTTTCTCCGCATCGGTGCGCACCAGCAGCGTCATCAGGTCGGAGCGCGCGCCGTGGGTGACCCAGGTCTTCTGCCCGGTGACGCGGTAGACCTCGCCATCCCGCACCGCGCGGGTGGCGACCGCGCCGAGGTCGGAGCCGGTATTCGGCTCGGTGAAGGAGGCGGTCGGGATGATCTCGCCTTTGGCGATGCCCGGCAGGAAGCGCCGCTTCTGGTCCTCGGTGCCGGAGCCGCGGATCAGCTCGGCGGCGATCTCCGTCCGGGTCGGCAGCGAGCCCGCCCCGAGATAGCCGCGCGAGAGCTCCTCGGTCACGATGCAGAGCGCGGCGCGCCCCATGTCGAGGCCGCCGAAGGCCTCGGGGATGGTGAGCCCGAAGACGCCGAGCGCGGCCATCTCGCCCATGACGTCGTCGGGGATCAGGGCGTTGGCGCGGTGCCAGGCGTTGGCCTCGGGCGCGATGCGCTCGTCGGCGAAGCGGTGGAACTGCTCGCGCACGAGCTCGTGGGTGATGTCGGCGAGGCCCCAGTCGCCGAAGCCGCCCTCGGCGACGAGCTCGGCGATGCGGCGCCTGGCACCTATGGCGTTGCCGCCCGCCATCAGCGCCCGGGCCCCGGGCGCCGTGAGCGGCGCGAGGTCGTCCGGGCCGAGGCCCAGGTCGGCGGGGCGCACCGTCTCGCCCTGGGAGATCGGGATGCCCCCCGCGATCTCGCCGAGGTATTCGCCGAACACGGCGCGGGCGATCAGCGTCTCGAGCTCGCCGAGCCGGCCGTCCGCCGCGAGGGCCTCGGCCCAGGCCGCGGTCTGACGCAGCGCCTCCACCAGCGTCGCCATCCAGGCAAGGCCGTGGGCCGCGAACTGGTGCGTCTCGAAGCCGTCCTCGCCGGCTTCCCGGACGGCGCGCCCGACCCGGTCCCGGGCCGCGGCGAGGACCGCCTCCGCCGCCGAGAGCGCGGGCCCGAGCGCCTCGATTCCCTCCCTTGGGGAGGCGGTGCCGCTGGCGCTGATGTCTTGGGCCGAGGCCATCTCTCAACTCGCCCGCCGGAGGAAACTGCGCCCCCATCGGGGGCTCGCTTGCGCGGGCGCTTGATCTATGATGCCCGCAGCCGGAAGAGTGACCCCCGGCCCCGCCTGCGTCAAGGGAGAGCACCGTGCCCGACATGAACGATGACGAAAGCCCCCGTCCGCTGATGGGGCCCGGGTTCGGGCCGCCGAGCGGGGAGAGGCCGGAGATGCTCTGCATCCTGCTGCACGGGCTGGGCGCGGACGGCAACGACCTGATCGCGCTGGCGCCACTGCTGGCCGAGCTGATGCCGACGGCGCGCTTCATCGCCCCCGACGCGCCCGAGCCCTGCGACATGGCGCCCATCGGCTATCAGTGGTTCAGCCTCCAGGACCCTTCCCAGGAGGCGATGGAGACGGGGGCGAGGCGCGCGGCCCGGGACGCCGGCGCCTTCATCGACGAGATGCTCGACGGCCTCGGCCTCACGCCCGACCGGCTCGTGCTCGCGGGCTTCTCCCAGGGCGCGATGACGGCGCTCTACATGGGGCTGCGCCGGGAGACGGTGCCGCGCGCCATCGTCAGCTTCTCGGGCGCGCTCATCGCGCCGGAGATGCTGGCCGGGGAGATCCGCTGCCGCCCGCCGGTCTGCCTCATCCACGGCGAGGCGGACACGCTGGTGCCGGTGATGTCGAGCCGGGTCGCCGAGACCGTCCTCGAGGGCGCCGGCGTGCCGGTCGAGAGCCACGTGCTGGAAGGTCTCGGCCACGGCATCGACGACGCGGCGCTGATCGCCGCCGCGGCCTTCCTGAAGCGTGTGCTGGGGGATTGAGGGAACGGCACCTGTCGGAGGGCCGCCGCCGTTTTTCCCGAATTCCTGCCGTGCCGGAGCCGCCGCGGGCTTGCGGCAACGCCGCGCGGGCTCAGAAACACGCCCTTTCGTAGTAGTCGTAAGGCCATTTCGTGTGGCCCCGCGGCCTGCCGACGAACTGGGCTTGGCCTGCGCGGACGCTCGCGCTGTTCCTGTCCGACAGGAAGCACCCCTGGGATTTAGGGCCGTAGTCGAATGACTTGCAATCGGGCCTGGCGAGGCACGCCTGCTTGCACTGTCCGACCGTCCGGCGCGACAGCACTTCGATGTTGTTGCCCGCGATGGCCTGGTTGGGGTGGCGGGAGAACGCGGTCGCGGCTTTGCAGGCGGCCGTGCGCGGCGCCTGCCCGCGCGGCGGGGCCCGGTTGGGCGCAGTCCTTTCCGTGACGGTGCAGGCGGCGAAGCGGCGTTCCGCGTCCCGGATCGCACGCCAAAGGGCGCCCACCTGTTCGCCGAGTTTCCTCGATTTCCAGACTTCGCTGCTCCATTGCCCGTCCAGGCGGAAGAACTTCGTCCGCAGCAGCAGGCAGTGGTCGGTGGTGTCCCCTTCCAGGGTGCATCCCCGCCCCGCCATGTAGCGAAGGAACTGGGCGCGCCGGACCCTCGAGTCCTCGGTCCGGCGGTTCTGGGCCACCCTCCTAGCCTGAAGCTCCGACCTGTTCTCCTTCAATTGGCCAATGTATTCCGCCTCCCCCCGGCAATCGGCGGCGCGCGACGGGCCCGCGCCCGCTGCCACGAGGGCGGCGAGGGACGCGAGCGCGATCATGCGGCACGCGGCGAAGGTTCCCTGGCTGGTTGCCGAGTCCATCATGTGACTGGCGGCCGGGGCCGGAGCCCTAGCCGTTCCTCATGCAATGGCGGACGTAATAGCGCAGCCCGATGAGGGGCACGCCCCGGCCGATGTCCCGATAGGTGCGGCCGAAATACCAGGTCCTGCCCTCGAACGTCATGTGTTTCCACATCCACGCGAAGCGGTCGCGGTTGACGTCGGCGGCACCCCAGTCGTCGGGCGGCGCCACGGATGCCATCGACCTGCCGATGAACAGCCCGTAGCGGTTGATGCGCCAGGGCTTGCGCCGGTCGAACGCGGCGCTTCCCCGGTGGCCGTTGAGCTTATGGGTCGTATCGTCGACCCAGCGCTGGAAGCAGGCGCGGCCCTTCGCGGTGGCCCAGGGCGCAGCCGCCTGCCCGCCGCCTTGCCCCCCCGTCCGCGGGGCGGCGCCGCAGCGTTCGTGATAGTCCCAGGGGTGACCTTCCGGCCGGACGAAGCGCACATTGGCCGAGTGGCGCGTGACTTCGGCGAGGTGGCAGGCCCGGGTCCGGGGGCGTACTCGAACGAGCGGCACCAGCCCCTCCCGTTGCAGGCGGCGCGGCACCTGGCCAGGGTGGTGTTGCTGAGGATTTCCTTGTTGAAGGCGACGATGCCGGCGCCGGGGATCGCGCGGAAGCCGTTGACGCAGGCGCCGGCCGTGCCGCCGCCACGAGGCGGCGAAGGCGGGCGGCGCCGGCAAGCGTTCAGGGACTCGCGGCGGAAATTCGTCTCGCCGATCGAGCTCGAGGGGGCGGCGGAGCGGCACCAGCGATAGTGCCCATTGTAGTCCGCCGTCCAACGACGGCCCTGGAAGCCGCATCCCGCACCCAGATTGGCCCGGTGCTGATCGACCGCCGAGCGCGCGTAGTCGCGGCAATAGGCTTCGCCCACCCGCCGATCCGGCGGATGCACCGCGGGGCCGGCGGGAGGCCGGTGTCCACGCTGATAGAAATCCCATCCCCGGTTGATGATGAGCGATTTCGGCGCCGTTCGGACATCGGCGTCATTCATCAGGCACTTACGCGATGCGCGGTGGTAGTCGAAGCCCCTGCATCCCCGGGTCCGGTCACAGGTCTTTGCGCATTGCGCGGGCGACCCTGTCAGGGCGCGGCCGATGTTGTGGGCCCGCATCCCGCTGTCGACCATACGGTCGTATCCCCGAACGTTTTGCGCCCCGGCATTCGACGCGGCCAGCATGGCGGCGGTCAAGCTGAGCAGTGCTGCGAATTTCTTGAGCATTATCCCCTCCCCCCTAGATTATGCCGTCGATAGTCCATCACCAAAAGGTGGAAACGGGAATGATCAAAGCACCTCCCCCCTTAATGCTTCCTGACCGGACCGTTCATCACCCGTTCAGCGGACGGTTGAGAAGCGCGGGCGCTCGGGCGGCTCGGAATGCCGGGCACGGCCTCGCGCGCGTATGGAGGCGTATAGAGAGAGCAATTGAGGGAACTGCGTGGCCGATCGATCGATGGACCAGATCAAGAGGGTCCGCCTGGCAGGGATCCTCTTGGTCCGGGGCGGCGCCGTCAGTGGCTTTTCATGTGGGCCGGCAGATCCGGCCAATCGGGCATGGACAGCCACAGCCGGAGCAGGAGCCGCTTCCTCTCCAGGCCGTCGTAATCCTCGAACTCCGTGCGGCCGTGCAGCACCGTCCGGTTATTGACGAAATGCAGGTCCCCCGGTTCCAGCATCATCCTGTGGATGAAGACCTCCCGTTCGGACATCGCCCGGAACATCTCGAAGGCTTCCAGGCGCTCGGGCTCGTTCGCGAGGTCCTCGCGGGCGAGGGCGCGCGCCATGGGGCGATTGTGGAAATTGCACACGAACTTGTCGCCCAGCGGGCCGAATACGGGAACGCGGTGGGCGGTCACGGCGTCCTCGCCGGAATCGGCGGCTTCCGAGTGCTCGCAGCGATAGCCGCCATAGAGCGCCGGCATCAGGTCGGGACGTTCGGCGAGGATCGCGTTGTGGATGGCGAAGGAGCTCGCCACCAGGCTCATGCCGCCGCGTTTTGCGCGGCGCAGGCAGAGCAGCCCGGCGACGTCCACGGAATCGATGTGGAGGTTGAGCGGCAGCGGGGAGCGATAGGCGCGCCGCGTGTCGCCCGTGTGCGACATGTCCATGACCTCGCCGATGACGTCGCCCCGGTAGCTTTGCGCGATGGCCTTGCCCACGTGCGTGCCGAGTCCCCAGAGGATGAGCTCGGCGTCCTCGCGCCCGTAGCGCTCGACCGGCAGGCCGCGCAGCAGGCACACCCCGGGTCCATCCGCGAGCAGCCGCTTGACCTCGAGGAAGCCGCTCGCCATCGACGGCATCGGAAAGTCGCGCGCCGTGATGTCTTTCAGCGCCAGGCGCCTATTCTTCACGCCGGCGAGGGCGGCCTCGATTTCGCCGAGGGCCTCCTTCCTGAGCCGGACGACCCAGTCCTCCCGCGCGGCGAGCTCGTCGGCCAGCCAGACACAGGGGGCCGACACGGGGCCCGGCGCAACGGCGGTATTCATCGCTTCCTCCTGTCGCCGGCTTCCGGACCGGCGCTCCTTTCATTGTGGTACGAACGGCCGGCGGGGTAAACGGTCTCGCGGAGGGGCCCTCGCGCCAAATCCCCCCGTTCGGTCCCGGGGCATGATCGTCCCGCGAGCCGAAGAGGTGCCCGAAGACCCGGCAGCCAATCCTCAGATGTCCGCTGCCGCTCTTCCAATGACGCGCCCTAAGGCGCCCCGAACCGCCGGGCGGAGGACGGCGTGGTGCCTGAAGAGCATGGGCGTGCCTTGCGCGTGTCATGGTTTCGGTGTAGGGATTTCGGGCCGCTTGGCGCGCGGCCCTAGGTTTCAGGAGGTTCCGGTGCTTGCTTCGGTCGCTTCGTTGGAAAACTGCCCCGCGCTCGTGCTCAACGCCGATTTCCGGCCGCTGAGCTATTTCCCGCTCTCGGTCTGGCCCTGGCAGGAGGCGGTCAAGGCGGTGTTCATGGACCGGGTCAACATCGTCTCGGAATACGACCAGGTGGTGCACAGTCCGTCGATGGAGATGGCGCTGCCTTCGGTGGTGTCGCTCAAGGAATACGTGCCGACGGCGCGCCGTCCCGCCTTCACACGGTTCAACGTGTTCCTGCGCGACCGCTTCACTTGCCAGTATTGCGGGCTGAAGGTATCGGCGGAGCACCTGACCTTCGATCACGTGGTGCCAAAGTCGCGGGGCGGGCTGACCAGCTGGACCAACGTGGTCGCGGCCTGCGAGCCCTGCAACCTGCAGAAGGGGGGGCTGATGCCCCGCGCCGCGGGCATGCTCCCGAAGACCTTGCCGAAGCGCCCGACGGTGCGCGAGCTGCAGGCCAACGGCCGGGCCTATCCGCCCAACTTCCTGCACGAGAGCTGGCGCGACTTCCTCTACTGGGATTCCGAGCTCGAGGCGCGTTAGGCCGCGCCGGCCGCCACGCGGTCGACGCGCGCCGAAAAACGCCTTACATATCTAGTCAGTTATATAATGATATAGCTAAATGAGGCCGTTTTCGGCTTGATAAGCCCGACGCCCGGCCGGGGCCCGGGGACCTAGACCCTCTCGGACAGCCAGATGGCGAGGCGGGTGCCGCATCGGATGGCGGCCGTCACCGGCCCGTGGGCGGGGGCGGCGCGCGCCCCTTCGGCGACGGCCCGGGCCTTGTGCGCGCTCTCGTCCGCCCGCGCCTCCTCGATCAGGGTCTCGAGCTCCCGATCCTCGCCCTTGAGCGCCGCCTTCTGGGCGGCGTAGTGATCCTCGATCACCTCCTCCACCGCCTCGGTGCAGGCCATGGCCGTCCTGGGGCCGGCGAGCGCCGTCGCGGCGCCGAGCGCGAAACCCGCGACATGCCAGAGCGGCGACAACAGCGTCGGCCGCACCCGGCGCGCGTTCATCATGCGGTCGAAGCGCTCGAGATGTTCCGCCTCCTTCTCCGCCATCTCGCGGATGGCGCGGCCCGCTTGCCTCTCGCCGAGGACGGCGAGCTGGCCGGCATAGATGCGCGCGGCACCGTACTCGCCCGCCTGATCGACCCGGATCATGCGTTCGGTCAGGGCCTCCAGGCCGCCGTCGCCGGGATGCCGCGTCTTATCCATGCCTGCCTCCTTGCGGCGATCCGGGGGGCGATCCGGGGGGCGATCCGGGCTTCGCCGCGCTGAGGGCGCCCAGGGTCGCGAAGACGCCCAAGCCGAACGCCGCGATCATATTGTAGCCCGCCATGGAGATCCCCGCGAGCGACCAGGCGACCTCGTCGCAGCGCACCACCTTGGTCCTGGCGAGGAGCTCGGCGACCAACTCCTCCGCGGTCCTCGCGCCGCCGCCCGCGCCGCCGCCCGCGCCGATGCAGGCCCGGGTGCCCTCCCACCATTTCTGCTCGACCCCGACATGGAAGGCCGCGATCCCGGCATCGACGAAGAGCGCCAGCGCCGCCAGCCCGATCACCGCGGCGAGCGCCGCGCGCGGCGGCGCCGGGTGGCGCGCGAGCAGGGCGCCCGCGAGGCCGAGGGCGATCACGGCGCCGTAGGGCCAGCGCTGCCAGACGCAGAGCACGCAGGGCGCGAGGCCGCCGAGGTACTGGAAGGCGAAGGCCGCCCCCAGCATGGAGGCGGACGCCGCGGCCAGCGCCGCGGAGACCAGGCCCGGGCGGTCGAGGAGGCCCGGGCGGTCTAGGAGGGAGGAGAGCGGCGTGCTTCGCGGCATAAGGGGCACCGGGTGGGGGTGGACGCGGGCGCCTGGCCGCGCCGCCCCAAGGAGGGCGCGGCGGTCAGACCAGGTATTTTACGATCAAGAATCCGCCGATAAGAAGGCAGAAGAAGGCGGTGGTCACGAACTTCAGGTTGCCTTCGATGAAATCGCGGATCGGCGGGCCGAAGCGCCAGAGCAGCGCCGCCTCCAGGTAGAAGCGGAGCCCCCTCGCCAGGATCGAGGCGATGACGAACACCGAGAGGTCGAGCCCCACCGCGCCCGAGGCGATGGTGATGACCTTGTAGGGGAAGGGGGTGAGCGCCGCCCCGGCGACGATCCAGGCGCCCCATTCCTTGTAGCGCGCGGTGAAGTCCTGGAAGGCCGGCCCGTAGCCGTAGAACTCGATCAGGGGCCGGGCGACGGTTTCATAGAGGAGCGCGCCGATGGCATAGCCGGCCAGCGCGCCGAGCACCGAGCCCAGGGTGCAGATCAGCGCGATGCGGAAGGCCCTGGTCTTGTCCGCCAGCACCATGGGCACGATCATGACGTCGGGCGGGATCGGGAAGACCGAGGATTCGACGAAGCTGACGGCGAACAGCGCGGGCATGGCGCGGCGGTGGCCGGCCATCCGCATGGTCCAGTCGTAGAGCGACTTGAGCATGCGGGTCAGGCGCGGGTCAGCCAGTCCGGGTCGGGCATGTCCTGGAACGCCTGGCGCAGCGCGCCGCCCCAGTATTCGCGGATCCGGGAGAGATAGGGATCGTTCTCCTCGAGATGGATCTGCATGCCCGCCCTCAGGCTGCCGCGCTCGTAGGTGACGATGTCGATGGGCGGGCCGACGGAGATATTGGAGCGCATGGTGGAATCGAAGGACAGCAGGCTGCATTTCACGGCCTGGTCGATGGAGGATTCGAAGGTGATGGTGCGGTCGATGATGGGCTTGCCGTATTTGGTCTCGCCGATCTGCAGATAGGGCGTTTCCAGCGAGGCCTCGATGAAGTTGCCCGCCGAATAGATCATGAAGAGCCGCGCCTCGCCGCCGTCGACCTGGCCGCCGAAGACGAAGGCGGCGTTGAACTCGAGCCCCTGCTCGGCGAGGTATTCCGCATCCACCTCGTAGACGTTGCGCAGCGCCGCGCCGACGATGCGGGCGGCGGCGAACATGGTGGGCGTGGCGTGCAAATCGCCGTCGTTGCCGGTCTCGAGATCCTCCTGCAGCTGGCGGATCACCGCCTGGGTGATGGCGAGGTTGCCCGACGACAGCAGCACCATGAAGCGCTCTCCGGGCTTTTCGAAGGCGGTGATCTTGCGGGCGACGGAGACCTGGTCGACGCCCGCGTTGGTCCTTGAATCGGCGGCGAAGACGAGACCTTGTTCGAGCAAGAATCCGACGGCGTAAGTCATGGCGCGGGCTTGGATCTTGATGATGCCGGGGGCGGGGATACGGCCGCCGGGGGCAATGGGAAACGGCATGGGTTCTTGAGCGGCTGACGATTGTTGACGGACGTGGTCAACGGACCCTCGTGACAGTGTAGTCTCATTGCTGCAACGCGGCGACAGATACCTGCACGCGCATGTCCTCCACCCCGCCGCCCCGGCGCACGCCCCGGACCGGGGCACAATAGCTGTAATCGGGGCCGACGGCGAGCCGCACATGGGCATCGGCGGGACAGATCTCGTTGGTGACGTCGAAGGCGATCCATCCGACGGCCTCGACCCAGGATTCGACCCAGGCGTGGGACGCGCTCGCGTCCGCGGTTTCCCCCTCGGCATGGACGTAGCCCGAGACGTAACGCGTCGGCACGCCGAGCCAGCGCGCCGCCGAGGTGAACACATGGGCCTGGTCCTGGCACACCCCGGTCCCCGCCACGAGGACGTCGGTGGCGGTGGTGTCCACGTGGGTCATTCCCTTATTGTACGTCACCGCCCGGGCCACCGCGCGCGACATCTGATGCAGCCCGTCGAGGATATCCGCGGCGAAGGCCGGCGCGAGGGGGGCGGCGAAGTCCTGGACCGGCGCGCCGGGTGCGGTGAGCGGCGTCGGCCTGAGGTAGATCTCGAGCGGCAGGCGGTCCTCCAGTGGGTGCGCAGGCACGACGCCCGCGGTGTCCATCGACTCGACCCGGCCCTCGACGGTGACGGCGATCTCCTCATGCACGTCGTCGCGCACCAGGGTGTGCTGGATGTTCCCGAAGCCGTCCACCTGCTCGGTCATCTGGCCGGGCGCGCTGATCGACCAGCCCTGCACCTGCTGGGTCGAATCGGAGCGCGGGCTGAGGTGCAGGCTCTGGATCGAATAATGCACGGGGCGGCTGTAGCGGTAATGGGTCGTGTGAAGGATGGAGAGCAGCATCTGCCTCTGACGTTCCGTGGCGGCGATCGGATCACGACCCCGGCGAAGGCGCCGGGGGACGGGGCTGGCGAGTCTGGCGCATGCCGCTATTCCGCGACAAGGTAGGCCGATTGTATCTCATTGCCGAGGGCGTTGTTGGAGGTGATGAAATCGGTCAGGAATTCATGCAGGCCGTGGGCGAAGACGGCCTCGATCTTGCCGAAGTGGAGGCGCGCATGCAGCTCGCCGGCGAGCCGTCTCGCCTCGGCCCCGCGCGGCCCGCCGATGGCGTCCAGCATCTCGAGCGTGTCGTTGACGCAGGAATGAAGCGAGCGCGGGAAGGCGTCGTTGAAGATCAGCATCTCCGCGACATGGGCCGGGGTGATGGTTTCCTTGTAGGCATGGTGATAGGTGCGGTAGGCGCTGACCGAGCGTAAGAGCGCCCCCCACTGCATGTAATCCAGCGCGCTGCCCACCTCCACCTCATCGGGCAGCAGGATGTGGTACTTCACGTCGAGGATGCGCGCGGTGTTGTCGGCGCGCTCCATGAAGGTGCCGAGGCGCAGGAAGTGGTAGCGCTCGTCGCGCAGCATGGTGGCGACGGCGGCGCCCCGGAAGAGGTGCGAGCGTTCCTTGATCCAGTCGAAGAAGTTGCGGTGCCCGCGCGAGGCGAGGCGCGCCGGCGTCAGGCTCGAGAGCTCGAGCCAGGTGGAGTTCAAGGCCTCCCACATCTCCGTGGTCAGCGCGACGCGCTCGGCCCGCGCGTTCTCCCTGGCCGCGCGGATGGTGGAATAGATGCTGGACGGGTTCTCGGCATCCAGCGTCATGAAGCGGATCACCGCCTGGGGCGTCGCCTTGGGGACGCGCTCATAGAAGAGCTCCGCCCCCCCCGTGATCTGCAGCACCGCGTCCCACTCGCTTCCCTCGGCCTCGACCCGGTTCGTGCCCATGGCCGGCAGCAGGGCCATGCGGTTGGAGACGTCGAGGATGCGGGCGGTGTTTTCCGCGCGCTCCACCTGGCGCGCCATCCAGTAGAGGTGGTCGGCGCTGCGGCTCAGGATCGTCGTCATGGGCGGGCGGCCCCTTCGCGCAGCACCCAGGTGTCCTTGGTCCCGCCGCCCTGGGACGAGTTGACCACCAGCGAGCCGTCCCGGAGCGCGACCCGGGTCAACCCCCCCGGCACCACGGTCTGGGTGGTGCCCGACAGCACGAAGGGCCGGAGGTCCACGTGCCGGGGCGCGACGCCCGAATCGGCGAAGGTCGGGCAGGTGGAAAGCGCCAGCGTCGGCTGGGCGATGAAGTTGGCGGGATCGCCGAGAATGCGCTCGCGGTAGGCGGCGATCTCCTCGGCGGTGGCCGCGGGGCCCACCAGCATGCCGTAGCCGCCGGCGCCGCCGACCTCCTTCACCACCAGCTCGTCGAGGTGCTCGAGCACGTAGGCGCGGTCCTCGTCCTTGCCGAGCGCGTAGGTCGGCACGTTGGAGAGGATCGGCTCCTCGCCGAGGTAGAAGCGGATCATCTCGGGCACGTAGGTGTAGATCGCCTTGTCGTCGGCGACCCCGGTGCCGATGGCGTTGGCGAGCGTCACCCCGCCCGCCCGGTAGGCCGAGAGCAGCCCCGGCACGCCGAGCAGCGAGTCCGGGAGGAAGGCGAGCGGGTCGAGGTAGTCGTCGTCGATCCGCCGGTAGATCACGTCGACCCGCACCGGGCCGTGGGTGGTGTGCATGAAGACGCGGTCGCCCCTGACGAACAGGTCCTTGCCCTCGACCAGCTCGATTCCCATCTCGTCGGCCAGGAAGACGTGCTCGAAATAGGCGGAATTGTAGATACCGGGGGTGAGCAAGGCGACCGTCGGCCGCTCGACGCCGGCGGGCGCGACTGCCTGCAAATTGCGCAGAAGGCTCGCCGGATAGTCACTCACCGGGGCGATGCGGTTGCCGGCGAAAAGCTCCGGAAAGAGCCGCATCATCACCTCCCGGTTCTCCAGCATGTAGCTGACGCCCGACGGATTGCGCAGGTTGTCCTCCAGCACGTGGAACTCGCTCTCCCCGGTCCTGACCAGGTCGATGCCGGTGATGTGGACATAGGTGTTGCCCGGGATGTCGATGCCGATCATCTCCGGCCGGTAGCGCGGGTTTCCGAAGACCTGCGCCGCGGGCACGATGCCCGCCTTGACGATGTTCTGGTCGTGGTAGATGTCGGCGAGGAAGGCGTTGATGGCGCGCACCCTCTGCAGGCAGCCGCTTTCGATCAGGGACCATTCGCGGGCGGTCAGCACCCGGGGGATGATGTCGAAGGGGATCAGCCGCTCGGTGCTTTCGCCGGTGCCGTAGACCAGGAAGGTGATGCCCATGCGGCGGAACAGCGTCTCGGCTTCCTTGCGCTTGGCGTTGCTCTGGCGGGGCCCGAGCGAATCCAGCCAGGCGCGCACGGCGCAATAGGCCTCGCGCACCTCGGTCTCGGCATAAGGTCCGCCGGCGCCCGAGGCGCCCGTCATCTCATCGAAGAATTGCTTTTCGTCCATCTACCCCGCCCGTGGGATACCTCGCAGATGGTTCTCCGCTCCGGCCCGCGCAAGGGGCCGGGGCAGGAAATGTCCCGCCGCCGCCGGCCGCGAGGCAATCGCCGGGCCAATCCGCGAGCCGTCCCGGGATATCCCGGGCCTACCCGGGCCGGCTCAGGCCCATTGCGCGGTCTTGACGGGAAGCACCTCGCCCATCCAGATCGCGTGGTCGGTGTGGTCCGCGGCGTGGTCGCCGGTGCTGTCGGCGTGGATCAGGACGGCGAGCCCGTCGCGGTTGAGCGCGAGGAACGGGACCAATCCGGCGAACAGGTCGTGGGTGAAGGCGACCTGGTACATCGGCCGGGTGTGGGGGCCGACGGTCTCGTCGTGCCAGCGGCCGATCACCGCGGCGGGGAAGGCGCGGGCGATCTTCTCGCGCAAGGCGGCCGCCCGGTCCTTGGTGGCGTTGGGGTCGTAATAGATATGCGCGTGCCAGGCGCCTATGGCGGCGGAATCGGGCGTGCTCATGGGAAGGAATATAGCACAGACCGCCCCCGCCGCCAGGGGGCGGGCACGGGGGAACCCGTGCCGCCCGCCAACCCTGACTGCGCCCGGGCCGCTAGCCTTGACCGGGCCCCGGCGCGGGCTATGATCGGCGCCGGCTTGGCCCCTGTGGCGGAACTGGTAGACGCGGCAGACTCAAAATCTGTTTCCGGCAACGGAGTGGGAGTTCGAGTCTCCCCGGGGGCACCAAACTTTTCAATATGATCGAAGCATTACCCTTTTCGATCGCGGTCGGCGCGGTTTATTGAGGAAGCGTATTGGAAGCACCGACGCTGAAAAATAGTTGTCTTTGGCGCGCTCTGATCCCCAGAAATTCGACCCATAGATATGTCGGAACTGGAGACCTCAAGTGACCCGCTGGAGCAAGTTTGCAGTTAGCTGCAATGGTCAAAGAGGATATTTCCGGGAGCTATCCTTGAGGCGTTGAGCGGAGTCGAATTCCCCGTATTTGTCGTGAACCTCAGTCAGGGGATATTCCACGCCATCGTCGAGACCTCTATCCAGCAGATGGAAGCCTATCTCAAACTGTAGCCGCGGTGGTCAAGACGATAGATAGATGCGCTGGGTGAGTTCACAGTTCCCTACCACTGCTATCGACGTGATGTGCCGACATATTGAACGCCAAAAAAATGGAGAGGGCCTATGGCAACTTATAAAGAAATACAGGAATACGTTCGGACTGATGCATGAGGTGGTCCCGGAAAATCGGACAGTTGGTTAAGGTGTATTCCACCGGATACGGAGGAATACGAGATGACGAAGCGACGGAAGTTCACGGCTGAGTTCAAGGCGAAGGTGGCGCTGGAAGCGCTGA
>Ga0326597_10005659_pt1 | contig 17280 bp, 12 predicted proteins | sample RVTome_12_FD_203789 | JGI IMG/M metagenome (GOLD analysis project Ga0326597, IMG submission 203789) | Soil microbial communities from uranium-contaminated site in the Upper Colorado River Basin, Wyoming, United States - RVT100D185 | ecosystem: Environmental > Terrestrial > Soil > Contaminated >...
CTGGCTGAAGACGGCGGGACCCGTAACGATCTCGATCCGCGACGACAGTGGCGGGGTCGTTCGCCAGCTGACGGGAACCGGGTACGCGGGTCTGAACAGCGTGGAGTGGGATCTGCGACGGGGCGAGGGCCAGGCTCCGCCGCAGGGTGGGCGAGGCGGTGGACCGGCGATCGTGGGTGCGGGCGTCTATCTGGCGGAGATCCGGCAGGGGGGCAACGCGGCTACCGGCTGGGTGCAGGTCAGCCGGTAGCGCCGCACAGGAGGGTCGGAAACTTGAGTCTGGAATGGTGTTGCGCGATCCTACGGCCCGACCGCGATCCTCGCCGGTTTCCGCCCCCGGGGTCCGCAAGTTCAGGGGCAGGTATGCGCCGCACGATCCGCCTCATCCCGGTGCTCATGCTGCCGGCGGTTCTGGCCGGCTCGAACGGCCCGCGGCGGCCGGCGGTCCGCCTCGCCGTGGTCGTGGTCGTGGACCAGCTGCGCGCGGACCTGCTCGATCGCTACGACGATCTCTTTACGGGCGGGTTCCGCCGCCTGCGCGACGGTGGCTTCCGCTTCGCCGAGGCGACGCATGACCATGCATGGACCGAGACCGCGCCGGGCCACGCCGCCATCGCGACGGGCACGTATCCATCGCACAACGGAATCGCGCTGAACGATTTCTTCATCAAGGTTGACGGCCGGCTCCGCTCCGTCTACTCGTTCGCGGATACCGCTTCCCCGATACTCGGGTTGCCCCGGCTGCCGGGCCGATCACCCGCGAACATGCGGCGGCCTGCCTTCGCGGAATGGCTGGTCGCGCACGAGCCGCGTGCGCGGATTGCGACCGTTTCCCGCAAGGATCGCGGGGCCATCCCCCTGGCCGGCCACACGCGGGCAACCGCGCTCTGGATGGATGTCGAGGCCGGGCGGTTCGTCACGTCGACCTACTACGCGAGCGCCTACCCGGCCTGGGTCGATGATTTCAACGCACGCGTGGTGCCCGTTCTGTACGCCGATTCGGTGTGGGACCTGCGAGTTCCGCCGGAGGCGGTCGCGCGGGCGCGCCGCGATTCCGCCGGATACGAGAATGGCGGCAGGGACGTCACGTTCCCGCACGCGGCGTCCGAACGGGACGCCGGAACCTCGTACAACGCCTGGGTCGCGAAGACACCCGTGCCGGACATCGCCACCCTCGCGCTTGCGCACCGCATGGCCCAGGAGCTGCAACTCGGGCGCGAGGGCCACATCGACTTCCTCGGCATTTCACTCTCCCAGGCCGATGCGATCGGCCACGCGTGGGGACCGCTGAGCCTCGAACAACTCGACAACCTGATGCGCATCGACCGGGCGCTGGGCGATTTCATGGACTGGCTCGACGAATTCGTCGGGCCCGACCAATGGCTGCTCGCGCTGTCCGCCGATCACGGCACAATGACGGCACCCGAGTACCTCGAAGAAGATGGTATCGACGCTCGCCGGCTCACGGTCGAGGACTCGCGCGCGCAGCGCGCCATCCTCACTCGCCTGACGGGTGCGGCGGATGCCGCTGCGAGGGTCGCTGCGATCGCCGACCTCGAACGACTGCCCTTCGTCGCCGATGCCGTGACGGTGGACGAGTTGCGCGAGACCGTCGCGGCCGCGGACTCCTTCATTCGACTGCTGCGCCATTCGTACGTGCCCGATCGCGGTACCGGCCTGCTGCTCGCCACCGGCCTCGTCACGCGCAATCGCGAAAACACCATGGTGGCGGGCGCGGACGCCTCGACACACGGCTCGGTGTACTACTACGACCGCCACGTCCCTCTCGTGTTCCTGGGGCCCGACATCGCTGCCGGTGCATCCTCGGATCCCGTGCGCACGGTGGACCTCGCGCCCACGCTCGCCACACTTCTTGGCGTGCCCGTGCCCGCCGGTCTGGACGGTGTCAGTCTCGCAGGGGCGCTGCGGCACTGAATCGGTCAGGCCTAGCGGATCAGGTGGAGCGCGATTCCGGCGTAGCGGATGTCATCCTGGAAGAACTGGCCGTACGGCGAAGGACCCTGATAGTACTCGGCGAGGACGGAAAGGCGGCGGAGGGGGTGGCCGGCGTGCGCGGCGGGCGCGATCTGGAACCCGGCGCGCGCACTCCATGCCGGTTTCCAGTCGTGTTGCTCGGTGGCCTTAATGTCGATGCCGGCGAGAAGGGTGAACGCGCCAGCGGCCGGCGCGCGCAGCTCGGCTCCGCCGTGGGCCAGCCGCGGATCGACGGCGTCGGGCTCTCGGCGGAACAGTTGCTCGCCGCCGCCATACAGGCGCAGCGGACCGAGCTCCTGGGACAGCAGCAACTCGATCGACTCGAAGGACAGGTTTTCCCGTTCGATGCGGCTGGGACGCAAGAGGTATTCGTCGCCCAGGTGGGAACTCTGGTGATAGGCGCGCAGTCGCGCCGTCAGGCCCGAGTACCGGAACGTGAACGGGATGCCGACGAGGTAATCCGCGTTGATCAGGTCGAACGAGCGGGAGGACAGGTCGAACTGGGCGAAGATCGCGCCCGCGATCGCGAGCTGAAAACCGTCGCCGGGTTTGCCGCCGCCCCAGCGCAGCAGGCCCAAACGGTCGCCGAGCCCGACCGATCCCAGCATCGTGCCTTCCGTCGCCTCCGGATCGTCGATCGTGCGGAACTCGCCGCGCTGGATGGCCACGAAGGAACGGATCTCCTTCGGGTCCGCGATCAGTGGACAGAACGCCTCGTCCTGCGGAAACGCGACGGTTCCGCGAGCGTCGCCGGGATGGACTTCGGCGCCGCACGAGAAGCGGATGGGCGTCTGTCGCGCCGTGAGGGGGCGAGTCGCCAACGCCAGGCTCGCGAGCGCGAGCAGCGCGCCGCGCAAAACACCAGCCGTCCCGATGAACGGGGTCTCAGGCGGATTCACGCAGCCACGCTCCGATCGCGGTTTCGTAGTAGCGCGGATTGAAGAGGGTCCATTCTCCGAGATCGGCGGGGATCGCGTAGGACTTCGCCGCATCCGCCGCCGACAGGCCCTGCCGCTTCGCATTCATCGCGGCCTCTTCCACGCTGTCCAGCAGCGTGATGTACCGGCGCATGTCGGCGGTGTCCGCGAGTGGACCGTGGCCGGGCACGTACGTCGTGCTCCCTTCACGGAGCAGCGCACGAACGTCGCGCGAGAGCCGGGACGGGATCGCATCGACGTAGTTGGGGAACATGCGGTTCCAGACGAGGTCGCCGCAGAAGACGACGGCCGGGTCATCGATCTCGATGCTGACGTCGCTGCGGGTGTGACCGGCGCGTGGAACGAGGCGCAGGCGACGGTCGCCCAGATCGATGAACGATTCGCGTTCCGCGTCGATCGGCCGCGCATCGTCGAACACCTTCTTCTTCACGGCATCCGGCGGCTGACCGGCTCGCTGCGCATCCGCGCGGGTGACGAGGTCGCGAGTCGCGGTCGTGGCATGGAGCGGAGGTGCGCCGTCGTCACGCACGTAGCCCGCCGCGCCGCCGGAATGGTCGCCATGGTAATGCGTGAGGATGACGTGGTCGGGCCAGCGCCCGGTCAGTTCGCGAGCCTGCCGGGCGAGCCAGCTTGCGCCTTCGGGCCGCGCGAACGTCTCGATCGCTACGACACCGGATCGGCCGCGAATGATGCCGCCGTTGCACAGGGTCGTGCGATCCTCGAGCGGCGTCGAGATCATGGCCCAGATCCCGCCGGCGACCTGCTCGATGCGGCCCCACGGCTCGCGCTCGACGATCGGGCCGCGACCGGCTTCGAAGATCGCGGCCGCCCTGGACGGCCAGAGGCTCGACAGCATGAGCATGTGCGCGCCGCACCCTGCGGAAATCCGCAGGAACTCGCGTCGCGTTCGGGCACTGGAAACGGGCGATGACACGTGGCCTCCTCGTTCCGGCGGGCTCTGCAACCGGGATCCCATCGTAATGGGGGAACGTGGATCGGGGAAAGTGGGGTGGCCGCCGCCCATCGCGCTCGAGCGGTGATTGTCGTAACGTCGGACACATGCGGGGACCCCGCCATACCCGGTAAGCCAACCAGCGGAACGACCATGCACCGAACCGACTCCCGACTCGCGCTCACGTTCATCGCCCTCGTCCTGGCCGCGAGTCCGGCGAACGCTCAGAAGCCGGCGATCCAGCCGGCCGACTATGGCCAGTGGGAGAGCCTCGGCCCGCCGAGGCTGGCGCCCAACGGGCAATGGCTGGCGTACGGGATCACGCGCGTCGATGAAACGACGGAACTCCGGCTTCGCGGGCTGCAGCGCGATACCACGCTCGTCATCGCCGACGCGACCTCGCCCACCTTCTCGGGCGATTCGCGCTGGATCGCATACACGATCGGCTACCCGCCGGCCGAGCGCGAGAAGATGGAAAAGGAGAAGAAGCCGATCCACAACCGTCTCGGCCTGCTGGATCTGCGGACGCTCACGCAGGCGCGCATCGACCGCATCGCCTCGTTCGCGATCAGCACCGATGGCCGGTACATCGCCATGCGCGGCTATCCGCCCGATGGCAAGAGCACGGACGCCGTCGATCTGCTCGTCCGCAATCTCGAGACGGGCGTGACCGTGAGCTTCGGCAATGTCTCGGCATTCGAATGGTCCGAGGCGGCGCCGCTCGTGGCCATGACGGTCGCGACGGAATCCGGGTCCGGCAACGGTGTCCAGCTCTACGATGCGGCGACCGGCGCGGTGCGGGTGCTGGATTCATCGACATCGATCTACCGCGGCCTGGCGTGGCGCGAGGACGCCAACGACCTGACGGTGCTGCGCGCGCGCAACGACAGCACCTACCGCGACACGACGCACGTGCTGCTGGCCTGGCGGGGACTGCAGTCGGCGCCGACCCAGCCGCTCGTTCTCGATCCCGGCCAGGCCGCGGGCTTCCCCGCGGACATGCGGATCAGCGAGTACCGGGCGCCGGCCTGGTCGGAGGATGGCACCGTCATCACGCTGGGCCTCCAGCCCCGCGAACGGGCCGAGGCCCCCAAGCCGAAGACCGATTCAGCCGCCCCGGACGTCAAGCCTTCCGATGTCCAGGTGTGGAGGGCGACCGACTTCCGCATCTTCCCCATGCAGCGCGTGCAGGAACAGCGGGACGTGCGCCGCACCCTGCTGGCGGTCTGGCGGCCGGCGGACAGCGGGTTCGTGCAGGTCGGCACGGATGCGCAGGAGAATGCCGCCATCCTCGAGGACAACCGCCTGGGCACGGAGACCAGCGTCGAGCCCTACCGGTTCGATGCGATGTTCGGTCGAACATTCGACGACATCTGGATGATCGACCTGAAGACGGGGCAGCGGAAGAAGGCCATTGAAAAGGTTCGTTATTTCCTCGGCGGCAGCAGCACCGGCCGCTACCTGCTCTACTTCAGGGGCGATGACTACTGGACCTACGACACACAGACCGGTCGCCACACGAGTATCACGGAAAGCGTCGAGAGCGGGTTCGCGAACACGGAATACGACTACCCGGTCGAGCAGTACCCGCCCTTCGGCACGGCGGGCTGGACGACCGGCGACCGCGCGCTCCTGGTCTACGACAGGTTCGATGTATGGAGCGTCTCGCCGGACGGACGGACCGTGCAGCGGTTGACCAACGGCGCCCGCGATTCCGTAGTCCACCGGTACGTGCGGCTGCAGTCCGGCGAGGACGTCATCGACATGCGCCGGCCGCTGCTGCTCTCGATCACGGGCGACCGCTCGAAGAAATCCGGCTACGCGCGGCTGCGGCCGGGCGGATCGCCGGAACGGCTCGTCTTCGAGGACCGGCTCGTCGGTCGCCTCGCGAAGGCGGACAGCGCCGAGGTGTTCGTGTACTCGAGGGAGGATTTCGACGATTCGCCCGACTATTTCGCCGGTCCCGACATCGCCGCGGCGCCGCAAGTTACAGCGACCAACCCGTTCCAGTCGAAGTATGCATGGGGCCACAGCGAGCTGATCGACTACACGAGCGAGACGGGTCGGAAACTGCAGGGCGCGCTCCTCTATCCGGCCGACTATCAGTCCGGCCGCCGGTACCCGATGATCGTCTACCAGTACGAGATCCTGTCCAACGGCGTGCACCGCTACATCGTGCCCACCGAGCGGAGCTACTACAACCTGAACATCTTCACGGCCCAGGGCTATTTCGTGCTGCAGCCGGACATCGTTTACACGCCGCGCGAGCCCGGAAGGTCGGCGGTCGAGGCCATCGTTCCCGCCGTCCAGTCCGTGGTCGGCCGCGGTCTCGTCGATCCCGCCCGTGTCGGACTCGTCGGCCATTCGTGGGGCGGATACCAGGCCACGTTCGTGCCGACGCAGACCGACATCTTCGCGGCATCGGTCGCGGGCGCGCCGATCACGAACTATCTCAGCTTCATGGGGGCGATCCACTGGTCGGCCGGACTGCCCGAGACGAGCCACTGGGAGACCGGGCAGGCACGCATGGACGTGCCGTACTGGGAGGACTTCGATGCACACGTCCGCAACTCGCCCGCCGCATTCATCCAGAACCTGAACACTCCCATGCTGATGGAGTTCGGCGATGCGGATGGCACCGTGGACTGGCACCAGGGCGTCGAGTTCTACAACTTCGCCCGGCGCGCCGGCAAATCGGACTTCACGATGCTGGTCTACCCCGGCGAGGATCACGGGCTGCGCAAGAAGGAGAACCAGATCGACTACCAGCGGCGCATCCTGCAGTGGTTCGGCCACTGGCTGAAGGGTGAGCCGGCGGCGAAGTGGATGACGGACGGCGTGACCTTCCTCGAACGGAAGAAGGCGCTCGGGGGCATCGCCGGCAGTTAGGCCGCAGAACCTGGCTCCCGGTCGAGGCAGGGCCCCCGGTGCACGCGTTGCAGGCGAGGAGACCCGATGCACGGAACGATGCACGACATGCGGACAGCTGCCCGTTCCCTCGTTCGCGCGCCCCGTTTCACCGCGGTCGCGCTGCTGACCCTGAGCGTGGCGATCGCGGTGAACGCGGCGATGTTCACGTTCGTCACCGCTGTCTTCCTGCGGCCGCTTCCGTACGCCTCGCCCGAGCAGCTCCGTGACGTCAACATCGACGCGCTCGAGGGCCGTGCTTTCGTGGCTCCGCGCATCCGGCAGGTCACCGGGGTTCTCGCCCCACAAGGCGGTGTGGCCCCGTACACCGAGCGAGGGTTCGTCGTCTCACAGACGGGGCCTGCCGCCGAGGGCCCGCCGATTTTCGTGCCCGGCGCCGGAGCCGACGACCGGCTGTTCGGCGTTCTGGGCGTGATTCCGGCTCTCGGCCGCGCCTTCACGGCGGCGGACATCGTTCCCGGTGCAGCGCCCACCGTCGTGCTGAGCGACCGGTTCTGGCGTGTGTCGCTCGCCTCCGGGCCGGCCGTCATCGGCAGCACGATCCGTATCGAGGGGCGGGAGCATCTCGTCATCGGGATCATGGCGCCGCGATTCGCGTTCCCCGACTTCGCCGAGATCTGGGTCGCACAGCCAATGGCTGACGCGCGGTTCGGCGAGACGCGGGTGCTGTTCCGTGGCCGCGCGGGAAACGCGGAGACCGCAGCGCAGGCGCTCGAAGCCGCGCTCGGGGCGAGCGGCAGCGAGGCCCATGTTCGCCTGACGGATCTTCTGCCCCGCGGTGGAGCGCTCCTGGCCGCGCTCCTCGGAGCGATCGGCTTCGTGCTGCTGATCGCCTGCTCGAACGTGGCCAATCTCGTTCTCGCCCGCGGCACGGGCCGCCGTCAGGAAATCGCGCTGCGCGCAGCGCTCGGCGCTTCCCGGGGCGCGCTGGTGCGGTACCTGTCGATGGAGGGCCTCCTGATCGCGCTGGGCGCTTCCGTGCTCGGCACTCTTGGAAGTGTCTGGATGGGCGACCTGATCGTGGCGGCGATTCCATCGGACGGCCTGCCGGTCTGGTTCGAGATGCAACTGGATCCGTCCGTCCTCGGTTACATCGGGGCACTCACCGCGATCACCGTGCTCATCAGTGCGGCGCTTCCCGCATTCACCGTGACCCGCGGTCGTCTGGCCACGGTCATGAACGAAGCCGGCTCGCGTTCGACAGGCGATCGCAGTTCGACGCGGCTGCGGGCATCGTTCGTCGGCGCCCAGGTTGCGCTGGCGATGGTGCTGATCACGGGCGCGGCGCTTCTGCTGCGGGCTTTTCGTTCGATGAATGACGTGGACCCCGGCTATGCGGCCGACTCGGTGGTCGAACTACGGGCGAGGCACGCGGGCCTACCGGGTGGCGACGATTTCCTGCGGGCCGCACTGGACCGGCTGTCCGGCGTCGCCGGCATCACGGCTGTCGCCGCGACGGCAGCCGGGCCGGCGGGCCGGGCGGTTCCGACCTCGGATGCGGAGCGCGCGGTGGCGCCCGTCACTCTGGCGGTCTCCGCCGGCTTCTTCGAGGCGCTCGGCCTTCCGCTCGTCGCGGGCGAAGCCTTCGAGCCGGGCAGGGAGCAGGTCGGTGTCGCGGTGATCAGCGAGAGCGCGGCCGACCTGATGTTCGGAGGCGCTTCCAGCGCGATCGGGGCCACGTTCGCCTTCGACGGCGATAGCGCCGAGTTGACATGGCGTGTGATCGGCGTGGCGCGCGACCGCCGCAGACCGTCGATCGGCGGTCGGGGCATCGAGAGACAGCGTTACGTCTACGTGCCGATCACCGCTGCATTGGCCGGCGAGGTGCAATTGCTGGCCCGCGTGGACCGCGCTGACCCGCTTTCGACCGCGTCCGCGTCCATGGCCGCGCTGCGCGACCTGGATCCTGACGTCGTCCTGCGTACGCCACGGATGATGGGCGATGTCGAACGGGACCTGGCCGGTAACGTGCGCTTCTTCGCGTCGGTGTTCACGGCGTTCGGCGCGGTCGCGCTCGGGCTGGCGGCGCTCGGCATCTGGGGTGTGGTCTCGTACACCGTGAGCCGGCGCACGCGGGAGATCGGCCTGCGCATCGCGCTCGGGGCGACACCCACCCGCGTGGTTCGGGAGGTGGCCGTCGACATGCTGAGGCCCGCGACGATCGGCCTCGCCTGCGGCAGCCTTGGCGGCATCGCCATGGGCCGGCTGCTTCGAGGCGTTCTCTTTGCGGTCGGGGCCGCCGATCCCGCGTCGCTGGTATTCGTTGTGCTCGTATTCGGCGGCGTGACCCTGCTCAGCGCATGGCTGCCCGCGCGACGGGCGGCCCGCATTGATCCGCTCGCGGCCCTGCGCTCCGGCTGAACGGGGTGGTCACCGAAGCGTTCGAGGACTCCGCAGGCACGACCCTGTCTGGAACTTCGCGGGGCCGCGGCGCGTTGATGTCAGCGCGGCGGTCACGCCGCCGGACGGCAGCGGGATCGCTTCCGCCAGGCAGAGTAGCGGTGGATTGCCCGGGCGGATCCATGGTTCCGTGAATCAGAACGGTTGCGGGCGCTCGGTGAGCCGCGTCGCGAGGCATACATGGAAACGATCGGACAAAAGCTGGAGACGATCACCCTGGGTGGCGGCTGCTTCTGGTGCCTTGAGGCGGTCTACGACCGGCTCGAGGGCGTACATGGCGTCGTGTCCGGGTACGCCGGGGGACACGTACCGGATCCGAGGTACGACCAGGTCTGTGGCGGCAGGACCGGACACGCCGAAGTGGTTCAGGTCACCTTCGACCCGGACGTCGTCGCGCTGGCCGACGTGCTGCGCATCTTCTTCACGATCCACGACCCGACGACGCCGGACCGCCAGGGCGCCGACGTCGGGCCGCAGTACCGGTCCGTGATCTTCCACGGATCGTCCGAGCAGAAGCAGGTGGCGGAGGAAGTGATACGGGAACTCGAGGCGGCCCGCGTCTGGGACCAGCCGATCGTCACACAGATCGCGCCGCTCGACGTTTTCTACCCGGCCGAGGATTACCACCAGGAGTACTTCGACCGGAACGGGTACCAGCCGTACTGTCAGGTCGTGATCGCGCCCAAGGTCGCGAAATTCCGCAGCCGGTTCGCCGACCGCCTCAAGCGCTGAGGCGGCGGCAGCCGTGCCGGCGCCCGATTCGCGTATCCCGTCGCGTCGATCGAGCAGCCCTCGAATTGTGCCGCGAGTCGATTGCGCTTGACCCGCATGCAGGCGCGGGTATGATGATTGAAACCGGCTAGGCCTTCGACCCTGCGGGTGCGGCCGGGAACCGACGAAGGCCGCATCCGGGAGCGACAGAATGTGTGACGACGCGAGGAGCCTCACCCGGCGGGACCTGCTGCGTGGCGCGCTGGGCGCCGCGACGCTGCTGGCGACGGTGCCGCCCGCAGATGCGGCCGCCGCCGAATCCGTGGCTCGGCGGCTCGCGCGGCTGCGCACGGCGACGGGTACCGACCTCGACGTCGCCATCCGGGCCGAGCGGTGGATCCGCACATCACGCGTGCGCACGCCCGCCGGGCTGGCCTGGCCTGCGGATCCGCGCGACGCGAGGTCCCTGGAACGCGACTTCTACAACGGGACGCCGGGCATCGTCCTGTTCCTCCTCGAGCTGTATGACGCGACCGGCGATGCCTCGTTCCTGGACGACGCCGTGGCCGGCGCTCGCGATCTCGAGGCCTCGCTCGACGCCGGCGGCAACTTCGATGGCGGACTCTACACCGGCGCGGCCGGCATTGGCTTCGTGCTCGCCGAAACCTGGAAGCGTACGCATGATGCGCGTCACCGCGAGGCCGCGAAGAAGGCCGTCGCCGCGTTGCGACGTAACGCCCGACCGGCGGGCGCTGGCGTCGAATGGAGCGATTCCGCCGACATCATCAGCGGCGCCGCGGGCATTTCACTTTTCCTGCTCCGTGCGGCGAATGAGCTCGATGAAGATGGCGCGACCGACCTCGCGGTGCGCGCAGGTCATCGACTGACCGAGCTCGGACAGCGTGCGAAGGGTGGGCTCAAATGGGCGATCTCGCCGTCCGTGCCCGCGCTCTATCCGAATTTTTCACACGGCACCGCCGGCGCCGCGTACACGCTGGCGACGCTGTATGGGGCCACGCGCGAACGCGCCTTCCTCGATGCGGCCCTCGCCGGTACGGCCTACCTCGAGGCGGTGACCGACCGCTCGAACGACGCGTGCAAGGTCTTCCACCACGAGCCGGACGGCATCGACCTCTATTACCTCAGCTGGTGCCATGGTGGCGCGGGTACCGCCCGGTTGTACTATCGCCTCTCGGACGTGACCGGCGACGCGAAATGGCTCGACCGCGTGCACTGCTTCGCGCGCGGCATCACGACCATGGGCGCACCGGTCGGGAGGTCACCGGGGTACTGGGAGAACATCAGCCAGTGTTGCGGTAACGCGGGTGTCGGCGAATTCTTCCTGTCGCTGCACCGCCTGTGGCCGGAGCGCAGCTACCTCGAAGTGGCGCGCAAGGCGGCCGATGACATCCTGGCGCGCGGCGAGGAGGCGGGGCAGGGTATGAAATGGGTGCAGGCCGAGCACCGCGTCCGGCCCGATTTCCTCGTCGCACAGACGGGCCGCATGCAGGGCGCAGCCGGCGTCGGATCATTCTTCCTGCGCCTGGAAGGCTTCGCCGCGGGACGCGCGCCGTTGACGATCCTGCCGGATTCACCGTGGACCTGATCACAGCGAGGTCACACCATGCCGTTGTACGAATACACCTGCCGGACCTGTGGAACGAGTTTCGAGAAGAGACTCAGGATCGATGAGCGACTGATGGCCCAGGTCTGCCCGGATTGTGGAGCGAAGGGCGCGACGCTCCGCATGTCGGCGCCGGCCCTCGTCGGTTCGCACGCGACGACAGGTACCGGCGATGCCGGCTTCTGTCCTTCGACGGGCGCGCCCTGCGGCTGCGCGAACGCCATACGGAATTGATACGCCGCGCCGGCGTCGCGATCCTCGCCGGCAAGCTCGCGGCGGGCTGTGCCCGATCGCGGGACCGGTCCGGGCCCACGCCAGGGGACAGTGCGGGCGTCCGGATCGTGGAGAATCCCATCCCGCCTGATGATGCGCCGGCCCCATTCACGATCGACCCCGACCCCAGTCTCGATCTCGGCTCGGCCAATGGTCCGCCAGAAACGAACTTCAACCGGATCGCCGCGGTCCGGCTGGTGCGGGGTGGCGGTTTGATCGTTGCCGACGAAGGCGTGGGGGCGTTGCGTGCTTTCGACCTCCGGCGTCTCACCATCTTCGACGTGCGCGACGAACGGTCGCCGGCGTGTGGCGCGATGACTCCGGTGTCGAGCACATCCGTGTCCATCGACGGTTGAACGGGCGGGGAGACGAGTGAGCGACCGGGAACCGCACGACCACGATCCGCCACGACCGCCGGCCGGCCTCGGCGATCCTCTGACCATGCCGGACTCGCCGCTGATCCACCTGTGGAACGCCATCATCGTCGTTGGCGGGACCACCATGGCCGTGTTCGTTCCGCTCGACCTCGTGCTTGGCGTCCGCGAAACGCGAGGCGCCCGCGAGCTGGTCGTCGTCATTACCGCCATCTTCCTGATCGACATCGCCGTGAGCATTTACCGCTTCCGTGGCACGCGCAGTGAAGCCGGCTTCATCGCGGCGCCGGGAACGCCGGCCTATTTCCGCCGCTGGTTGCTGGTGGACGCCATTGCCGCCGTGCCCTGGGGCTCTCTCGCCGGTCTGGGCTGGCTCGACATCCTGCGACTCGTCAAGCTCGACAAGGTCCGCAGCATCATGGCCGAGTGGAAGCTCCGCGAGCTGCGCTACGCCGATGAGCTGCTTCTCGCCTTCGTGCTGTACACCATGACGCTGGCCACGCACTGGATCGCCTGCGGCTGGATCGCCCTGCGCGGCGTCGCCGAACAGTCACCAGCACGCGAGACCTACGTCGATGCCCTCTACTGGACGATCACGACACTCACGACCGTCGGCTACGGCGATGTCACACCCCGCGACTCCGCCGAAAAGCTCTTCGCCGTCGGCACGATGATCGTCGGCTTCGCCTTCCTCGGCTACCTCGTCGGCATCCTCGCCAGCGTCTGGGCTCGCCGCGATCCGGCTCGACTCCGCTTCAGCGAGAATATCGAACGCCTCGCCACTGCCGCGAAATACGCACGCCTGCCCCGCTCGCTGCAACGCCGCATTCACGACTATCACTACTACGTCTGGAAACGCAGGCTCGGTTACGATGAGGTCGATTTCCTGAGCGAGCTGCCGAAGAACCTGCGAGCCGAAGTTTCGCTGCACATGAAGCGGCACCTGCTCGAGAAAGGCGAGCTGTTCCGCGGCGCGGACCCCGAGTTCGTCCGCGAGATCGTGGTCCACCTGCGGCCGCTCGTCCTGACGCCGGGCGACGTCGTCTTCCACGAAGGCGAGGACGGCAAGGAGATGTTCTTCATGGCGAGAGGCGAGGTCGAGGTCCTGTCGGCACGGGATGGCGGACGCATCAACACGCAGGGCGATGGTTCGTATTTCGGCGAGATCGCCCTGGTCGAGAACGTGCCAAGGACGGCGACCGTGAGGGCGAACTGAGGCCGAAGGACGAAGGCGACTGAGACCGAGGCCCGGTGCCGCACGGGCCCCGGGACAGTTCTCTCACGGCGGGCCGCCTTTCAACCCATCGGGGCGACACGGATCGCGGGGTCGGGACGACCACACCGCTTCACCCAATCGAGGCGACACGGATCGCGGCGGCGGGGCGACCATTCCGCGAGCCTCGGCATGGACGACAACTGCGGCCGCGGCGGCCAGCGGGCTTTCCGGTTGCCTTTTGCCGGCGGAACGCCGAGATTCCCGGAAACGTCACAATCTCGCGACTCTGCTGGCGGCGGCTTGCCGGAGCGCAGCAAAGCGATCGGGGCCGAAGCACGGGCCGATCGCGGGTATTCGTGGTGCGCCGCCCTGTGACATCGGCTGGATGGCCATGGAGAAACGTGACCACGCCGTCACCCAGGCACTCGCAGGCGCCGCCGCCGGCAACCGGGAAGACGCGGATCGACTCTGGCAGCTGACGTACGACGAGCTGCACCGCATCGCCCAGCGCCAGCTGATGAGCGAACGGGCGGACCACACGCTGCGGGCGACCGCGCTCGTCAACGAAGCCTACCTCCGCCTGGTCGGACAGTCGGACATCGACTGGAACAACCGGGCTCATTTTTTCGGTGTCGCGAGCCGGGTCTGTCGTCGCATTCTCGTGGACTACGCGCGCCGGAGGAATGCGCAGAAGCGGGGCGGTCCACAGTCGAGAGTGACGCTGGACTCGGGCATGATCGCCCTCGAGAGCCAGTCCGAGGAGATCGTCGCGCTGAACCAGGCTCTCGAGCGGCTGTCGCTGCTGAACGAAAGGCTTTCGCGCGTCGTGGAGTGTCGTTACTTCGGCGGGCTCTCGGAAGAGGAGACAGCCGAGGTGCTGGCCGTGTCCGTTCGCACCGTTCGACGCGACTGGGTCAAGGCGAAAGGCTGGCTGTACGACCACCTGTACGGCGATGGTTCGCTGGCTGACGAGGATGTCGTGTCGGAGGACGTTTGAGTCCCCGCATGGTCGCTCGCGCGCCGTCGTGACAGGCGCTTCAACGCCGAGGCCCGGCGCTTCAACGCCGACGCCCGGCGCTTCAACGCCGACGCCCGGCGGGACCCCGCCCGCAGGCTCGAGTGGCGCGACCGGTCACGCGGTACCGGCCGGCATGGGCATGGCCCGCTGATCGTGACGGCGCGGCGCCGTCGAATCGTGTCCGAGGAAGCCGTGAGAATCATCGCCCACCCGCAGGATCTCCAATGAGCCAGCCGGATCCGGAACGCTGGCGCGCGATCGAGGAGCTGCTCGACCGGGTGCTCGATGCGCCGGAGTCGGAGCGTGAGCGAATTCTCGAGGAGTCGTCGGATCCGGCGCTGCGTCGCGAGGTCGAGAAGCTGCTGGCCGCGAGCGAAGAGGCGGGCAGCCGGTTCGAGACGCCGCCGCTGCTGGTCGCGCGCGAAGTCCTGCGCGAGCCGGAAGAACTCGATCAGGTCGAGATCGGGCGGCGCATCGGGCCCTGGCGCACGGTGAAGCTGCTGGGCCGCGGCGGCATGGGCGTGGTCTATCGGGCCGAGCGGGCCGACGGCGCCTTCGAGAAGGCGGTCGCGCTCAAGATCGTCAAGCGGGGGATGGACACGGACGAGATCGTCCGCCGCTTTCACCAGGAACGGAAGATCCTGGCGCGGCTCGAACACCCGAACATCGCCGGTCTGATCGATGGCGGTGTGACCGATGATGGGACGCCGTACTTCGTCATGGAGCTGGCGGTCGGGCAGCCCATCGATGAATGGTGCGACGCGCGCACGCTTCTGGTCCGCGAACGGCTGCGCCTGTTCCGCACGGTCTGCGAAGCGGTTCAGTACGCGCACGGCAATCTGGTGATCCACCGCGATCTCAAGCCGCCGAACGTCGTCGTATCGAACAGCGAAGTGAAGCTGCTCGACTTCGGCATCGCGAAACTGCTGGGCGCCGAGGACGCGCAGGCAGTGATCACGCAAACGAACGAGGCGAGGCTGACACCGCGTTACGCCGCGCCCGAGCAGGTTCGCGGCATGGCGACGACGACCGCGACCGATGTCTATTCGCTCGGCATCATCCTCTACGAGGTGCTGACCGGCCGGCCGCCGTTCCGACTGAGCGGCAGGACTCTCCTCGAGATGGAAGTCATCATCTGTACTGAGGACGCGATGCGGCCGAGCGTGGCCGTCACTCGGATGCGGGAGGGGCGGCCGGCGATCGAGATCGCGAGGAGCCGCGGTCTCGGCCGGCCGGAAACGCTGCAACAGATGTTGCGCGGCGATCTGGACGCGATTTGTCTGAAGGCGCTGCGCAAGGCGCCCGAAGAACGATACGGCTCAGCCATCGCCCTGGCCGAAGACATCGAACGATACCTCGATGGCCGGCCCGTGCGGGCCATGCCGCCGTCACGCGGCTACCGGGTCCGCAAGTTCGTCCAGCGTAATGTTGCGGCCGTGACGCTTGCCGCGCTCACCGCGCTGGTTCTCGCCGGCGCCACGGTCGCGACCGTGGTCAGTGCCTCGACGGCCCGGCGGCAGGGCCGGTTGCGGCAGCTGGAGGCCGAACGTGCGACGGTCGCCCGCGATTTCGTCGTCAACATGCTGGGCAGCTTCGACCCCGATGAACGCCCCGGCCGAAGACAGGTCACGACACGCGACATGGTACAGGTCGGGATCGCCAACCTCGACGCACTCGATGTGCAGCCGGCGCTCAAGGCAACCGTCATGAACACGCTCGGACAGGTCGCCTTCAACCTGGGCGAGCGCAGCATAGCGGACTCGCTGTTCCGCGCGGCGTACGACATTCTCGCGCCGGCCGGCGAAAGCGCCGACATCGCCAACAGCATGATGGGCATCGGCCAGATCCAGCAGCGCGACCAGAACTACGGGGCCGCAGCCGATTGGTACCGCCGCGCGTTGGCCGCATGGCAGCGAAATCGCCAATCCCCGGATCGGCACACCGCCGAGGCCCAGCGTGCGCTCGCCTTCGCGCTGTACAACGTGAACCGCGACGGCGAGAGCCGCGAGGCCGAAACGCTCTACGACGATCTGCTCGCGAAGCCGGACCTGCCGGCGGACCTGCAAGCGGCGGCCATCGAGGGACTGGGTGACCTGCGATTGCGCTACAGGGAACCGGCCCGGGCCGAATCCCTGTACACCCGAGTGCTCGCACTGCGTCGCGCGACGCAGCCGGAAGGGCATCCGGACATCGCGCGCGCTCTCTGGGGCCTGGGCACCGCAGTCCGCGACCAGGGCCGCTACGCGGAAGCCGACGCCGATTACCGTCAGAGTCTCCAGATGCTCACGGAGGCCTACGGTCCGCGTCACCGCGACATCGCCTTCGCCTGGTTCTTCATCGGTCATTCGCTTCAACTTCAGCATCGCGAGGCCGACGCACTGGATGCCTATCGCCAGGCGGCCGAAATCTCCGGCGAAGTGAACACACCGGGCCATTCGTTCACGGCCCAGACGCTGCACTACGCGGGATTGATGGCGAGCCGCGTCGGGAAGGGAGCGGACGCGCTCGAATACTTCGAGCGCGCCCGTGCGGTCAGTCTGGCGGGCCTCGCCGCCGGCCAGGACTCCGCCTCGATCGCCGATCAGATCGCAGCCACGGATCTCGAACTCGCGAGCCAACTGTCGGAGCAGAACCGTGATGCGGAGGCGCTGGTTGTGCTGCGCGAGGCCGTCCGCTTTCCCGCGGACAGTGCGCTGACGGCAAGGGCTGCGGCCCGGCTGCAACGGATGGAGGAGCGGCTGGACCGCAGCGACAGGCAGGCGCCCCGATCACGCTGATGCCCCGGGGCCGACTCGCCGACGTGCACCACTTCTGGCCCGGGGTTTCCCGGGCCCCGGCGGTGAACCGGGTG